>Ga0066851_10000474_pt1 | contig 19828 bp, 19 predicted proteins | sample ETNtaG_7_FD_65493 | JGI IMG/M metagenome (GOLD analysis project Ga0066851, IMG submission 65493) | Marine microbial and viral communities from oxygen minimum zone, Eastern Pacific Ocean - ETNP201406SV65 | ecosystem: Environmental > Aquatic > Marine > Oceanic | place: Pacific Ocean: Eastern... | reverse complement strand
ATTATCTAATGCATCTAATTCAAATGCACGATTTGTGTCATCAAGAATAAATTTTGTCCAAACATCCCACTCGGGATAAATATTACTTATAGCTTTATCTCCCATCCATGAAGCAAAACTTTCATTTAACCATAAATCATTCCACCAACTCATAGTTACAAGATCCCCAAACCACATATGAGCCATTTCATGAGCGATTATTGCTGCTACTAGTTGTTTCGTTTGCAATGAACTGTTGCCTGGGTCTACTAACAAGGCATTTTCTCTGTAACTAATACAACCCCAATTTTCCATAGCACCTGCAGCAAAATCAGGTATTGCTATATGATCTAATTTTGGCAATGGGTATTTTACTCCGAAATATGATTCGAAATAATTTAGTAATTTAACAGATGTTTCAAGAGCAAAATCACTAAATATTTCTTTGTTATCTGTTGCCCATACTCTTATCAATACCCCTTGTTTAGTTTTTATTTCTTTTGAAGATATTTTTCCGATAGCAAAGAATAATAGGTAAGTAGACATAATTGGAGATTCTGAAAATTCAATTTCCTTTAAAGATTTAGAAATGGTTTTCTCATTTATTACTGGCATATTGGATATTGCATTTAATTCAGTTGGGATAATTAATTTCAATGAAAAAATTGCTTTGTAATTTGGGTGATCAACGCATGGAATTACTTTCCTGGCATCTGTAGGTTCAAATTGTGTACTTAATAAAATTTCTTTTTTATTATTTGAATTATATGAACTTAAATATAAACCTTTTAAATCGTTGGATATTTTTCCTGTGTAATGAATTTTTAAAGTTCCTGAAGTATTATTTGACATTTTGTGATTTATTATCAGATTTGAATCGGTAGTATGAAAATCTGATAAATTTAATTCATTATTTTCTGTGATCAACTCACATTTTATAATTTTAAGTTTCACACTATCAAGAATTAGTTCATTTAATTCATTTTTGGTATCAAAATTTATATATATCAAACCATCGAAATTATGATTACTATTATCGGGTTTTATTTCAATAGAATACTTTTTTGGAATTATATTAATTTCTTTCATGACTTAAATTTTTAATTGAATTATGAATTAATCCCAGACAGGGTCTTCTTTGTTAGCAAATGCTGTTTTGCCAATATTAAAGTGGTTACTATCTCTGAGTTTGATAACTTCTGAGTATTTTTTCTCAATATCATCAGGATTGTATTCGGTAGAATATTCATTGTAAATGATTTGTTTTGTTGCCGAAATAGCAAGAGGTGAGCATTTTAGAATTTCATTAGCAATTTCTCTTGCTCTATGCAGAATATTTTTGCCGGGCAATATTTCACTAATTAAACCAATACTTTTAGCTTCTGTGCTATTTATTAATTTCCCGGTTAACAAAAGACTTAATGCAAGTTTTTGTGGAATAAGTTTTGCAAGTTTGGCTGCCCCTCCTGCTCCTGCAAATAATCCGACCTTTGGTTCAGGAAATCCAAAAGTCGATTTGTCTGAAGCAATTAATATATCGCATGAAAGTGCAATTTCCAAACCTCCCCCCAAAGCAAATCCATTTATTGCTGCAATTATAGGTTTGTAACATATGTAGTCCGAAGTAATTCCTCCAAATGGTACTTTTGGATCAGAATCTGATCTGATATGTTTCAAATCATTTCCAGCGGAGAAAGCTTTTTCTCCTGACCCAGATAAAATTGCAACTTTTAATTTGTTATTTGATTTAAATTGTTCAAAAATATTTTTAAGTTCCATGCTAGTTTCAGGATTTATTGCATTCATTTTGTCTGGACGATTTATATAAATTTCCAATAGTTGGTTATTTATTGATGTTTTGATGTTTTTATAGTTCATAATTTAATTTTATAATAGAATTTAATATCTTTATATCACTATATATAATTTTATGAAAATAGGTATAAAAATTTCTGATATAAATTTATCGTTAAGTGGAAATAACGATGAAATTATATTGCCAGGAAAAATAAGTAGTAGAAGTAAATTATTTGAGTCATTGGGGTTTGATTTTGTCACTTCTCATGAAACAACATCCAATCCCTTTTTACCATTATCTATTGCTTCTGAGGCTACTAGTAAATTAGATTTATTATCTTCAATTGCTCTTGCATTTGTAAGAAGCCCAATGGATTTAGCATATATTGCATGGGATTTACAAAGAATGTCTCACGGAAGGTTATACATGGGGCTAGGCAGCCAGGTCAGAGGACATGTTGTTAGAAGATTTTCTTCTGAATGGCACCCCCCTATTAAGAGAATGAAAGAACTCATTTCATGTATTAACCAGATATGGGAATGTTGGCAAAACGGGAAAGAGTTAAATGTTAATGGGGAATATTACAAAATTAATCTTATGACTCCTTTTTTTAATCCTGGTCCAATCAATTTTGATTTCCCAAAAATTTGTTTAGCAGCAGTAAATACTAAAATGGCTTCTTTGTCCGGAGATATTTCTGATGGCGTGATATTGCATGGATTTAGTACAAAAAAATATATACAAAAAATATTATTGCCAGAAATTATCAAAGGTAAAAAATATAATAATTTGAAAAATGATTTTATGATAACGACTGGTGGTTTTTTAATTGTTAGTAATGATGATAAGAAAATCCAGAAAGAAATTGAACAGAAAAGATCTCAGATTGCATTTTATGCCTCAACAAAAAGTTATAGAAAAGTAATGGAAATTCATAATTGGGAAGGAATTGCTGATAAACTTTACAGAATGTCTGTGGAGGGTAAATGGGATCAAATGCCAAAATTGATTACTGATAATATACTTGAAGAATTTCTTGTTGTTAGCAATGTGAGAGAATTAAAGAAAAATATTAAAAGAAAATATAATTATGCTAATTATATGTCTTTACCATTAGATCTTGTCTATGAAATTGGATTGAAAGAAACAAAGGTTTTGTTAAATAATATCAAAGGAAATTAATTTAAAATAATTTCCTTTATTTGATTGATAGTATTAATTAAATCTCCATCTTTATTGATAATTATGTGATCAAAAATTTTTTTTTCTTTTATTTCCTCCATTGCTATATCAGATCGTTTTGTTATATCTTCCACAGAATCTGTTTTCCTAGATTTCAATCTGTTTAACAATGTTCTTATATCAGGTGGCATAATAAAAATTGTTGTTGCATTTATGAATTTCTCTTTCAATTTTTTGACGCCCTGTATATCAGTTTTAATAATTATTTTATTTTGATTTTTCAAATTATTATCAATTTGATCTTTGGGTACTCCATAAAAATTTCCATAAACCTCTGACCATTCAATTAATTTATTTCTTTTTACTAAATTCGCAAATTCTTTTTTATTTACAAAAATATAGTCTTTATTATTAATTTCATTTACTCTTATTTTCCTTGTTGTAATAGTTACAATATTTTTTATATGTGAATGAGATTCATTTAAGATTTTTATTACAGTGTCTTTCCCAACACCAGAAGGTCCTGATATAAGAAATATTGTATTTTTTTTATTCATATCAATATAATATTAAAAATTATCAATTTGATCCCAGAAATTAGGATAAGAAATATTAGCAGCCTCGGCATTTGTGATTGTGGTTTGCCCTTCTGTTAATAACCCAGAAATTCCAAGCATCATTGCAATCCTATGATCTCCATGGCTACTTACCTCTGATCCTTTTAGGTTGGGACTGTTTTTGATTATCATTCCATCTTTTGTTTCTGAAATATCTGCACCTAATTTAAGTAATCCTTGAACTGTAGCTTTTATCCTGTCAGATTCTTTTACTCTTAATTCTTGTGCATCTTTAATAACAGTTTTCCCTGAAGCAAAACATGCAGCTAATGAAAGTATTGGTATTTCATCAATAATTTTTGGGATTATACTTCCTTCAATAGTGATGCCAGTAAGATTACTAGATTTTACAGTTAAGTCTCCTCTTGGTTCCCCTAATTCGGTTTTTTGATTTGATATATTTATGTTAGCCCCCATCTCGGTAAGTACTTCAAGTATTCCTGTTCTAGTAGGATTTAAGCCTATATTGGGTATGAATAATTCTGCATTTTTATGGCATGATGCTAATATTATCCAAAAAGCTGCAGAACTAATATCCCCGGGAATTACAATGCTTTGTGCCTTAAGTTTTGAATTATCTATTGATATTTTTTTATCAGTAATTTCTATTTCAGCACCCATTGCTTTCATCATTCTTTCTGTATGATCTCTACTTTTTGATGGTTCCGTTATTGTAGTAACTCCATTAGCATACGCACCTGCTATAAGAACACATGATTTTACCTGAGCACTTGAAACCGGACTTTTGTAATTTATACTATTTAAATCAGACCCTATAATTTCGAATGGTGCTCTAACTTCATCATTTGAAGAATTATTTAAGGATCTTATGTTAGCTCCCATTAATTTTAAGGGATTTGCTATTCTATTCATTGGCCTTTTACTGAGTGAATCATCTCCTGTAAGCAAGGTGTTAAATTTTTGACCTGCTAGTAATCCACTTATTAATCTCATACATGTCCCGCTATTACCACAATCTAAAGAAGATTCAGATTCTTTGAATCCATATTTTCCATTACCAATGATTGTGAATGAGTGAATTGGATGATTATCTTGATGATCAATTCTATGTGTTATTTTTGTACCTAATGATTTTAGGCATCGTATTACTGATTCTTGATCATCCCCAACGCAGAAATTTTTCACTTCAGCTGTTCCTTCGGCCATGGCATTAAGGATTGCTGCCCTGTGGGAAATAGATTTGTCTCCAGAAATTCTAATAGTGGAATTGATATTTTGCGGTTTGGATATTGTTTTTTTCAATTTATCACTTTGTTTTCTTATATCGCCATATATCTCTAGATTTGGCTCTTTCTCGATCAATGTTTTTTTGTACTAAATTCTCTGATACTAAAAATCCAGTCATGGCTTGCCCTGAAGATAATATATTTGAAGAGGGAGTGTTTTCATTACTACCCGTTACTCCTAATTCCCATCTCATTCGACTTTCCCAACCGTTAATAAGATAATCTAGTAAAGTTTGATCATCTTCTGATATTTTATTGTTAATAATTGATATTTCATTAAATATTTCTTTCATCCAGTGCTTTGAAAGATCAGTAGTAGAATTTAATATTTCAAATATATCTTCCGGATCTGTAGTACTTCCTATAGTTAAATCTCTAAACTCTTCATTTGCCAAATTAGACATTTCTGTCCAGGAACTAGAAGCTTCTATTTTTTTTATTAATGAAAAAGAAATTAATTTAGGAATTAAAGTTGTAGCTGCATAGTAACTGTCAAATTCTTGTGGTTCTATAAAATATGGCTTCATTTCTATACTTTCTATTATTTGAACCAGTATTTTATAGTAAGAATCGTTTACATTCCCTCCTGGCATTAATAAGCACTTTTGATCCTCAAAGATATTATCAGATTTTGAATATTGAATATTTATATTTGATACCAAAAAAGCGGATATATAACTAATGTTATTATTTAAATTTTTATTGGCCCATTCAACTGCTTTAGATTTTGCGGGAGAAAAATCAACAAGAAGTAATTGTTTCTCATTATCCTTAGTTAAAGCTTGGATAATGTCATTTCTGTATTTAACCATGCAGTCCATAAAAATAATGTCATGAGACGATAAACTTTTTATATTTTTATGTATTTTGCTGAAAATATTAGAATCTTTTAATTTTGAATCTAAGGAATTATCAACTGCTAATCCATGTATCTCAAAATCATTGTTTTCTTTGATTTTTTTGGCAAATTCTAAAGAAATTTCAGAGTTTATTATAAAAGATATAATAGCCATATTTAAATATTTGGAATGTTATAAATTAGTGAGCGCCGCCGCAACCACAGCCACCACCACCACCACAGCCACCGCCACCACCGCAGCCACCGCCACCACCGCAGGCACATCCACCACCATCGCCACCGCAGGCACCACCGCCACCGCAGCCACCACCGCCATCGCCACCGCAGCCACCACCGCCATCGCCACCGCAGGCACATCCACCTGTATTGTTAGGATTGCTGATAACAAACCCACTTCTCATGATTGAGTCAATATAATCTATTTCTGAACCTTGCAAAACATCAATGCTATTTTCATCTACAAGAACTTTTACTTTTTCAAATTCAAAAACTTGATCATTTTCAGCTGGAGTTTCTTCCACTGCAAACATATATTGTATACTTCCACCAGGAGAAGGCATTGCAAGAACTCTTAACATAGCAGTTTCAGACTGCTCTTTTGAAAGTATATCTTGAACTTTTGTGATTGCTTTAGGTGTTAAAGTAATTATTGATTCAGTTGTCATGATTATAATCTCATATTTGTTTAATATTCATATAATACAAGAAATATTATTTTATGTCTTTATTTAATGATTATTAAATAAATTAATTTGCAAAAAACATTAATATACGATTTGTAATAATTTCAAGTATTTCCAAACCTATGATTGCAATCATAGGAGAAAAATCAAACATACCAAAAGGTTTAACATATTGTCGTATTTTTCCTAATAAAGGTTCAGTTATTTGATATGTTATTCTTGAAATAGGATTATAAGGACTTATTTTTATCCACGATAAAATAATTCTTATAATTAAGGCGAAAAAAAATATTCTTGTAAAAATGAAAATGATATTACTGATTAAGATGTAAATATTCATTGAGATTCACCTAATTCTAACCCTCTTTCATGAGCTGCCTTGATAGCTTTAATAATAATTTTATTAAAATTGTTTTTTATAAGAACTTTTAGTGCGGCTTCTGTCGTACCTCCAGGTGAAGTTACATTTTCTCTTAAGATTCTTGGTGTTTCTTCAGAAAAGCTTAATAAATTTATACTACCATCAATCATCTTAGTAGTTAAATCTTTTGATAAATTGCCAGGTAACCCAATATTTTTGCCAGCTTCAATTAAAGATTCTATAAATAAGAATAAGTAAGCAGGCCCACTTGCAGATAATGCGGTAGCCATATCAATTAATTCTTCTTTTTCAACATAAAAATCACTTCCTATTGATGCAAGAATAGATTTGATTTGTTTTATATGAGTTGAATCAGTTTCTTTAGTATGCGTCCAAACAGATACACTTTTTTTAATCTGTGCTGGAGTATTAGGCATAATTCTTATTATAGAATTGTGATTGAATAATTTACTTAAGGTTTGGATTTGTGTACCAGCAAGAATAGAGACAATTGTCTGATTATTTTTAAATTGATTTTTTAATTCATTTGATAATGTTTTGATATCTTGAGGTTTGATGCAAATAAAAATTATATCTGCGTTTTGTATAACATCCAGATTATTTGTGAATTTATTAATATTATATTTTTCATTCATATAAATAGTTTTTTTATCATCTTTATCTGTGCAATTTATGGAATTAGGTGAAAGTGTATTTGATTCAGTAATACCACTTATCAAAGCTTCAGCCATTTTTCCAGAACCAATAAATGAAATTTTCATTATTGATCCTTTGTATTGTATTGAAATTTAGGAAGAGATTTATTCGCAGCAACATGTATTGCTAATTTGATTGATTCTTTGAAACTAGTATGGTCAGCAATTCCTTTATCTGCTATATCAAAAGCTGTTCCATGGTCTACTGAAGCTCGAATAAAAGGTAAACCTAGATTTAAACTTACACTATGTTCCCAATTATGTACTTTTATTGGGATATGCCCCTGATCATGATATTGTGCTAATACGACATCATATTCACCATTGATTGCTTGGTTAAATATTGTGTCAGCTGGGATCGGTCCTTTGACATCAATCCCTTCTGATTGTGCTTTAGAAACAGCAGGAAGAATATGTTCTTTTTCTTCTGTTCCAAACAAACCTCCATCAGAACCATGGGGGTTTAATGCAGATACACCAATCTTTGGTTTTTTGAATCCATATTTTTTAAAATCAGTGTGTATTAATTCTATTTTGGAATAAACATTTTTAAAAGTGACGTAATCACATGCTTTTTTTAAAGATTTATGAGTGCTTAAATGCACAACACGTAATCCTGGTGTCATTAACATTGTAGCAACATTTTTGGATTCTGTTTGCTCTTGAAATAACTCCATATGTCCTATAGCTTTGCTTCCGGTCAAACCACATGATTCTTTATTTATAGGGCATGAAACAACAGCAGCTACTTGTTTACTATGTGCTAGTCTTCCTGAATGCAGAACCCATTTCATCGAAGCATCGCCTGCTATAGCAGATATAACACCTGGTGAAATTTTACTAAAATCTAAATTTGAATCATCCATTACAGGTATTATTTCTAAGTTTAATTCAGATATTTTAGAGAGAGAATCAATTTTTAAGAATTTTAAATGAGTTTTGATTAATTTATCTATATGTTCTAACGCATCAAAATTACCCAAAATCAATGGTTGAAAATCATATTCAAATATTATTTCACTTAAAGATTTGCATATGATTTCAGCCCCTATTCCACAAGGGTCTCCCATGCTAATAGCTATTATAGGTTTATTTTTTACAGACATTTGAATTACAGTATTTAAATTTATAAATTATAAATTTAAATTATTAACCACATTTTGAATACCCACATTCATGGCAATTTAAGCAACCTTCTTCAAAAATTAAATTCGATCCATGGCATTCCGGACAAGGCATTCTAATTTTAGTATGTTCAGTAATTGTATCTTTGCTCTCAGAATTATGATTGACCCCATTGCTGTTACTTTGATCTGATGTTGTGTTATTACTATCAGATTTAGTTATATCTATACCTATTTTTTCTATTGAGTCTACAGATGAATGTTTAGCTAAAACGTGAGCAACAGCATCTGGTGCTGATAATATCAATTTCCCATTATCCCACACAGGTAAATCAGATATACCTCTTAATTCATTTACTATTTCTTTAGGTTTAATTCCTGATCTTAAAGCAAGTGAAATCAACCTGGAAACGGCTTCTAAATTTGCTGAATCACTTGACCCGGCCTTACCAAGATTTGTAAATACTTCGAAAGGGTCAGATTGTTGATCGAAATTAACAGTTACATACATGTTTCCATGCCCGGTTCTGATTTTTTCAGTTACACCGGGTACAGTTGACGGGCGATTTCTTGGTTGAGGTACATTTGTTTCAAGAACTTTTTCAACATCATTTGTTGTTTTATTGTTATTTGTTGAAACTAATACTTCTTTTTCTCGGCTGCCTGCTCTGTAAACAGTTATCCCTTTGCAACCTAGTTCCCATGCTAAAGTATAAGCTTCTTCAATATCTTCTTTAGTAGCTTCATTTGGTAAATTTATAGTTTTGGATATTCCACTATCGACATATTTTTGAAATATGGCCTGAGTTTTAACATGCCATTTTGGTGATATCATTGGACTTTCAACAAAAATTTTGTTTTGTTCATCTGACATTAAAGATCTTATGTCTCCGCCGCCGTCTAGATATTTATCTAAATTAATATTCTCATTTTTTTCATCGATAATGTTTTCGTCTAGTTGTTTTTTTAAATCTTCGTTAATATAAAAAAGTTCTATACCTTCTAATGCAGCAGACATATTATGTTTTTTATATGCTATTCCAAATAAAGGTTCTATTCCACTTGAACAATTCGAAATCATACTTATTGTTCCTGTCGGAGCGATACTTAATCTCCATGCATTTCGCATAGTTTCCCATTTCCCGCCATTTTTAATATTTAATGTACTTTTATCAAATGCAGGGAAATCTCCTTTTAATTTGCCTAAATGTGAACTATATCTATCAGCAGTATCTTGTAATATTGCTCCAATACGATCAGCTAAATTTATAGCTTCATCAGAATCATAAGCAATATCCATTCTTATTAATAAATCTGCCCACCCCATTAATCCAAGACCAATTTTTCTTGTTAAGGAGTTCATTTCAATTGTTTTGTCTGTTGGATGATTATTTGCATCAATAACATTATCTAAAAATCTCACACATATTCTTGTTGTTTCTATAAATCTATCTTCTTGAAATTCTTTATCATTAACAAAATTACCTAAATTTATACTACCTAAATTACATGATTCACCCGATAAAAGGGGTTGTTCCCCACAAGGGTTAGTTGCATTGATTTGTCCAATTTCAGGTGTCGTATTATCTTCATTGATTTTATCTAACCAAACCATACCTGGTTCTCCATTTAACCATCCCCCATCAATCATCATTGAAAAAATTTCTCTTGCTTTTATATATTCTCCATCCTTTTTTGGGGTTGTGTAAGATTTTTTGTCCAAAGGCCATGCAAGTTTAATATAATTGTCATCTTTAACAGCTTTCATAAAATTGGCATCGGCTCCTACAGAAATGTTAAAGTTAGTTATTTCCCCTTCAGTTGTTTTGCAGGTAATAAAATCTTTAATATTGGGGTGATATACTGACATTATAGCCATGTGGGCTCCGTCTCTTTTTCCTCCTTGAGTAATCATAGTTCCTACTTCTGATAATAAGTTTAGTACTGCGATTGGACCGCAAGCTTTTCCGTGTGTTGATCTGATTTTGTCTCCTATTGGGCGTATATCACTTAATGAGAATCCTATTCCTCCACCAAATTTTTCTATCATTGCTTGCTCAGACGCAGCAGTCATTATTCCTTGCATGCTATCTTCTATATCAAGCACGTAACATGCACTTAGAGTCCCATGTCCTGTGCCGGCGTTCATTAGGGTAGGGCTATTTGCCATAAAATCCAAATCCCACATAAGATTGAAAAATTTATTTTCCCATGTTTTTATTTCTTCTTTAGTTGCCCCATATTTTTCTTCTTGCTTTGCTAAATGCTGAGATATTCTTACAAACATTTCACGCGGGGATTCTATAATTTCATTATTTTGGCCTTTTAATAAGTACCTTTTTTCAAGTATTTTAAGAGCGTTTTCAGAAAATAAGCCATTTTCTTTAGTTACCATAATATTACCTCCGTTATTTTAAATTACTTTTATTTTTTTCACCCGCTAACAGTGAATCAATTTCTTTTTTAAATGATTCTACGTTTTCAAATTCTCTATAAACGCTTGCATATCTTATGTAGGCAACTCTGTCTAAGTTTTCAAGTCCTGTCATTACTTTTTGGCCAATTTTCTTGGTACTAATTTCATTTTTACCTGAAATTTCTATTTCTGATTCGATGTCTAATATTATTTTACTTAAAGACCTATTAGATATTGGCCTTTTTGCACAAGCTTTATTTAAACTGTTCCATATTTTTTCTTCATCGAATTGTTCGATTCTTCCATCAGATTTAGTAACTATTACAGATTTTGTTTGTATGGTTTCATAAGTGGTAAATCTTTTGTTACATTTCAAGCATTCTCTTCTTCTTCTTATGCCTTTCGATATATCTCTCGAATCTACAACTTTTGATTGTGTTGAATCACAATATAGACAAATCATGTTTACTACCATATATGGGGTGTGAGACATGAATTTACCACTATATCTAGATATGTGTCAATAAAAAAGTGCCGCTTTTTTAGCGGCACTTTTTTATTATTATTATTATTAAGATTACTTAACTAGCTTTTGTTCTCGTATATTTACGTAAAAATGGGGGAAGATCAAGAGGACTAAATACTCCTTCTGTCTCCTGCTCATCCATTCCTTCTATGTAATCTTCGTAATCATCTTCTATTATGCTTAATGATTCCGGCGTGTCAAATCCTGTAGCTATAATAGTTACCCTTATTTCACTATTCATTTTCTCATCTGTTCCCATTCCAAAGATCATATTTACTTTAGGATCAGCTAGTTGATTTATTTCTTGGGCTGCTATTTCTAATTCAGATAATTTCAAATCTGAACCACCTACAATATTAAATAAAACACCAGTTGCGCCATCTATATTTATATCTAACAATGGATTTGATAGTGCTTGCCTTACAGCTTCAATTGCTCGATCTTCTCCAGCTCCATAACCAATTGACATCCAAGCTGGTCCAGCATTTCTCATAATAGCATTTACATCAGCAAAATCTGTGTTTATTTCTCCCCGAGTTGTTACAACCTCAGCTATGGATTGCACTCCAATCCTAAGAACATCATCAGCCATTCTGAATGCATTTTCTGTTGTGATTTCTTCTTCACATATGATATTTAATCTTTCATTTGGAATAGCTAATAAAGTATCACAATGTTTTCTTAATTCGTTTATGCCTTCATCAGCTACTTCAGCTCTTCTAGCACCTTCAAATGCAAAAGGTTTGGTAACTACACCCACTACTAGAGCTCCTGATTCTTTAGCAATTTTTGCAACAATTGGAGCAGCACCTGTTCCTGTACCTCCCCCCATTCCAGCTGCAATAAAAATCATATCAGCTCCTAATAAGTGTTGTTGTATTTCAGCTTCTGATTCTTCAGCCGAAGCTGTACCTTTGGAAGGATCACCACCGACCCCTTGTCCTTTTGTTAATTTTTCTCCTATTCTTATACTGGTAGGTATATCTAATCCTAATAATGATTGTGCATCTGTGTTTAGCGCAAGATAATCAACTCCGACTAAACGTTCTTTGTACATTCTTGTAATAGCATTACATCCCCCTCCGCCAACACCTACCACTTTAATTTTTGCTGCGCCTACTATTTCATTACTTATCATTGCTGATCTCCTTTAATTATATTGTTTATTATCTGCTGGCTAATTTTTTTTATGTTATTGTAATATTTTTTTAGAATATTCATTAAAAACCTTTTTTGAATACTAAAGGAATAGGAATATGGGTCATTTTTTTGAATTTTTCCTGGTTCAAAACTAGAGTCTGAAGTTTCGTTTAAAATACCTCCAATTGCCCAAAGAACCATTCCCAAGACAGTAGAAAAACGAGGATTTTTTAGTTCATCTGGTATATTTTTGAATTTAACAAGGTTGTTTAAACCTATTTTGGGGCTTCCGATTCTTACATTCGTTGTGATATTTCTTGCTATAAGTTCAGATAACCCATTCAAATTACTTGTTCCTCCAGTAAGAATAATTTTATATTGTGGATTATTTTCAAAATCTATTTGCTTTGTCTTGATCTTTATTAATTTTACTAACTCTTGTGCTCTTTCTCTTGTTAACCGTATTAATTCATTATGAGGAACACTTATAGGTTCTGGAGATAATTTACTTTTCATTTCTATTTCTTGTACTGTATTGTTTTTTATATTTGTTGTGGCAGAACCGAATTTAATTTTGATATCTTCTGCTTCTCTTGAATCAATTTTATATGTACTAGCTATGTCGTTTGTAAAATGAAATCCTCCGACCGGGATAACTGCCGTGTATTCAACTCTTTTATTTTTGAAGAACATTAAATCTGTTGTACCTCCACCAATATCTACCATTAAAACACCATCATTTTTTTCATTCTCATTTATTACTGAATGAGAACTTGCCAAAGGTTCAAGTATAAGCCCATCTGATTGAATGTTAGCGTCATTAGCTGATTGTATTAATTTTGTTACTGCAGAAGGAGAAGCTGAAATTAAATGCGTTTTAACAGATAGATTTGAGCTATGCATTCCTATTGGATTTAAAATTTCTTCTGCTCCATCTACTGAATAACCTATGGGGATAGTATGTAAAATAGATTTATTTTCAATATTTTGTTCAGCATTTTTTAATGGGTTTTTGATAATATCTTCCCTTGTAATTACTCCTGATTTAGCTACAGAATCTAATTTATCCCATCTATCTTCAAAATTTACATGTGATCCGGTTATCCCTAAAAATGCTGATTTTATATTTAAATTGTAATATTGTTTCAATATGCTTATTGATTGATTTATACCTTCAGATGTTTTTTCAACATCTACTACATTGCCTTTACTAAGCCCTTTGCATGGAACCACACTGTGCCCTAATATATCAATTGATCCTGATTTGGAATATTTCGCAACTATGGTTGCTATTTTTGTGGTCCCTATATCTATAGCTGTAATTGAGTTATATTCCATTTATACCAATCTCTCAATAATTCTTAATTTTGCACTTCTACTGCTGGGGTTTTTTAATTGTTCTTTATACTCGGGTTTAATTACTTTTTTATTGACCAAATTAAATTTTTTATGATTATGTGTTGATTGTTTATATTCTTTAAAAATATTTTTCACTAACCTGTCTTCACTTGAATGGTACGTTAAAGCAAAAACCCTGCCATTGATTCCAATTATTTCCAAAGATGATTCCAGCCCTGATTTAATATTTTCAAATTCTTGATTAACTTCTATTCTTATGGCTTGAAATACTCTTGTGATAATTTTGATTAAATTTTTATAGGGTACTTTTTTGAAAAAGCTTTTACACACAGACATAAGTTTTTCGCCATTATTTATTGGTCTGTTTTTTATTATGTGATCAATGAATTTTTTGGAGTTTTTATTAATGGGAAAATCGGCATTTAATGACAAAATTTGAATAAGTTTTTCTTTTGAATATTTATTTATTATTTCATAGGCTGTCAAAGGATTGTGTTGAGTGTCAAATCTCATGTCTAATCTGCTATTACTGTTGTAACTAAATCCTCTTTTTAAATCCTGAAGATGATAATTGGATAAACCAAAATCAAAAATTATATTATCAATATCATTAATTTGTTGCTCTTTGGCTATTTTGATTATATTTGAATAATTATCATGAATAAAATTAATTTGTTTGAATTTGCGTAAATTATTCATTGCTATATTTAAAATTTCAGAATCAGTGTCTATCCCAATGATATTTACATCATGGGTATGCTTTAATATTTCTTTAGTTATCCCTCCTTCACCAATAGTACAGTCAAATATTGTTGTTTTTGCTTTACTTAAATGTAAATGTTCAATAATTTTTCCAGATAATACAGGGATATGAAATGAATTCAAACTTTAGAACCGCATATAATTGATAAATATGTTGAGATTCTTGCAAATATATAAATTGATTTGCAAGGTAAATTAAGTTCTTTTTTTTATATAATAAATATATTGATAAGGAGAGTAATGAAATACATTGTTATAACTGTTAGCGATACATCCAGCTTTGATGCAAAAAAAGATTTGAGTGGTCCTGGAATTATAAAATTTATGGGTAAGGAAAATATTTTATTGGGAAAAGAAATTATATCTGACGATGTTGATAAAATAATTTTCACACTTAATAAATGGATTGCAGTCGAAGATTTAGATCTGATTTTGACAACTGGAGGTACAGGTATAGGCCCGAGAGATGTTACTCCTGAGGCAACGAAAAAAGTTATTGATTACGAAATCCCAGGTATTCCTGAACTGATGAGAGTAAAAAATTATTTAAATACTGATTATGTTTCTTTGAGTAGAGCAGTAGCAGGAGTTAAATCTGAAAAATTAATTATTAATTTACCTGGAAGTTTAAAAGCTGTTCAAGAGAATTTAAAAATAATTTATCCTCTTTTAACCCATGCGATAGAACTTATTAATGGCAATACTAAACATTAGGAATATAAATTAGAATGAATATTCATACGTTATCATTATTTCCTGAATTAATTAAAAATTCTTTAAGTGAAGGAGTAATCCAAAAAGCTGTAAAAAATAAACTTTTAAGTTTAAGTTATTATGATTTAAGAGATTTTGGTATAGGGAAATATAAACAGGTTGATGATACTATTTATGGCGGTGGTCCTGGAATGGTACTCAAACCAGAACCAATTTTTGATGGCGTAAATAAAATTAAATCTGATAATTTAATAGATGATTGTCCTGTAATTTTAATGAGTCCTCAGGGAAAAGTTTTAAATCAAAAGATGGCAAAAAAGGTAAGTAAATATAAAGATATTATTGTAATTGCAGGAAGATATGAGGGTGTTGATGAAAGAATTGTGAATAATTTAGTTTCTGATGAAATTAGTATAGGAGATTATATATTAACTGGAGGTGAATTACCTGCTGCAATATTTATTGAAGTTGTTACCAGAATGATTCCTGGTGTTGTGGGTAATATAGAATCGATAGAATTGGATTCTATAACAAATAAAATGTTGAAATATCCTGTATATACTAAACCTAAAATATTCAGAGGAATTGAAGTTCCAGATATTCTTTTTTCTGGTAATCATAAAGAAATATCTGATTGGCGTCAGAAAAATTCATACGAAAATACAAAAAAGAAACGCCCAGATCTTATTTAAATTGAAATTTATTTGAAAATAATACCTATACTTATTGAATACATTAAAGTTCACTGATAATATATTTCTCTTGATTATAATGTTATTAATTAAATAAAACAGAAGATGGCAAAGTCTATAACAAAAATAAATTCTGAGAAAGCGTATGATTTTAGATCTGGTGATACTATTAAGGTTGATGTTAAGGTTACTGAAGGAGAAAGAACCAGGATTCAAAGCTTCAGAGGTGTTGTTATCAAAATCCGAGGAACGGGTGTTGGTAAATCTTTCACTGTAAGAAAAGCGGAGCAAAATTTTGGTGTTGAAAGAACTTTTCCGTATGAATGTCCTTCTATAGATTCAATTGAAGTCCTTCGAAAAGGAAAAGTAAGAAGAGCAAAACTTTATTACTTAAGAGGTCTTTCAGACAGAAAAAGCAGAATTAAAGAATCCAGATAAATTTATTTTAGTTTTTGTACTATATTATTTGAAATTTTATTATATTCATGATTTGCTTCAAGATCATCAATGTAAGCAATTGTACTAGGATCACTATAACTTTTTCTCATTTCAATATTTCCTAAAAAATCTATCCCCATATCTTTTGATATTTCTTTACCTGCCCCTGTTCCAAAAAATTCTCCAGTGAAATTTTCTATTACTCCATAAATATTATGATTAAGTTTTTTTATCATATTGATTGACCTGATAGCATCTAGCTTTGCTAATTCTTGAGGTGTAGTTACAATAACAAATCCATCTAAATCTAAAGTCTGCATAACAGTTAATGGAGCATCTGAGGTACCAGGAGGTAGGTCTACTAGTAGTATATCTATGTCTGCCCAATTAGTACCGGACAAAAGTTGATTTATAGCATTGTGTATCATAGGGCCTCTGAAAATTATAGCTTCATCTTCATTTTTTTGAAAAAATCCCATAGACATTACTTTTATTCCATGTTGTTCTGGAGGTATCATTTTATCTTGTTCATCAACTGTGGGTTTGTCATTAATTCCTAAAGCTTTGGTTACATTAGGGCAATCTATATCAACATCAAAAATTCCTGTTTTATAGCCTAGGTTATTTAAAGACATCGCGAGATTAATTGTTACGGATGTTTTTCCCACTCCCCCTTTGCCACTATAAACTCCAATTTTAGTTTTTATTGGTTCTAATGAATTTGCAAGTTGTTTCCTTTGCTCAAATTGATTTTTGAGTTGTTGGATTTTTGATTTTGCTTGATCTACATTCTGTTGATTTATTGGGTTTCTATTCATATGAGTTAAAATTAATTTTCAGATTTTTATAAATTTATTACGACAGAGGATATAAGAATTATTAATCAATACCTAATTCTTTTTTGCCTTCTTCGCTAATCATTTCCGGATTCCATGGGGGTTCAAATACTATATCTACTTCAACATCATCTACTTCTTCTATTTCAGCAATTCTCCATTCGGCTTGTTGTGCAATGTATGGACCCATTCCACAGCCTGCAAAAGTAAGGGTCATTTTTACTTTGACATCTGCTTCCGCTATATCAACTCCATAAACTAAGCCTAGGTCAACGATATTAACTGGTATTTCAGGGTCATAAACATCTCTTAAGGCTTCATAGATTAAATCTTCACTTAATAGTTTTTTTGTGCTCATTTGTTTAACTCTAATTTATATCTATATATTGTAATACATATATAGATATAAATGAAATATTACTTATTCATTTTATTAATATAATCTCTAATTTTTGCGGCTTTTTCAAACTCAAGTTTTTCTGCAAACTGATACATTTTGGATTCTAACTCTTGTATATTAAATTCTGTAAGTTCATCTTCTAAGTTTTTCATATTTATATTCTTAATATTTATGATTTCTTCCTTTTTAGTTATTCTTTCATTTATATCTCTTATTTCTTTAATAATTGATTTAGGAGTAATATTATTTTTTTTGTTATATGATTCTTGAAGGCTTCTCCTTCTATATGTTTCTGATATCGCAATATTCATAGAATTTGTTATTTTATCGGCATACATGATGACTTTACCTGCATCATTTCTTGCAGCTCTACCAATTGTTTGAATTAATGATGATGCGGATCTTAAATAACCTTCCTTGTCAGCATCAAGAATTGTTACTAAACTTACCTCTGGAAGATCTAATCCTTCTCTTAGTAAGTTTATTCCTACTATAACATCATAGGTTCCATTTCTAAATTCAGTTAAAATTTTGCTTCTTGATAATGTGTCAATTTCAGAATGTAAATAATGTGTTTTGATATTGGCGCCTTCAATATAATCAGACAATTCTTCTGCCATTCTTTTGGTTAGAGTTGTGACTAAGGTTCTTTCTTTTTTGGAAATTCTATCTTTTATTTCACTAATTAGATCATCAATTTGATTTTTGGTTGGCCTTACTTCTATTATGGGATCCAACAACCCTGTTGGTCTTATTATTTGTTCGACAATGTTATGACTTTCTTTCAATTCATATTCTGTTGGAGTTGCAGATACATATATGATTTGATTGGCTATAGAATTAAACTCTTCGTATTGTAGTGGTCTATTATCTAATGCTGAAGGGAGTCTGAATCCATATTCAACTAAAGTATTTTTCCTGGATTTATCACCTTTGTACATCCCTCTCATCTGAGGGATAGTCATATGTGATTCATCAATAAATATTAAATAATCATCATTGAAATAATCTAATAATGTATACGGCCTTGTACCTGCTTTTCTTCGATCTAAGTGTCTTGAATAATTTTCAATCCCTGAGCAGTAACCATTTAATTCCATCATTTCAAGATCAAATAAAGTTCTCGTTTTCAATCGGTTTGATTCAATTATTTTGTCTGCCTTGTTTAATTTAATTAATTCTTCATCTAATTCTTTCTGAATATCTTTCATTGCTAGTTTTAGTTTTTCTTCTTTAGTTACGAAATGACTAGCTGGATAAATTGATATAGAGTCTAATTCAGAAATGACTTCTCCTGAGATTCTATTTATTTTTTTTATTTTATCTACTGTATCACCCCAAAATTCAAATCTTATTGCATTTGTTTCGTATGCTAATATAATTTCAAGTGAATCTCCTCTGACACGAAAATTTCCTCTTTTAAATTCATAATCATTTCTTTCATATTGCATTTCTATTAAATTTTTCATGAATGCTTTCATTGAAGTTTTATCAGACACATTTACGTCCAAAATGAATCCCATATATTCTGAAGGTGCTCCAAGGCCGTAAATTGCTGATACAGAAGCTACAACTACTACATCACTTTTTGTTAATAAAGATTTTGTAGCCGAATGTCTTAATTTATCAATTTCTTCATTTATTGTTGCCTCTTTTTCTATTAGAAGATCTCTTGAAGGAACATATGCCTCAGGTTGGTAATAATCATAATAACTAACAAAATATTCCACAGAATTTTCAGGAAAATATTCTTTAAATTCCATGGCTAATTGAGCTGCCAAAGTTTTATTGTGTGCTAATACCAAGGTTGGTTTTTGCACTTTTTCAATTACACAAGCCATAGTAAATGTTTTTCCACTGCCTGTTACTCCAAGTAAAGTTTGCCTTTTGTTACCAGAAATAATGCCGTCCGACAATTTTTTTATCGCAGTAGGTTGATCTCCCTTTGGTTGCAATTTATCTATTACATTAAATTTTTC
>Ga0066851_10000470_pt1 | contig 19931 bp, 18 predicted proteins | sample ETNtaG_7_FD_65493 | JGI IMG/M metagenome (GOLD analysis project Ga0066851, IMG submission 65493) | Marine microbial and viral communities from oxygen minimum zone, Eastern Pacific Ocean - ETNP201406SV65 | ecosystem: Environmental > Aquatic > Marine > Oceanic | place: Pacific Ocean: Eastern... | reverse complement strand
ATTATTAGGGACTGGTGTCAGAGGAGTTGGATGGAAAGAAATTGAAATTCACCGACAAAGAGGGCATAAACCTACTATTAATCTTTATAACAAAGCAAAAAATGTTGCAATAAAGAAAAAAATCATCGATATAGAAATATCAATCTCTCATTCACGTTCAACAGCGTTTGCTGTAGCTGTTGCGTCTACAGAATAAAATGAAAATTGATAATCATTTTGAAAAAATAGTAAGTTACAAAGAAATGAAATCTATAGAAAAGATTGCAATGGATGGCGATAAATCAGAATCTGATTTAATAAATAATGCCGGAAAAGAAATAGCAACATATATAAAGAAAAATTTTATTAAAGAAAAAAAAATTTTATTTATATTAGGTAAAGGGAATAATGCAAAAGATGGATATATTGCTTTTAAACAACTTTTAAAATCCAAATATGAAATAAATATTCTATTAGTATTTAAAGATTCAGATTATAAATCATGGAATTATGACCTAAATAAATTTTCACCTAAGATCTATTACTTAAACGATCAATTTAACACTCTTCAAACTTTAATAAATGATGCTGAAATTATTATAGATGGAATATTTGGTATCGGCTTAAATAGAAATATCACAGGGAATATCAAAAAATTAATTAAACATATAAATTATTTGGATAAATATATAATATCAATCGATGTTCCATCAGGCCTATCTTCTATATACGAACAAAAAAACAATAATACTAATACTATAATTGCTAATGAAACTCTATGTATTTCGGGAATAAAAGACTGCTGTTTAACTTTAAAAGGGCATAAATATTCAAATAAATTGATTAACCTAGATATAGGCATTACAAAATATCCAAAAAATTATAAATATAAATTTCTTATAAATCCACAAGCAGCTTTTAACTTAATCCCCAAAAAGGATCCCTATGGTGACAAAAGGTTATCAGGTGAAACATTGATTGTGGGAGGGTCAAAAAAATATCCTGGTTCAATACTCATGGCTGCATCAGCAACTTTAAATACCGGAGTTGGTTTATTAAGTTTAGCTATACCTTTATCAATTTATGATGTTATAGCAGGTAAAATTCCAGAAGCAACTTTAGATACAATTAATAATAATAATGAATTTATATCAAAAGATAACATCAAATATTTATTTGAAAATAAAAAAAGAATAAATTCATTGTTAATTGGTTGTGGAATGGAATCAAACAATACAACTCAAGCGTCAGTTGATTTTTTACTAAAAAATATATCTAATCATTTCAAATACTTAAACGGAATTGTCATCGATGCTGACGGTTTAAATAACTTATCCAAAATAAATGAATGGTGGAAATATAAATTACCTAAAAATACAATAATCACTCCTCATGTAAGAGAAATGTCCAGACTTACAGGACTTAGTATAAGCAAAATAAATAAAAATCCTATTGAAATATTGGAAACTTACACAAAGCTTTGGAATGTTACAATTGTATTAAAAGGACCTTTAACATTTATAGGGAATCCACATAAAAAATATATCTTAAATAGACCGAATCCTGGATTAGCTAAAGGTGGAACAGGAGATGTTTTGGCAGGAATGATTAACAGCTTTTTAGCACAGGGGTTAAATTCAGAACATAGTACAATTTTAGCTGTTTCCCTAATATCTGAATCTGGAGAAATATCAAAAGAAAAATATGGTATTCACGGATCAACCGCTTCTAAATTGATCAACAACATATCAAAAATAATTAATCAAAATAATTAAATTTATATTTCAAATGAAAAAAAACATTAAATCACAAAATATTCAGCTAATGTTTAATAAAATTGCAAAAAAATATGATTTGATGAATTATATTATGTCATTAGGGAATCATAAAAAATGGGAGCAAGAAATTATTGAATCAATCAAAATAAATTCAAAAAAAACAAACAAGATATTAGATATTGCTTGCGGTACAGGTTCATTAACAAAAGAAATAATGAAAAATCCATCTAACAATCAAGTAGTAGGATTAGATTTCTCTTACGGTATGCTCAAAATAGCAAAAAACACTGTACCAAACTTAATTTTAGGAGATAGTCATTATTTACCATTTAAAAAAAAATATTTTGATCATATAACTATAGCTTATGGTATAAGAAATTTTGAAAATATTGCACAATCATTACAAGAAATAAATTATGTTTTAAATAATAAAGGTACATTAAATATTATAGAAATCATCAAACCATATAGTAATTTCAAATCATTTATCTTTAAGCTGGGATTTTTTATCTTTGCCCCTTTATTTGGATTAATGTTTTCAAATAATTTTTCCGCTTATTTATACTTACCAAAATCATCAAATTCATTTTTAACTGAAAACGAAATAAACAGCTTATTACAAAAAAATGGATTCAAGAAAATAACAACAAAAAAGAAAGCATTCGGTTCAGTGATTCTTTTAAATGCTTTAAAATTAAACTAATCTAATGTTATCAGCAGACAATTTATCCACTAAAATTTCATATGTACTTGATGCCGCATTCTTAAAAAGTTTATTAAGAAGTGAAACTTTAGGTTTATAAATAACAGTTTTTTCTGGACAATTTCCTTCCTTTGCAGCTAATTTAATTGCATAATTCAAATTACCAATACTATCAATTAATCCTAATTCTTTAGCTTTAGGAGCCCAGTAAATTTTACCATCAGCAATTTTTTTAATTTCTTTATAATCTTGATTCCTGTTAACAGAAACAATTTTTAAAAACCTTTCATAATAATCATCAATAAATTCCTGTAAATATTTCGAATCATTTTTAGTTTGTTTTCTCCATATTGATCCTGAATCTTTAAATTCGCCTGTCTTATTTACTTCTACTTTTACACCTAAATTATTTAAAAGATCAACTAATACTGGGCGGATTGATATTACACCTATTGAGCCAACAATAGATGCTTCAGTTGCTATAATATGTTTTGATGCACAAGCAAGTAAATATCCTCCGGAAGCTCCCAATCCTTGAATATACGCAATAACCGGTTTTGCTTTATTCAAAGACACTAAAGATGAATAAATCAAATCTGAATCGGTAACTCCTCCTCCTGGAGAATTGATATCAATAATCACTGATTTAACAGATTTCTTTTTTTCTGCTTTAATTATCAAAGATGAAATTTGATCATACTTTATAGTAGATCCTATAGTTCCATGTATTTTAATTATAGCAATTTTCCCTTTATTAACAATTTTAAACATAATTTAAAGTATCCTATATTTCTGAGATAATATATATATCATATATTTAACAATTTTATTTTATACCATGAAAAAAATCTACGACCGAATTTCAGCAGGTGGCCTTGTGTATAAAAAAACCAATAACACAATATATTTTGTTTTGTGTTACAAAAAGAAAACAAATCGATGGCATCTACCCAAAGGAACACAAGAATTAAATGAATCTATTTACAATACAGCAATAAGAGAAGTAGAAGAAGAAACAGGATTAGAAGTTAAAATGAAAACATTTTTATCAGATATATTTTATAAATTTACAGATACCCAAAATAATACATTAAATAAAAAAGTGACTTTTTATATTATGGAAGCTATTGGTGGTTGTTTTGAAAAACATGATAAAGAATTTGATAAAATAATCTGGGTAGATTCTAATAAAGCAATTAAATTACTAAATTACACTAATGAAAAAGAATTGGTTACAAAAGCTACTCTACTGGTATAAAGATATGAATAATAATACATTTACTTATACAAATATTCTTTTAGATGAAATAAAAGAAATCAAAGGTGAAAAAATTATTTTAAAGAATAAATCATTAAATGATTTTGCAAATGACTATATGTGGAGAACAGATGCAGAATTATCTACACTTGATGCTACGTATCCTTTAGATTTATCTTTCAAGGATTTTGTTAGGGCATATAAATCAGAAATAATGAAAAACTCAAAAAACACAGCAAGATTTTCTGTCTTTGTAAATAATGAACATATAGGAAACAGCATGTTTTATAACTTAGATTATTTCAATAATTCCATGGAACTTGGAATAATGATAGGTAAAAAACATTATTGGAATAAAGGATATGGAACGGATGTTGTAAACACAATGCTGAAATTTATATTTAACAATACAAATTTCAGCAAAATATACTTACATACATTAAAATGGAACACCCGAGCTCAACAAGCATTTATAAAATGTGGTTTCAAAATAACTAGAGAAGTACAAAAAGATAATAAAAATTTTGTTTATATGGAAATTACAAAACTTAATCTTCGCTAATTTTAATTCCGGATATATTCTCAATAAATGTTGCAATTCCTGAATGATCCAACTCACCTTTTCCTTCATTTACCAAAGAAGTAATCATTTGTTGAATTAATCCAGTTACTGGTATCGAAACCCCCAATTCTTTTGCTGTCATTAAAGCATTATTCAAATCTTTTTGATGTAAGTGAATTCTAAATCCAGGAGTAAAATTACCATCAGCCATCATAGGTCCTTTTGCATCCATAACCGCACTACCTGCTAATCCTCCTTGTATAGCATTTAATACCACTTTAGGATCTAAGCCAGCTTTTTTTGATAAAACCAAAGCTTCGCTTAAAGCTTCTATATTTGCTGCAACAATAATCTGATTTGCTAATTTAGTAGTATTCCCTGCTCCTGCCTGTCCGCAATAAACTTTACTCTTTCCTAAAACATCAAATAAAGATTCGAATTTTTTAAATACATTTTTCTTACCTCCAACCATAATAGCTAAATCACCACTGATTGCCATTGGCTCGCCCCCACTAACAGGAGCATCTAAAAAATCAACTCCTTTTTGCTCACATAATTTTGAAATTTTCTGTGAAACCAAGGGTGAAATTGAACTCATATCAATAACAGTGCTTCCTTTTTTCAAAGTATTTAAAACACCATTATCAGAAATTATTGCTTCTTCTGAATTTGCTGAATCCTGAACCATGGTAATAACTACATCTACTTTATCTCCCAAAACTAGAGGACTTCCCATAGGAATAGCTCCACTTTTATCTAAATTTTTCATAGCTTCTTGTTTATGATCATATACATAAACTTCATATTCGGCATTAATTAAATTTTTTACCATTGGAGCACCCATTATCCCCAACCCAAGAAAACCAATTTTAAATTGTTCTATCATAAATCTTTCCTTATTTTATAAAGTTGTATTGAAAGAATTATTATAAAACATATAGTATAAAGTACAATGGTAAATTTCGATAATGAATTAAATAAAGTTGAATATATTAAACCAATGACATCTGGAGAACCAGGTAATCGTATATTCAGCATTGAATTATATACAATTCAAAAATCATATAAAATTTTTGTTGAAAAAGAACAATTAATATCAGTAAGTGAATACATTATAAAAAATTTATATAACATCAATATTCCAAAAGCAGATGTAGGAGAAAATAAAGAAGATTTAGATTATATCGATGAAGAAATAAAATCTAACAATATACAAATTGAAATTCATAACAATAATAAAATATTTATTATATATTTCAGAGAAGAAACTGAAACTGAAATATACAATAAATTAAAAATTAATTTAAATTTTAATCAAGCATTATTTTTTGCAAAATCAAGTTTGGAATTAGCATCAAAAGGCCGTCCTTTATGCAAATTATGCTACCGCCCTATGAATGAAAATGACAAATCAGATTTCAGTCCTAATATTTGTATAAATTGCCCAAGAAAAAATGGGCATTATAAACAATAAAAACTAAAATGAATTCCAAGCAAAACCTGAATATAAATATTATTCATAAAGATGCTTATAATCATCCAGGATCAAAGCAATTTTTAAATACGTTAAATAAAAAAATACAAAATATATACAATTTACAAAAAGGGACAAATAGTAATTTACTTCTTGAATTCACAAATAAAGAATATGCAATCTATAAACCTGAAATAGGCGAAAGACCATTGTATGATTTCCCAACAGGATGTCTTTATAAAAGAGAGTATGCAAGTTATATTTTTTCCTTATTACTAGGATGGCCAAATATACCTCCAACATTTGTAGTCGATATTAATCCTTTTGGACATGGGTCAATACAAAAGATAATTGTTAATAAAGGTCTAAATTATTTTGATCTATTAAGTATTAAAACAAATGATTTTTTTAAATTCTCAATATTTGACTTCCTGATAAATAATGCTGATAGAAAAGGAGGGCATTGCATTCTAGACGATGAAAACAAATTGTGGAGTATTGATCATGGGGTTACTTTTCATGAAATTTTCAAAGTAAGAACAGTGATGTTTGATGTTTGGGAAAAAACAATCTCTGAAAAAATTATATATGAAATTACACAATTAAAATTCAAATTTATTAATGATAAAAATATACAAAATTTGTTTAAAGAATTACTCTCAACAAAAGAAATTGAAGCAATTATTGAAAGACTAGATCTAATACTTAAAACAAAAAAATTACCAACAATTAATCAAAGTGATAATATTCCATGGCCATTAATATAAAAAATATTATTTATTTATAAAAATTATATCAAACCCTATTTTATAAGATTTTTTATCTATATTATTATAAATATCATTCATACTTTCTAATTTATTCCATTTTTTATTGTTCTTTCCTGACTCACTAATATAGATAGACTTATTATGCTCAGAAAATATACCTATTAATGCTGAAACATCCCAAATTTTAGGATTATTACATAACAAGGATTTCCCATTACCTAATACAACCATTGCTCCTTCGTAAGTTATGCTGCCCAAATTTCTAAAATCTTCAGATAAAAAATTTAATTTTTTATATTTTTTAATTAACTTTGTATTTGAATATAAATATCCTGGCACAAAAGAAATATTAGAATTTTCTTTAAATAAAAAATTCATACCATCTATTAATATTCCATTATCTTTAGACCAAGAAATACATTTACCATCTATTTTTTCAATAGAAGGAATAAATAATGCTGAAGCTACAGTTTGATAATTTAATACAAATGATATTGAACTTCCACAAATAGGGAGTCCATTTGAAAAATTAGTAGTACCATCTAAAGGATCAATAATCCAGACGGGTTTCTTATAATCAATTTTATTACTATTATTAATATCTTCTTCAGATAATACCTCATGATCAGGATAATATTTATTTATAATGCCCAATAATTTTTTATGTATATCTAAATCAATTTTAGTAACTACTTCTTTATTACCATCAGTACCATCTTTATACATCTTTTTATTAACTTTACTGACATTATCTAAAATATAAGAACCTGCAGTAAAAGCTAAATTCCTAGATAATTCTTCAATTTTATTAATTTCTAAACTATTAAATCCTTCCACTACATACCTAGTATGCTAATAATATAAAATATACACTGATTTTAAATAATAAACAAAATTATCATTTTATAGTGTTCAATAATTCAAATGAAATATAAAAGAATAGTAATTAAAATTGGAACTTCGCTCATAACTGAGAAAGACGGGGATTTAAATTCTAAATTTATTTTAGATCTATCTGAAGTATGTGAAAAATTAATTAAATTTAATTATGAAATTGTACTTATATCATCAGGTGCTGTAGGTGCTGGTATCCAATTAATTGATAAAAAACTTATTGATAATATAAATCAAAAACAAACTTCTGTTAAACAGGTACTTGCGTCATTAGGACAGCCGTATCTTATGAAACTTTATCAGGAAATATTTAATAAATTAGATTTAAAAACTTCTCAAATATTATTAACTCGAAAAGAAATCACTGAAGATAAATCAACTTATTTAAACATAAAAAATACAATTGAAAAATTAATTGAGTTTAAAATTATTCCTATAATTAACGAAAATGATGTTGTATCTACTGAGGAACTTGAAGGTGAAAAATTTGGAGATAACGACACTCTCTCATCATTTGTGAGTAATATGATTGATGCCAACCTACTAATAATTTTAAGCTCTATCGAAGGCTTATTTACTACTGATCCTAATTTGTATCCACAGAGTGCTAAACTTATATCAGAAATAAAAAATGTTGGTATTCAAGACATTAATTCATTAGGAGGACCTAGCATAAATAATCTTGGAACCGGAGGAATGGATGCAAAATTAAAAGCTATTGAAATGGCATCCGTATCTGGAACTGATGTTATCATTGCCAGTGGAAAAAATCCTAAAAATATATTAAAAATTATAAATGGAGAAAAAATTGGAACATTTTTTCCTGCAAAATTAAAAATAATAGAAAGAAAGAAAAGATGGTTATTAAATAACATGTCTAGATCTAAAGCCTTAACTGTGGATGATGGAGCTAAAAGTGCTATTTTAAATAATAATACCAGTCTCTTGCCTCCTGGGATAATATCTGTATCTGGTTCTTTTAAAGCTGGGGAAGTAGTGTGTATATTAGATAAATCAAAACAACTTATTGCATGTGGAATTACTAGTTACTCAAATAAAGAAATAAATAAAATTAAAGGAAAGCAATCTAAAGACATAATTGATAATTTAGGGTATATACACACCGAAGAAATTATACATAAAAATAATTTAGTAAATTTATAATTAAAAAAATATTATGGAAAAACAAGATTTAATTACATTGACAAAAAAAACACACAAGGCTTCACAAATACTTAGTAATTTTACTACACAAGATAAAAATAATTTACTAAACCTCATTCATTCCAATATAAATAAAAATAAAAAAAATATATTAGAAAAAAATAAAATTGATGTTAAAAATTCAAGAGACATGAAAAAAGATTTTGCATTTATTGACAGGCTAACTTTAACAGAACACAAAATCGAACTCATGCTAAATGGGATAAAAAACATAATTTCTTTGAATGACCCTGTAGGTAAAATTATTGAAGATAAAATATTAGATAATGAAATGAATTTAAAAAAAATTACTGTGCCATTAGGGGTTATAGGAGTGATATATGAGAGCAGACCAGATATAACTACAGACATTTCAAGTTTATGTATAAAATCAGGTAATGCAGTAATTCTAAAAGGTGGAAAAGAATCAATGAATACCAATATATGCCTTACTTCAATAATTAAGCAATCTCTAAAAGAATTTGGTACAGATGATAATTTTGTTAATTTAATTGAATCAACTGATAGAAAAATCACAAAAGAATTTCTTCAACTTAATGATTATATCGATCTAATGATACCTAGAGGTGGAGAAAGTTTGGTTAAAATGGTTGAAAAAGAAGCTAAAATGCCTTCAATTACTGGGGGGATAGGAGTAACTCATATATATATAGATCCTTCAGCAGATATTGAAAAAGGTATATCTGTAGTTTTAAATTCTAAAGTTTCCAAACCAAGTGTTTGTAATGCATTAGATACATTACTTATACATTCAAAAATTTTACCTGATTTTCTTCCCCCTGTGATAAAAAAATTATCTGAATCAAACGTAGAAATAAGATGTGATTCCAAATCTTATAATGCAATAAAAAATTATAATTACCACAATGTATTCAAAGCATCCAAAAATGATTGGGGGCAAGAATTCTTAGATCTTGTTATATCAATAAAATGTGTAAATTCTATTGAAGAAGCAATGACACACATATATGATCATGGATCCGGGCACACTGATGGAATTATTGGAGAATCAAAAAAAAGTATTGAAACTTTTGTGAATAAAATTGATTCAGCAGCTGTAATGGTAAATGCAAGTACACAATTTAACGATGGTGGGGAATTTGGACTAGGAGCTGAAGTTGCAATAAGTACTAACAAATATGGCGCAAGAGGACCTATGGGACTTGAAAATCTTTGTAGCTATAAATGGATTTTAACTGGGCAGGGAAATATAAGAATAAGATAATTCTAATCCAAAAAGTCTCTTAGTTTTTTAGATCTCATTGGGTGACGTAATTTTCGTAAAGCTTTTGCTTCAATTTGCCTTATTCTTTCTCTTGTTACACCAAAATCTTTACCAACTTCTTCCAAAGTTCTACTTCTTCCATCTTCTAATCCAAAACGTAATTGCAAAACCTTTGCTTCTCTTTCACTTAAAGTATGTAATACGTCTTCAACCTGTTCTTTTAGTAATTGATGAGATGCCGCATCTGCTGGTGCAATTGCTGTTCTGTCTTCAATAAAATCTCCTAAATCACTGTCATCTTCTTCTCCAACCGGAGTTTCAAGTGATACAGGTTCCTGTGATATTTTCAGTATTTCACGTACTTTCTCAGGAGTTACCTCCATTTCTTGTGCAATTTCTTCGCTTGAAGGATCTCTCCCAAATTCCTGTACTAATTTCCTACTTGTTCTTAATAATTTATTAATTGTTTCAACCATATGAACAGGTATTCTTATCGTTCGGGCTTGATCTGCAATTGCTCTTGTTATTGCTTGCCTTATCCACCATGTAGCATAAGTACTAAATTTATATCCTTTTCTATAATCAAATTTCTCAACAGCTCTTATTAAACCTATATTCCCCTCTTGAATAAGATCTAATAAAGACATTCCTCTTCCTATATATTTTTTAGCAACACTAACAACCAATCTTAAATTAGCTTCCGATAAAAGCTTTTTACTGTTATTGGAAATTATTCTCTTTTGAGAATAAAAATCAGCTAATTCCGAATTATATTTATTAAATTTTTTAAATATCTCTCCATTTTTTAATGCTTTCTTTATTTCTTTATTAGATTTATATTTATTTAAAGTTTCATGAAAAAATGGGGGAAGCAATCTCATAGCAGTTGAAGTTGTTCTTAATCTTTCAGCCACTTCTGTTGGCTCAAGATTCATTGAATCCGCTAAATAATTAATCAATTCTTCATCTAATATATCAAAAACATATTTATTATATTTTTTTAATTGCCTTTTATCTAATAATTCTGAATAATTCAAAATTTGATTAACATGCAAGCCTGCCCTGGGAACTTTATAATCTATGTTTTTTAAAGTTAATTCAAAAATCTTAAAATTATCTATTATTTTTTCTAAAGCTATATTTGCTATAAAAGTATCTGTTAAAGCTGCATCATTATTCAATGTTGGATTTTTAGCAGTCTGTTCAATAAACTCCCCCTCTTCCATAGAACGTGCTAATTCTCTTTCATCTTTTGCACTTAACAAACTCACTCTTCCAATTTCACGTAAATACAATCTGACAGGGTCATCAATTATCTCTGGAGTATCATTAACTACATCATCAAGTAAAACTAATTCTCCTTCGTTATTCAACCTGTAAGCATCACCCATTTCATCATTAATATTTTCAGAATTGTCGTTTGCAGATTCCCTGGAAATTTTCAAACTCATAAAGTCTTTAGCTAAATCTTCTGGATCATCACTAAATTCTTCTCTTTGCATCATATTTTTTTTAGCTGATTGAATAAAATCCACTAAAACAGAATCCTGATCACTATTCCACATTTTATTTGACATACAAAAACCTAATTTGAATAATATTAATATATTTTTCTAATGTTACTTTTATCTAAAATCTTAATACGATTTTCTATTTTATTTATTTCGTCAATATTTTTTTGATAATCCAGCATTAATGTCACATTTTTTGCTATCAAATATTCCCTTTCGATATCATTCTTGCATTGTGATATAACTTTATTTAACTTGTCATTATCAAAAAATATTAATTTATCAGATTTAAAATTATTTATTTCATTATATAAATTCTCTTCAATTATATTTTCATTTTCAACTGAATTATCTGCTTGAAGCCACTTAAATAAAATCTGCTTACAAATTGTATCATCAATCATTTCAATATCCCAATCATTTAATAGGTCTTTATTTACATTCTTATTAGATAAAACAATTCCTGTTAAATATTCCGATAAAATTTTCAATCTATTCTTATCATCTGGAATAGGTTTTAAAATATTAAAAGAATTTTCTTTAAATTGAGACAATCTATTAGAATTATCATTAAATCTTTTTGTTTTCGAATCAAACCCAGCCTTAATTCGTTCTTCAGAAACATTTAATTCTTTACTCAAAATTGACACATATTGATCCTGAATATAAGAGTTTTTTTCTTTAGATATAAATGGTCTTATAATTTCTTCAATAAGTTCTTTTCCTTCAACTGTGGATGAATCAAATTTTTTCGAGAGTGATTCTATTAAATATTCTACTATTGGACTTGCATTTAATATACTTTCTTTCCATTTTTCTGAAGAATTTCTAATATAATCATCAGGATCAGAATTTTCAGGTAATGTAACTATACGAAGCATAAAATTTTTCTTTATTGTTTTGTTAGTTATCCCGGCGGGCAATTCTTTATTATTTGATTTAAAAACCCCCCAACTTTTATCCAAAGAATTTAAAGTTGCTTCAGTTCCTGCTTGATCTGAATCCAAAGCTATAACTACGCTATTAGAAATATCAGAAATTTTATTTGCCTGATATATAGTAATTGCAGTTCCCATTGAAGCAATAACGTTCTTAAATCCAAACTGATGGGCAGTAATAACATCTGTATAACCTTCAACTAAAACACATTCATCTTCATCACGAATATTTTCTGAAGCTTGATCTAATCCGTATAAAACAGAGCCCTTATCGAATAATAGATTTTTTTTAGTATTAATATATTTAGGATTTTTATCTGATAAAATTCTTCCACCAAATCCTAATACATTATCCTGCAATTCAATAATAGGAAAAATTAATCTTTCTGAAAAAAAATCTATTATGTCACCTTTACTATTTTCAGAAGCAAGTCCGAAATCAATTATATTTTTAGATTCAATTTCATTACTAATTAAATAATTATATAATTCTTTACCTTTAGGGTTATAACCCAAATTAAATTTCAATGCTGATTCTTTTGTTATACCTCGTCCTTTCAAATAATCTCTAGCCATAGACCCTTTATCAGAAAATAAACAATTCTTAAAAAAATCAACAGATAAATTATTAATTTTCTTGATTTCTTCTAGAGTTTTACTTCTGCTCGAATTAAACGATAAATCGGATATACCTAATTTTTTACTAAAATATTTTAATGAATCTACAAAAGATATATTTTCTTTTTTCATTAAAAAAGAAAATATATCCCCACCCACTGAACAAGCACCAAAACATCTCCATATATTTTTTTCAGGATCAACAATAAATGAAGGAGTGTTTTCATTATGAAATGGACATAGAGCTTTATAAAGCCTGCCTTGTCTTTTTAAATCTGCATGCTCAGAAACTAAGTCTAAAACTGAAATTTTATTTTTTATATCTGTTGTTAAACTCATCTTGATTAGAACTATATAATTTATATAAAAATAAGCTAAATATCTATTATAATTAAACATTAATAGATATCTAAAATATACAGGAAATATAGAATAATAAAATAAGTACTAAATTACTATAAATTTTTTTAATATTATGGACATTGTAAAAAGAATAGAATACTTAAAAAAGTTATTAAATAAAAATAACTACTTATATTACATTAAACAAAATCCTGAATTAACTGATAGCGAATATGATGCTTATTTTCGAGAATTGGTCAAATTAGAAAATGTACACCCTCAATATAAAGATATAGATTCACCTACTCATAGGATAGGGGCAGAACCATCCACTGAATTTAAAATAATCGAACACTTACAGCCCATGATGAGTCTTTCAGATTGCTTTAACGAAGAAGAATTTTACACCTGGCATAATAGGAATTCCAAAATACTAGAAAATCAAAAGTTTGAAATGGTATCTGAGTTGAAAATAGATGGGCTTGCAATTTCTTTGGTATATGAAAACGGCAAACTAAAAACAGCTTCCACTAGAGGAGATGGAAAAGAAGGTGAGGATGTTACACCCAATGCACGTACAATTAGATCTATTCCTCTAAATTTAAATAAAAACATTCCAGGTAATATAGAAATCAGAGGTGAAGTTTTTATATCTAAATCTCAATTCTCAATTCTCAATGCAGAAAGAGAGAAAAATAACCTTCCAAAATATTCAAATCCAAGAAATTGCGCCTCCGGATCATTAAGACAGCTTGATTCAATGATCACAAAATCTCGTAAACTCGATACTTTTATATATAGTATCGGCTATTATGATTCTTCAATATTATTACCAGAAACTCAATTTGGCAGACTCAAATTTTTATCCAAACTAGGATTCAAAACAAATGATAATGCTATTTTATCTAATTCACTAGAAGACACTATAAATATATATAAAAGTTTTGAAAATAAAATACCTGAATTAGACTATTTGTGTGATGGACTTGTTGTAAAAGTTAACAGTATAGAATCTCAGAATATTATTGGCGAATTAACAAGATCTCCAAAATGGGCAATTGCTTTTAAATATCCAAGCAATAAGGCAATAACTCAAGTGGAAAATATTGATATTAATATTGGCAGAACAGGTACTATTAATCCAATAGCAAATCTTATACCAATAGAATTAGACGGAGTTACTATTACCAACGCCACTTTACACAATCCAAGTTATATTGAAAAATTGGATCTGAAAATAGGTGATTGGGTTTATATAGAAAGAGCCGGAGATGTCATACCTAAAGTTTTATCAGTAATTAAAAATAAAAGAAATGGATTAGAAAAAAAATTTATTTTCCCAACAATATGTCCAAGCTGCAATTCTAATATTATAAAAAATAAATCTGATGCTATGTATTATTGCATTAATAATAAATGTATCACCAAAATTAAAAGGTCAATAGAATATTTTGTAAGTAAAAATGCCATGGATATTGAAGGATTAGGGCCCTCAATAATAGAAAAATTAGTATCCAATAACATAATTAAAGATTTTGCTGATATCTACTACTTAAAAGAAAAAGATTTACAAAAATTAGATGGATTTGGAGCAAAAAGTGCTGAGAATTTAATCCATTCAATAGAAAATAGTAAAAACAAATCATCAACAAAATTATTAGTAGCATTAGGCATAAATCATATTGGAAATGAAATATCAGATTTGATTTTAAATAGATTTAAATCAATAAAAAATCTATACAACTTAGATTATGATCATCTGTTAGAAATTCCTCAAATAGGACCGCAAATAACTACAAGCATTATGGAATATTTTAATAACACAGAAAACAGAACTCTCATTGATAAATTAATAAATATAGGATTAAATTATAAAAAAATAGAATCTTCAAATATTGATTCAAAAATAACAAAATTAAATTTTGTTATAACAGGTAAATTAGAAAAATTTACAAGAATAGAAATTAAAAACTTAATATTATCCCTGGGAGGAAAGGTAAGTGATAATATCAGTAAAAATATCGATTATTTAATTACAGGTTCAGATCCTGGCTCAAAACTAAAAAAAGCAGCAGATCTGAAAATTAAAATTATCGATGAAAATGAATTTAGAAATTTAATTAATTAAATTTTTGTGAGGGAAAAATGGAATTAGGAATTAATAATAAAATAGCTTTAGTAACAGGCAGTAGCAGAGGAATTGGGAAATCATGTGCCCTTTCATTAGCCAGAGAAGGAGTAAAAGTAGTGATATGCGGAAGAAATCAAAATACTCTTGATAATACTCTAAATGAAATGAAAGAACTAAGTCCTCAATCCATTGCAATTAAAGCAGATATAACAAATATATCATCTCTAAACAATGTAACTAATGAAATTAATAATAAATTAGGCACAATAGAAATATTGGTAAACAATGTAGGAGGTTCAGTAAAAAGAGAAGGAATAGAGGGGACTGAAATCAAAGATTTAAATAATGCTTTTGAATTAAATATAGATCCAACACTAAAATTAATGCAGCTTGTAATTCCCGAAATGAAATCCAATCATTGGGGCAGAATAATAAATATTTCATCAGTATATGGACGTGAATTAGGGGGGAACTTATCTTATATGACCGCAAAAGCTGCATTAAACAGCATAACAAAACATGCTGCAATAGATTTAGCAAAACATGGTATTTTAATTAATGCTGTAGCACCGGGACCTGTAGCTCATCCCGGAGGTGGATGGGAAAAATTTCAAAATGAAAACAAAAAAGAAATAGTAGATCAATTTATTAAAGAAAATTTACCTATAGGAAAATTCGGATGGCCAGAACCTGTGGGTGATCTTGTAGCTTTCCTTGCTTCACAAAACTCTGGATTTATAACAGGAACTTGTATCAACATAGACGGAGGATGGAGTAGATCAATTAGCTGAATATACTTTAATTATCTGTTGATTTTTCATACTCAATTTATTATATTTTTCTGAACAATAATTCTTATTATAATCAGCTGAAAGGAATCAATAAATGACACAACATAAATCTCAACATCCGACCAATCGAGGCAAACCAAGCCATGGGTTTGCAGGACTAGTCTCCTTTCTAAGAGCCCCAGTTTGTCATGATTTGAACCAATTAGACGCCGATATCGCTGTAATGGGTGCGCCAACAGATGAAGGTTCTCCTTTCATGCCCGGCTCACGATTAGGATCACGCTCAATAAGAGAACATTCTCTTCGATTTGGTGATAATGGATACTTCGACCACGACACCGACAAAATTTTCCTAAAATATGAACTTAATAACGATCGAATTGTAGATGTGGGTGACGCTGATGTTGTGCCCGCAGATGTTGAAGGTACTTTCAAGAATATCACTAATTTGACTCGGATGGTGTTAGACGCAGGTGCTATGCCAGTGGTACTAGGAGGCGACCATGCAATTACTTTTCCAGTCGTCCGGGCATACAATAAACCTCTTCACGTCGTCCATTTCGACGCGCATATAGACTATTCTCCTTTCGTTCATGGGTATCAATACACTAACTCTCACGCTTTCCGTCACATCCACCACATGGATCATGTCGAAAGCCTTACGCAAGTTGGAATCCGCAGTATACGTAACAACAAGGCTTGGATTGACGATTCTATCAATGACGGTAATCGTGTTATAGGAATGAAAGAATTTGGAGAGAAGGGACCCAATGGCATGACCGAACTAGTTCCAAAGGATGCCCAAATCTACGTGAGTATCGACATCGATGTACTTGACCTACCGTTAGTTCCGGGATGTGTATCTGCAGAACCCAACGGCATGTCATATACTGATCTTCGTGACTCACTAGCAACGTTAGCAAGGCACGCTGAAATCATCGGATTCGACTTGGTTGAGGTCAACCCGCAGTTAGATGTAGGAACAGGTATCACCTCATACATGGGAGCACATACTATCATGGAATTTTTAGGACAGATTTGCGATCAGCCCAGATGGGTCACTAAACGTGAAAAATAGTAGAGCTGCCCCTAAATCCACCAGAAATTCCTGCGAATGATAGACATAGGATGAAGTAGATAAATTAACTGAATATTTAAATACTAAATATACTTTAATTATCTGTTGATTTTTTATATTCAATTTATTATATTTTTATGAACAGTAATTCTTATTCTAATCATATGACAAATAAACAATCAAAAAAACAAACCTCTAATAAAAAACTAAACGCAGAAACCGTTTTATCTGTAAATGATTTACAAACTCATTTTTATACTAAATGGGGTTTAGTTAAAGCCGTGGATGGAGTTAGTTTTGATTTGAAAAAAGGTGAAACTTTAGCTGTAGTTGGAGAATCAGGTTCTGGAAAATCAGTTACTTCATTGTCAATAATGCAACTAATACCATCACCTCCTGGATTTATAGTCGGTGGAGAAATAAATTTAGAAGGTGAAAATCTATTAGATAAATCAGACAGAGAAATGCAATCTGTTAGAGGATCAAGGATTGCAATGGTATTACAGGATCCAATGACCGCATTAAACCCGGTATTCAAAATCTCAGATCAAGTTGGAGAAACCTTAAGTATTCATAAAAAACTCAAAGGATCCAAATTATACAACTCCATTATAGATATGTTAGAAAAAGTTAATATTCCTGCAGCTGAAGAAAGAATGAAAGACTACCCGCATCAATTAAGCGGAGGAATGAGACAAAGAGTTGTTGGCGCTATTGGAGTTTCATGTAGCCCAACAGTTTTAATAGCCGATGAACCAACAACATCGTTAGATGCAACAATTCAAGCTCAATATCTAAGATTACTTAAAGACTTACAAAATGAATTTGGCATGGCTATATTATTTATAACCCATGATTTCGGAATAGTAGCTAAAATGTGTGATAGAGTCGCTGTAATGTACGCTGGAAGAATTGTTGAACTCGGAGATGTAAGAGAAATTTTCAATAATCCAAAACATCCCTATACACAAGGTCTCATTAGATCTGTACCAAGCATGGATGAAGATATTGATAGATTATATTCAATCCCCGGGCAACCGCCAGCTTTATGGGATGTTCCGGATGGCTGTAGATTTTCACCAAGAAAGGAAACACCTTGCTGTGATGTATGTGTAAATGAAAAATATGAAATGGTGGAAATAAAACCAGGGCATTTAGTTGACGGTTGCAAATGTTGTCTTGGTACATGTAAATCAAGTAAAAAATAAAATGGCAAAAACTTTAATAGAATTAAAAAATATAAAAAAAATATTCCAAGTTGGTGGTGGTTTCTTAGGCTCGGGATCAAAAGATTTAACAGCTGTAAATAATATTTCACTTAAAATTGAAGAAGGTGAAACATACGGATTGGTCGGTGAATCCGGATGTGGAAAAACTACAACAGCCAAAATGATACTTATGCTAGAAGAACCTACTGAAGGATCTATTATTTTCAATGACCAGGATGTATTTAAAGCTTCAGAATCTGATCCTGAATACAAAAAGAACTATAAATCCTCAGTCCAGGCTGTATTTCAAGATCCATGGGCATCTTTGAACCCAAGAATGCGAGTAAGAGATATTATTGGAGAGCCCTTAGAAATTAATACTGATATGACAAAAAAACAAATAAGAAATCGGGTAGATGAATTGTTAGTTGAAGTTGGGTTACAGGCTTACCAGTCGAACCTCTATCCTCACGAATTTAGCGGAGGCCAAAGACAAAGATTAGGTGTAGCAAGAGCATTATCTTTAAATCCAAGATTAATTGTATTGGATGAGCCTGTTTCTGCATTAGATGTATCTATAAGAGCACAAATAATGAATTTATTGGTTGATTTGCAAAAAGAATATAACTTGAGTTATTTATTAATAGCTCACCACTTAGCAACCGTAAGATACATGTGCGATAAAATGGGAGTAATGTATCTAGGGAATTTAATGGAAGAAGCTAATGCTACTGAATTATTTGATAATCCATTACATAATTACACTAAAGCTTTAATGTCAGCAGCATTACCATCTCATCCAGATATAGAAAGAGATGAAATAATTTTAGAAGGCGATGTGCCCAGTCCTATAAATCCCCCGCCAGGTTGTGTTTTTCAACCAAGATGTTTAAATCAAAGTAAATGTACTTGCTCTGAAACTCCTCCAAGCTTAACAGAAAAAAAACCTAACCATATGGTAGCAGATTGTAAATGTTGTACGGCCTGAGATATCTATTGTTAACTTAAATTAATCAAAACTAAACTTTACACATTTTTTATATAATTTTATTTACAGTATTTTGATAAAAACAGTATAATAAAGCTTTAATAATTAAGTGAAATACACAAATGAAAATATTTTTAACATTAACTATGATAATTTTTATTATTGGATGTAGTTCTAATAATAATGTAGATACAACAGAAAAAAATACCCCTGCTCCTGCTGCATCTACCCCTGCTCCTGCTGCATCTACCCCTGCTTCTGATTCTGATGATACCATGCTAACTTCTTTGCGTGAAAAACTTCAAGTTAGATGTGTATTAGATGCCACGGTACTAACAGTAACCTGTGCAACACACCAAACAATTGCAAACTCATCAATAGAATGGATCAATGTAGAAAGTGGAATAACTGGAAATGAACTTGAATTCACATTTATTATCGAAGATTACTCACCTCAAG
>Ga0066851_10000465_pt1 | contig 19985 bp, 17 predicted proteins | sample ETNtaG_7_FD_65493 | JGI IMG/M metagenome (GOLD analysis project Ga0066851, IMG submission 65493) | Marine microbial and viral communities from oxygen minimum zone, Eastern Pacific Ocean - ETNP201406SV65 | ecosystem: Environmental > Aquatic > Marine > Oceanic | place: Pacific Ocean: Eastern... | reverse complement strand
GCTCCATCAATGCCTACGCGATTCTGACCCAGCCTTAAAGATTCGAGGTTGGATAGATTGGATGAATTTGCTATGGCACGGGCACCCTCATCACCGATAGAATTGAAATTCAAATTCAGCTTTTTTAATTGGCTAAGAATCCGGGAATCCGCCAACGCATCAGCTCCAAGGTCGGTGATCATATTATTGGAAAGGTTGAGCGCCCGCAACCCCTTCAACTTATCCGAACTGGCGATAGAAATGACAGAACGATCCGTCAAGTTACTCTCACTGAGATCCAGAGCCTCCAGTTTTATAACATGAGCAAACTCCAGGAGCGCCTCGACTTCCAGATCTCCATTTATCAGATCGCCCACCTCGTCCATACGTCCTTCTTCATACAGTTTCCTGATATCGTGCCTGATCTTGAATTTCTGCAGTGCCTTGTTTCCTTTTTTATCCAATCGATTGTATGCCAACCCGATTTTTTTTAGTCGTTCCAAACGGGAGGACTCTACCAGACTAACCGCTCCCTCATCGCCAACCTCGTTAAAGTTCAGATTAACCTCCAGCAAACTGGACAAGATGCCGGACTTCGCAATGGCTCTGGCTCCATCATCTGTTATCTTATTTCTATACAGGTTCAGGATCCGCAGGTTTTTAAATGTTTCAGATGAAGCAATAATTTTTGCGCCCTGATCTGTGATGTGGTTATTTTCCAGATAAATCGCCGTCAACTGCGTCAGGTTTTTTGAATCCGCCAGAGCACGTACTCCTTCATCCCGAACATTCCCTTTATAAATGATGAGCGTTTCTACATTTTTCAATAACGGTGACTCAGCGAGAACTTTCGCCCCTTTATCCCCTATCATTTTCTCATTCAATCTGAGGATACGATCATTCCGCTTGAGCTTTCGCGCAATATATTTTTCCAGTTGATCGCCTGTCATTGGAGCGGTCGAGGCCGCGACAAGACTTATATAAAAAAAAGGTAGCCACAGGGCCACCCATCTATTAACTAACATAAAAATCCATCCATCGTTAATTCAGAATAAAGCTACAACCTGCAACTCTATACTACTCCTCGCCCTTCTTTTTTTCAATGTCGCTCAGACGGCTTTCAAGATTACGTATTTTCCGGACCAGGTCGGGAAGTTTGGGCAAAACCGTAACGCTCCGCTTCCAGACATTCAAGGGAACGGCTGGGCCGCCTCCATAAGCACTGTGACCTTTAAGATCGCTAAAAACAGCAGACCTTGCAACAACGGTCACCTGATCGCCTATTTTAACATGATCGGAAACACCCACCTGCCCTGCCAGAATAACATGATGCCCAAGCTCGCAACTTCCCGCAATTCCCGTTTGCGCAACCAGAATACTATGCTCGCCGATGGTGCAATTATGTGCCACCTGCACCAGGTTATCGATTTTCGTTCCTTCCTTGACCAGAGTCGTTCCCATAGCCGCCCTATCTATACATGAATTGGCACCCACTTCCACATTATCCTCAATCACAACATTTCCAATCTGGTTAACCTTGACATGCCTTCCTTGTTCATCAATGGTATAGCCGAAACCATCAGCCCCCACCACCACTCCGGCGTGAAGAGTAACCTGATTGCCGATAATTGAGTTGCGGTACAGTGTCACGTTGGAGTGAATCACCGTATTTTTCCCAAGCGTACAATCGTCGCTAATCACCGATCCTGAGTGAATCACCGTATCATCACCAATCTCAACATTGTTTCCCACGCACACCAGCGGAGACAAAGTGACCCTCTTTCCCAGCACCACATTTTCTCCAAGAATAACCGAGGAATGAATTCCCGGCCGGGGTCTCGCTTGAGGATGAAAATGATCCAGCAGACGAGCAAACGCCAGCATAGGTCCCGGTGTGATGACCTGACTCATATCCACTTCCTGCTCACTAGTCACCAGAACAGCAGAAGCTCTTGACTGCTTAAGTTTGTTGAGGAATTTTTTACCTGTTAAAAAGGTGAGATGTCCTTTTTCGGCAGCTTCAATACTCCGCACATCGGTGATTTCTATTGAAGCGTCCCCGATCACCTTTCCGCCGACCTTTTCTGCGATATCACCCAGGTTCATAATTTTGCCTTTCAAAATATTTCGTTAACTTTCGTTTCCTGCCTGGCAGGAATATCTTATCTGTCAAATGATAAGACTCTTTTCTACCGGATTGATCAATCCACCCGAGAGTTCCATGACTCGGTCCATTTTCGATGCAATTCGCTGGCTGTGCGTCACAACCACAACTGTTTGTCCCAGTTCGCTATTGAGCGACTGGATCAGTTCTATCAAAGAGTCACTGGCCTTATTGTCCAGGTTTCCTGTCGGTTCATCCGCTAGCAAAAGGCCTGGCTTATTGATAAGCCCTCTCGCCAGGGCAACACGCTGGCTTTCGCCCCCTGAAAGCTCGCCCGGTTTATGTTGCAGACGATCCTTGAGTCCCATCTGAACCAAAAGCTGTTCCGCCAGTTCACGAGCCTCTTTTTCCTCAACTCTTCCGATCAGCGCGGGAAACATCGCGTTTTCCAGCGCAGTGAAGTCTGACAATAAATTGAAAAACTGGAACACGAAACCGACTCTCTGGTTACGGAAATTTTCAAGATATCCGTTTCCTTTGGCGCAAATATCTTCGCCTTGAAACAATACTTTCCCGGACTCTGGTCGGTCCAGTCCACCCAGAACATGCAGTAAAGTGCTTTTTCCAACACCCGAGGCTCCTATAATGCCAAGCATCTCACCGGCCTTTAATTTAAGGTGGGTTCCCGAGAGTACATTAAGAACCTGCTTTGACGTCTTGTAGCTTTTGTGCAAATCAACCGCCTCGAGCAAACAAGGTTCCGTCAATTCCTGTGAGTTGGAATCATTCATAGCGCAAACCGTCCACCGGGTCGAGTCTCGAGGCTCTCCAGGCTGGATAAAGCGACGCGACAAAACAGATCACAATGGAAAAAATAATAATCAAAAAAGAATCCATATACTGAATTTCAGAGGGCAAACGGTCAAGATAATAAACATCACTCGGAAACGCGACAATCCCAAATAGAGATTCTATAAACCCGACTATTTCATTCAAGTTGGGAACGATGGTGAACCCTGCCGCGCACCCCAGCAGGGTCCCGACAACGCCAATAACCAATCCCTGATAACTGAAAATTTTCATAATACTGCCGCGACTGGCTCCCATGGACTTTAGAACTGCGATTTCCTTGGTTTTTTCCATGACCAGCATGAACAAAGTACTGATAATATTAAACGCCGCCACAAAAATAATAAGAATAAGAATGATGAACATGACAACCTTTTCCAGTTGGAGCGCGGAAAACAGATTTTTATTCATACGCATCCAGTCACGGACAAAAAAAGGGAAACCCAGTTTTTCCTGGAGGACCGAAGCAATCACCCCCGCCTGTTCAATATCAGAAACTCGTATTTCAATTCCTGAGACGCCATCCTTCATCGAAAAAAACTTTTGTGCCGACTCCAGAGAAATAAACGACAGGTTGGCATCGTACTCATACATTCCGGATTCAAAAACACCAACCACTTTGAACAACTTCATTCTTGGGATGAGACCCACCGGAGTTATGCGTGAAACGGGTGAAACCATAGACACCACATCGCCGTTCACAACTCCCATCCTGCGTGAAAGTTCTTTTCCTAAAATCAGCCCATCGCGCTTGATCTTTCCCACAGGTTTGCCATCTTTAATGAGACGCGGTTCATTTTTCAAATCCAAAACCGTTCCCGCAATCATATTTTTTGCAAGATCGGAAACCGTCCCCTTTGCCCCAGGATCAATTCCCCGCACAACAATTCCCGAAACCCGGTCACCATGAATCAACATCACCTGATTCATAATAAACGGCGCCGCCGCTGTGACCCCGTCCACCCCGCGAACCTGCTCAAGAATATTCTGATAATTCTCCACCATGGTCCGGTTAACATTGGTCACGACCACATGGGAGTTGGTTCCCAGAATTTTGTCACGCAGGTCCTTGCCAAACCCCGACATGACAGCTATCACCACTATAAGCGCCATGACGCCCAGGCCCACACCAGCCATGGAAATCCATGTATTGAGCGAAATAAATTTCTGAGATTTTTTTGCGCTAAGGTGGCGGATGCTGACGAAAAATTCGTATGACATGACGGAAGAATCGAAAATTTGAAAATCGTGAAGGACTCGCAAACCCTTTTCAGGACAATTCCTGTGGATTCGGAACGGGCTATATTAGCCTACCCGTATTGTGCACGGTCAGGATTCTTTTTTCAACTGCGGGAACAGGATCACGTCCCTGATCGACTGCGAATTAGTGAGTAGCATAACCAGACGATCAATTCCTATCCCCTCCCCGGCTGTTGGCGGCAATCCATACTCCAAAGCACGGATAAAGTCCAGATCCATCATGTGAGCTTCATCATCGCCCGCATGGCGTTCGGAAACCTGCTCCTCGAACCTTTGCTTCTGGTCAACAGGATCATTCAACTCGGTATAAGCGTTGGCTATCTCCTTACCGCCAACAAACAACTCGAAGCGTTCAACCAGCTCTGGGTTGTCCTCTTTCTTCTTTGACAACGGAGAAAGAGCCAACGGATAGTCTGTTATGTAGACAGGTTGGATCAAATTGGGCTCGACGAAATGGTCGAACAGTTTTCCAAGCACCTTCGCGTGACTGTCTTTCTTTTCCAAAGCTACTTTGTGCTCAATGGCAAATGCGACCGCTTTTTGAGGATCGTCTATATTTCCTTCAGGTATCTTTCCAATTTCGATCAAAGATTGTTTAAATGTCTTTCGTGCGAAAGGCTGGGAAAAATCTATCGTTTCATCTCGAGTGTCATCATCTTTACCACAGGTGAGAGTGAACGTCATCGTGCCAAACACGGTCTGGCAAATATGGCGGAACAATTCTTCAGTCAACCCCATAAGATCATTATAGTCGGCGTAGGCCGTATAAAACTCGACCATAGTAAATTCTGGATTATGCTCGGTAGAAATGCCCTCATTACGGAAATTTCTATTGATCTCATAAACCCGCTCGATCCCACCCACGACCAACCGCTTGAGATATAACTCCGGAGCCACTCGCAGAAACAGGTCCATATCCAGAGCATTGTGATGCGTCTCGAAAGGTTTTGCTGTCGCGCCGCCCGCTATAGACTGCATCATCGGTGTCTCCACTTCCAGGTAATCCCTCTGGTTGAGAAACTCGCGAAGCGCCTGAATAATTCTGCTCCGATAAACGAAGATATCCTTCACCTCTGGATTGACAATGAGGTCAACATATCGTTGCCGATACCTGAGCTCAACATCCTTCAATCCGTGCCACTTTTCAGGAAGCGGCAGGAGTGACTTTGACAGCAAGGTGACTTTCGTTGCGAATATTGTTAACTCACCGGTTTTAGTTTTTGAGAGTTTCCCCTCAACGCCAATGAAATCTCCAATATCATAAATCCCGAAAGCCTCGTAGCTTTCTTCACCGATTCCATCTTTACGAATATAAACCTGAATTTGCCCGGCCCGGTCTTTGATATGGCAAAAGGTCGTTTTACCGTGTCCGCGCCTCGTCATCATGCGCCCAGCCACCAGACAATCCAGGCCAGTCTCCTCCAGCTCTTCTTTGGTTTTTTCAGAAAACTCGCTGATCAGCGAACCGATATCATTTTTAACTTTGAACCGGTTAATGTAGGGATTGATCCCCTTTTCACGAAGTTGGTCGAGCTTGTCTCTTCGCAGTTTTATTAAATCACTAGATTCTTCCATGGAGTCCATACAGTCAAAGATTAAAGTTGGTAGGGCGTTCCCTGCTATTACATTAAGATCTTTCACCCTTGCGGATTTGAATTCGCTTGATGCTCTCGGCCTTTCCCGTTTCCTTGTTGATAGCGATAACGGCTCCGTTGACCTGGCCCTCGCCACCCGCTGTTTCAAAACGTTTCGGCAAGCACGTGCGGAACCTGCTGATCGAAGCCTCCGTCTTTACCCCAATGACAGAATCGGTCGGCCCGGTCATACCCGCGTCTGTCAGGTAAGCCGTCCCGTTTGGAAGAATCACTTCATCCGCAGTTTGAACATGAGTATGCGTACCAACCACAGCACTCACCTGACCATCGAGATAACGTCCCAGCGCCATCTTTTCCGAAGTGACCTCAGCGTGCATATCTACGAATATGATGTTCGTTTTCTCACGCAGACGCTCGACCTCTTCATCAGCCCTTTTAAAAGGACAGTCTATCGAGTCAATGAACACCCGCCCCATAAGATTGAGGATACCAACGCTTGTTCCATCTTCCAGTTCATGAAGATATTGGCCCACTCCCGGCGTCTCGGCAGGAAAATTGGCCGGCCTCAAAATACGAGGTTCCTTAGCAAGGTGATCTATGATTTCTCGTTTATCAAAAATGTGATTGCCCGATGTCAGGGCGTGAAATCCAAGACCGAACAGATCGTCCGCTACTTGGCGAGTCAAGCCGAACCCACCAGCCGCATTTTCGGCGTTACCGATACAAACGTGGATCGAATGTTCTTCAATCAATCCAGAGAGAGTATTGTCCAACGCACTGCGTCCGGGCTTCCCTACTATATCACCGATAAAAAGTACATTAAGCATAAAAGAATGTCAGCGAGCAACCTCAACAAACCGGGTTTCTCTAACAACGGTGATTTTAATTTCTCCTGGATACGTTACTTCTTTTTCTATACGCTTGGCAACATCCTTAGCCAGTATATTCGCCTCGTTATCAGTGGTTCCATCAGGAACGACAATGATGCGAACTTCACGACCCGCCTGAATCGCAAAGGTTTTCTCAACCCCCTTGAAGGAGTCGCCAATTTCTTCCAGCTTGGTCATACGCTTCACATAAGTTTCCAGCATTTCGCGTCGCGCCCCGGGGCGGGATGCGGAAATAGTGTCTCCCGCTATCACCAGAACGGCGTATATGGATTCCGGTTCCACATCTTCATGGTGTGCTGCAATCGCGTTGACCACATATTTATGCTCATTGAACCTTTTAGCCACATCCACACCCAACTGAGTATGCGTTCCATCCGTTTGACGATCAATAGACTTGCCAATGTCATGCAGAAGACCGGCACGCTTGGCAAGCTGAACATCAAGCCCTAGCTCTGCCGCCATGTATCCACACACATTTGCCACTTCCTTCACATGTTCGAGAACATTTTGCGTGTAACTGGTCCTGTATTTGAGACGACCCAGCATATGGGCCAGTTCGGGATTGACATTATCCATTTCAAGCTCGACAATCGCTTGCTCACCCGCCTGTTTGATCTGTTGCTCAACTTCCTTGCGGCATTTATTTACAGTATCCTCGATCCGCCCAGGATGGATACGCCCATCAAGCGTCAGCTTTTCCAAAGCCCTGCGGGCAACTTCGCGACGTATCGGATCGAAACCGGACAACACGACCGCTCCCGGAGTGTCATCAATAATCAGATCAATTCCTGTCGCCTGCTCCAGGGCGCGGATATTTCTTCCTTCGCGTCCGATAATGCGCCCCTTGATCGAATCGTCAGGAAGCTCGACAACGGAGATGGTACTTTCTGCCACACTGTCTGAAGCAAGTCTCTGCACCGCCATAGTGATGATTTTTCTCGCTTCATCCTCAGCGTTATTTTTAGCAAATTCCTCAATTTTTTTAACTTCCTTTGCTGCGTCCATGCGAGCCACATCGATGACTTTTTTCCTGATTTCCTCCTTGGCTTCATCGGCAGTAAAGGAACTGATACTTTCCAGCTTTACCATTTCCTGCTTAACCAACTCATCATAACGTGCCTGTTCTTCCTGACTCGACTGTCTGGCTTTCTCTGCAACTTCCATCTTTCGCGCCAATTCTTTTTCAAGGTCTCGCGCCTTCTCAGATGAACGCCTCAAGTCGTCTTCCCTTTTATATGTTATCCGTTCATGCTCCCGCACCTCTTCCCATTTATCCTGAACCTCTTTTTCAATTTTGGCCTTTGAGACAAGAGCTTGCTCTTTGGCTTCAACAGCGGCGGCCTTCAGTCTACTTTGAGCTTCCTGTTCTGCTTCCTCAACAATCTTTATCTTTTTCGCTTCAGCTTCCTTTATCTGGTATTGACTGATCACCTTGCGCAGGAAATATCCTATGAAATACCCGATCACCACGGCCAGAAACATCCCGATGAGCAGGTGAGAAAAATCAAATTTAACGGCAAATATATGCATTTTTGCTACCTCTATATAAATTAAGCCTCAATGCCTTACACATTCCGGCATCTCAGCGTTTGGGTTTCTGTAACCACAAATTGAACCGGCTCATCTAATTCTGAATGCGGAACCAAATCCAATATTTGCAAATCATATCCGACCCCAATACTGATACTGTCATTGGAAACTTCCTTTAACAGTTTATCGTAATACCCGCCACCGTAACCGATGCGGTTTCCGCAAGCATCAAATGCCAATCCGGGCGCAACAACCAAGCCGATACGGGAGGGTGAAACAATCTCACGAACTTCAGGAGCCGGCTCCCTGATGCCGTGCTTCCCGATAACAAACTTTATATTCAGCGAAGGAATTTGCACCACCTGCAAGCACTCTTCCCTGACATTGACCAAAGGGACGAAAACTTCCTTCCCCAAACGAAAAGCCTCCAGGATCATCGCTTCTGTCTGAACCTCATGCAGCAGAGAAAGAAAGAAAAAAACTGATTTAGATTTTTTAAACGCATCCAACCCAAGCAAGCGCTGGGTTATGCTCAGGCTTTTCTCATTCCGTCTGACATCGCCAAGCGCTTCGCGTTTCCGAATGATTGTTTTTCGGATCGCTGTTTTGGCCTTGCACACCGATTCTGAAGAAATCGTTGGCTCCATCGCTGGCTCCCGGCGGGAAAACAGGTCCGATTCCCGCACTCAAATTAACTCCCTATATGAGCAAATGGGCTAAAATTAAAACAAGCTTGGTCAAATTTTTGAAGGAAATGAGGCGAATCAACTATCCGCAGGCTCAACCGCCGGTAGAAACAATCAAGCTGGGGTGTGGGAACATCGCAATGGAATGAAAAATCCGGCAAAGAACATCCGTAGAAACCACGTCTCTACAGTAAAAAAAGAAAAGACCGTTTTATCGTAACAAACAAAACCATACCCTTCGTTTCGTTTGGAATCATCTCGATTACAGGTCTGGCCGCAACCACCCCCCAGGTAAACTCAGCCACAAAAACCTTGCAAACTCACGCCATCATTTTTCTTCAGTAAAAATACTTAAGCCTCTTGCTCTCTCCCTCCACTTGCGCTCGCACTCAGCGCTCGCTCCCGAGACTCACTTCAAAAACATATTCATTAACTCCCCCGCAATGCCGTGCAAAAATATTTTTTTGAACCTGTCAAGGACAGGTGGGGAATCTGTATACCGCTTCAGGCTTCCTTCCGGAGAAGGCATGCACACCACGGCAGAAGGTCATCCCCGTTTGCTAAATGTTGGCTCAAAAAATACAACTTTTACACGTACAAAACAGGGAAGCAAAAATTATAGCTTCCATACGTATACTAGCATAAAGGGTCAGCGCTAACAAGGCTAACCACCCAAAACTCCTTTACCTTTAATAGCTTCCAGCGACTCCTCAAGCTTCAGAATCATGTCCTCGATGCGCTGGCCCTGCTGATCGTTACCCTCTTGCGCGCCTTGCTTCAACTCCATCAATTCATGTCCGAGATTGAGCGCAGTCAACACCGCGACATCCACAGTAGTGGACGACTTCCCCTTAACGCCAGAAAGCTCCTTCATTTTAGCGTCTACCATTGCCGCCACCTCTTGAATATCCACTGTGGAGGAAACCGGCTTGACTTTATAAGTTTTACCGTAAATTTTAATTTCACTCGGTGCCATAATCAGACGAAATCCATTTTTTCGATTTTTTGCAAGACATTCTGAACTTTGAGGCGCACCTCAGACCGATCTTTTTCCAGCTTCCGATGCGAGACCTCCAACTGCTTTAATTTTCCCAAAGAATCCTTATCTTTTGCATTTTCTTTTAACGCTGTTTCCTTTTGCTTTTCCAACTCTTGCACCCTTTGCTCCAAACGAATATTTTCCGTCTGAAGAGCATTCAACCCTTCAACTGCAGAGGCGACCAGTTTTTCCAGTTTTTTAATTTTATCAACAGACATTGACAGAACCTGAGGCAACAACATTAACGATAAACCGGATAAAGCAACTTCTTATATGGAGACTAGCACCGGGCAAGGCGGGGTGTCAATCGACAATAGCCCAATCAAAAAAGGAGCAACAAGCCCTGGCAAATCAATCCCTTAAAGTAGCGCCGAGCTGACTGGACAAGGTCTCCACAATTTTTGCAAAAACAGGGTTGACCTCATCATCTGTCAGGGTCCTGTCTGCCGATTGAAACGTCAAGGCATAAGTGAGACTCTTTTTACCTTCCTGAATTTTCTTTCCGTCAAAATAATCGTACAGCTCTACTTTTCTCAACAATGGCTCCCCCACCTGACTGATTCTGGCGGACACTTCTCCCGAAGCTATCTTCTTGTCAATCAATATGGATATATCCCGGTAAGTTTCTGGAAACTTGGGAAGAGGAACGAAACGAACCGGTTCGGGTAAAGCGCCTACCAACTTATCAAAATCCAATTCGAACACCACACAATGCCGGGGCAATTCGTATTGCCGAACGACACCGGGGGACAATTCGCCAAAATACCCACAAACCTGACCACCCGCTAAAAGCTCGACACTCTTACCCGGCAACATATAAGGCTGGCTCACCACAGGCCTCTCCGCAAGCTTTAGTTTCATTTGCCCGGTCACAGAATCAAGAATTCCCCGCAAATCAAAATAGTCGTAACTCTTTCCGGTTTGTTTCCACACATTATTTTCATAGATACCCGTAGCCAATGCGGCAAGAACCGTTTTTTCCTCACGCCCTCCCTGCTTACCACGCATGAAAATATTACCAAACTCGAAAATCTTCACCTGCTTTTGTCCCTTACTCAAGTTCCTTATCACCGACTGGATTAATCCAGGAACCAGACTTGGGCGCATGATCCCCATATCCGAGCTGATCGGGTTGCTCAAGGAGATGGTATCCACTTCGGGTGAAGATGAAAGTGCAGACTGAAATTGCGCGGCACTTTCCGCGTCAATAAAACTGTATGTGAGGACCTCCGAAAAACCGATATGACTCAAAGTGTCTTTCACACATCGAACCGCCGACTGTTTCTGCGTAAAACGAACCGGACTGATCCGTGCCGAAGGACTGGTCACTTCAATTTGGTCGAATCCATGCAAGCGAGCCACTTCCTCAATCAAGTCTATTTCCCTGGCAAGAACAGGGCGAAAGGTAGGTATCTCCACGCTAAAAGCTTCCCCTTCCTCCGATTTTGAAGCCTTCATCCCCAAACGAGACAGGTAATCTTCTATCTGTCCGCTGGAAAGCGGGCAACCGAGAACCTGATTCACACGCGCAACCCTCAGCGACACCTTTTTGCTCGGCAGGGGCGATGGATACACATCCACTCTACCCTTGCGAATAGTCCCACCCGCCAGTTCCTGAATAAGAAGGGCCGCCCTCGCTTGAGCTTTTATCACACCTTCAATGTCAACCTCTCTTTCAAATCGGATTGAGGAGTCGGACCGCAAACCATACTTCTTTGATCCTTGACGCACCGTTGCCGAATCAAAACTAGCACTTTCCAGCACAATGTGGCGGGTAGATTCTGTAACCTGACTGTTAGCGCCCCCCATGATTCCTGCAAGGGCAACCGGCTTGCTGGCATCAGCGATCACCAGAGCATCTTCTCCCAGTTTGAGTTCGGTTCCGTCCAGACTCGTGAATGCTTCATCTTTCGCGGCACGGCGCACCACAATGCGGGAGTTTTCCAGCAAATCACGATCGAACGTATGCAACGGCTGACCGTATTCCATAAGAACAAAATTGGTAATATCAACAATATTGTTTATCGGCCGAAGCCCTATCGCGGTGAGTCGATCCACCAGCCACTTTGGTGATGGCCCCGGCTTAACATTTTCAACCACCATCCCGGAATAGCGAAAACACAATTCAGGCTCGCAGTTCTCAACGGTGAGTTCTCCTTCTACCAAATCGGCCCCCCAAACCTTTTCCAACTCAGTGTCGTGATCAGGAAACTTAAACGACTTGCCAAGAAGCGCGGCCACCTCTCGAGCGACCCCTAAATAACTCAGGCAATACCCACGGTTGGGAGTTACATTCAGTTCCAGTACTTCCGATTTCGTACCGTCACCCAACGTCACTGTTTCCTGCGCTTCGATTTCGAGCCCAGCCATCGTTAGCAAATGCCCGACTTCTCCAGCACTCACATCGACATCGACATATTCTTTTAACCAGTCCAATTGGATTTTCATTTATTACTTTCTATTTTCCAAATCTTATTGATAAAAGACTCAATCCCTTAATAATCTTATGATGACAAATGTAAAAACATGAATTATATGGGAAGCTGGAGCAAAAATCAAAACCGGTTCATTTCTCAAAAAGGTCGTCCAGTAAAAAGTTGGTCGTTTGAACGATTCTGGGATATAACTAATAGACTAATCTTGTGCCAGGGCCATGAAACTCACCCAAGATACGATAATCAGGAATATCCGAAAAAAAACCAGCCGACCGATGAAGGTCTCGGAGCTGGCGCGGGCGCTCGCCATCACCGAGGTTCAGCGACGGGAATTTCGCAATCATATAAAAAAAATGGCAGCGATGGGTACTCTGGTCCGTCTACGCGGGGGCCGCTATGGCCTTCCTGATGAAATGAATCTGATAACGGGCATCCTTCATGGGCACCCCAATGGTTACGGATTTCTAGTGCCAGACAATGGGGAACAGGAAGGCGACATATACATCAGCCCGAAACACACTTCAGGGGCCATGCATAAGGATAAGGTCGTTGCCCGCATCGAATCACAAGGCGGATCAGGACGCCCCGAAGGAAGAATCATACGTATTCTGGAGCGATCAACAACCTCGCTGATCGGACTATTCGAACCGCTCGACCAGGATGGCTGGATCATCCCGATGGACGATAAATACTTCCACGATATTTTTGTCTCTGGGAAAAATAAACTCGGCGCCAAAAACGGACAGGTGGTCGTGGTCGAAATTATTTCCTACCCGGAGAAACATCAGCCCCCCATTGGCAAAGTGGTAGAAGTTCTCGGGTACTCCAACGACCCACAAGTGGAATTAAATTCCATCTTCCGCAAGTTTGGCATACGCACTGACTTCCCGCTTAAAGTTCTGGAGCAAGCTAAAAAAGCAACCGCACGTTTAAATGAAAATGATAAGAAAAACAGGCGCGACCTGACGGACTGGACAATTTTCACCATTGATGGGGAAACGGCGAAGGATTTTGACGATGCGGTCTCGTTACAAGTAACAGACGAAGGATTCAGGCTGGGTGTTCACATCGCAGATGTGAGTCACCATATAGGGAAAAACTCCGCTCTCGATAAGGAAGCGCTCGAACGTGGAACGAGTATTTATTTTCCAAACGGGGTCATCCCCATGCTCCCTTTCGAGTTATCCAATGACATTTGCAGTCTTAAACCAAACGTAAAGAGATTGACATTAACCGCGCTTCTCGATTTCGACCGCAAAGGGAACATGGTCAAGTCTGAGTTCTTCGACTCCGTTATTAAAAGTTGTACCCGTCTCACCTACACTGAAGTGGCTCAGCTTCTCGAAAAAGGAGACACCGAAAAGAAACACAGCGAAGTCATAGATGTCTTAAAAAACATGCATTGGCTCAGCAGAATCCTGCGAAAGCAAAGATTTAAAAACGGCAGTGTCGATTTCCAGGTCCCGGAACTGGAAGTTCACGTCAACACCGCGGGCGAGGTAGAAAAAATAATCAAGGCCCCACACAACGAAGCGCATGAATTGATCGAAGAATTCATGCTGGCAGCAAATCAGGCGGTAGCTCGCTACCTGTTTGAACGAAAAACCCCTTCCATCCACCGTATTCATGAGTCACCCGACGCAAGGAAAATCGTGGAGTTCCAGGATTTCGTTGCTGGCTTCGGCCTGCACCTGCGTTCCCCCGGAGATATTCAATCGACCGACCTGCAAAACCTCCTGAAGAAAGTTCGCGGTAAGCCCGAAGAACGAGTGGTCAACACCCTGCTACTAAGGACCATGAAGCGAGCGCAGTATTCGCAAAAAGACCCAGGTCATTACTGTCTGGGATTCGAGCATTACACCCATTTCACATCGCCGATCAGGCGCTATCCCGATCTGGTCACACACCGATTACTCAAAGCTAGCCTGACACAAAAATTTTCCGGACATGAGAAGAAGCGTCTCGCAGAGGAAATGACAGAAATCGCAGAGCACTCCACCCTGAAGGAAGGAAGGGCCACAGAAGTCGAACGGGAAATAAACGACCTGCGACGCGCCCAGTATATGACCGACAAAATCGGAAAGTCATTTACCGGAACTATTGTCGGCGTCACCCCGTTCGGATTTTTCGTTGAACTAATTGAAGTATTTGTTGAAGGACTGGTGCATGTATCCAGCCTCACCGACGATTATTATATTCACATCGAACCGGAACATAAGTGGCGCGGTCAGCGAAGGCATAAAGTTTATAAAATAGGAGACCACGTCAGAGTAAAAGTTGCAAAGGTTGATCTTGTTTTGCGCAGGATTGATCTGAGTTTGGTGTGAATTACAAGGGGAGGGGTAAAGCACTTCTCTCTTACTCCCGCTGTTCGAATTCAAAATCAATCGATAGCGCTTTCAGAGTATCATGCATCAACTTTAATTCCTTCTCACATTTACACACACGATGGTAAATCCCGGCAACGTAGAACGGTAGAAAAAAGAGCAGGATCACCGCGAAGACAGCTATAAAAACCCAAAAGGTAGGCTGGACGGGCCTTCAGGGTTGCGCCCCTTGAAAATAGCACTTATACAAAGGTCTCCTTTTCAGGTTGTGGTTTGCCACTAAATTTGCTATAAATTTTCTTTCCCCTGTAAACGCTTACTAAAGAGGTAACTGAAGATCATGGCAACTTTGGAACAATTGAGCACATTCATAACAAAAGCGAAAACCGAATCCGTTGGAGCGGCAAAAAAATCTGAAGGCCAGAAAAGCGAGCCTGACGCACGAAAGAAACTGAAAAAAGTAAAACGCCTGCAACGCAAAGTGGCAAAATTAACGGCTACAGCAAAAATGGCCGAAGAAAAGAAAAAACCAAAAAAAGAACGTAAGTCAGCGGCGGCAGAATAAAAACTCTTTCCTGAACCCTTCTCTTCGTCATTCCAATGTCCGGGAAAATCGACATCGACAAAATAGCCCAACTCGCTCGTCTCAAGCTCACCGATGCGGAAAGTGATCGGCTGGGTGGGCATTTGGAGCAGATCATCGATTACATAGACCAGCTTAATCAATTAGACACATCAAGTGTGGAACCAACGTCCCATGTTCTTCCCATCCACAACGTTTTTCGTGAAGATAAAGCTGTCAAGTTCGCCGATGATGAAGTGGATTATCTGGCTGGATCGCCCGCGAACAACCAGGGCCATTATGAAGTTCCCAAGATTATCTGATCCGGCCTATGCATAGCAAAACAATCCTTCAGGCAAAAGAAGATCTCCGGCAAAAAAAGTATTCTGCTGTTGAACTGACAGAGGCGGTCTATCAACGCATCGATAGCGTTGAGCCGAAAGTTCAGGCCTTCGTCCACCTGACCCGCGACATTGCACTGAAACAGGCACAGACAGCCGACCAGAAACTGGCGACGGGAGAGGACGCGCCTCTCCTTGGCATTCCCATCGCATTGAAAGACCTCATCTGCACACAAGGCACACGCACCACTTGTTCGTCTCAAATTCTCGATCAATTCGTTGCCCCTTACGATGCTACTGTGGCGGGTCAACTGAAATCAGCTGGCGCGGTGATCGTGGGTAAAACCAATATGGATGAATTCGCCATGGGCTCTTCGACGGAAAACGCCTGGCATCACCCAACGATGAACCCGTGGAACCTCGAACGTGTTCCCGGTGGGTCCAGCGGTGGATCTGCGGCGGCGGTTTCTGCGCACGAATGTCTCGCGGCATTGGGAAGCGATACTGGAGGCTCCATCCGCCAACCCGCAAACTTCTGCGGTGTGACCGGACTGAAACCCACCTACGGCAGAGTGTCGCGTTTCGGACTCGTTGCGTTCGCATCGTCATTGGATCAAATTGGTCCCATGACAAAAACAGTTGCCGACTCTGCCCTGCTGATGAATGTGATTGGCGGGAAGGACCCGCGCGATTCAACTTCCGCTGATGTAGCGCGCCCCGATTTCATGAAAGCCCTGGAACGGGATGTGTCTGGACTGAGGATGGGCATCCCAAAAGAATATTTCACATCTGGTATCGATCCGGAAGTTGAACGCTCGGTGCAGGAAGGGATTAAAACTCTGGAGTCGCTTGGCATGAAAAAAGTAGAAGTTTCATTGCCACATCTGCAATACGCAGTAGCAACGTATTACATCATCGCCTGTGCCGAAGCGAGTACAAACCTGTCGCGATACGACGGCGTGAAGTATGGCCATCGTTCACAGAAAACGGACAACCTGCTGGAGATGTATATGAACACCCGCGAAGAAGGGTTCGGCGAAGAGGTAAAACGCCGCATCATGCTGGGAACCTTTGTTCTCAGTTCAGGATATTATGACGCCTATTACCTGAAGGGGCAGAAAGTCCGCACACTCATCAAGCAGGATTTCGAAAACGCTTTCGAGCATTGCGATGTTATCGTCGCGCCTAACGCGCCGGTGACCGCGTTCAAACAGAAAGAACGCATAGACGATCCGCTTAAAATGTATCTGTCCGATATTTACACAATCTCAGCGAATCTCGCTGGCATTCCAGGAATTTCAATCCCTGCGGGAATTTCCAGGACAGACGGAATGCCAGTAGGCCTTCAACTGATGAGCAAACATTTCGATGAAGAAAGCCTCATCGCCGTAGGCCACCGCTTCCAGCAAAACACCGACCATCACCTGCAACAACCTTCGCTGTAAAACCAAAATCTTTGTAAAACGGTATGCTATTGAGAAAATGAATTGGGGTTATAAAGCAATGTGAAGTTTCTTCCGATGAGGGGAGTGTATGTAGATAAACGCGCTTTCCAGGGAGAGGACTTGTGAAAACTATCTCAGATAATTTAATCTCAATCGTATTTGCGATGCTGTTCGTTGGAATGGTTGCGGCATTGCTTGCGAACTCACATCACGATCCACTGGGCACCGATATCAGTCGCCAACTGAAGGAGATGGGAAAAGCCCCCATCCTGAAACCAGACAACTTAAAAGTTTCTCACGCGGACCGAAGCAAACCATAAGCCGGGTTTTGTTCTCCCCTGATGGACGAATCCAGCAAGGAAGAGGTGATCATCAATCTAGGCCTGCCGTTGCCGACAGGCTCAAGCAATCAACCCGAAAGTTTCGGGCGAGCCACCCTCAAACACTTTCCTATTTGATCTTGCTCCGGATAGGGTTTGCCAAGCTACCACCGTCACCGATGGTACTGGTGAGCTCTTACCTCACCTTTTCACCATTGCCGCCGCTAAAAGTTTGCACTTCCACCGGGTGGGCTGTTTCTTTTCTGTTGCACTTTCCTTGAGGTCACCCCCACTCCGCGTTACGGAGTATCCTGCTCTGTGGAGCCCGGACTTTCCTCTCTCCCGACCTGAAGCCGAGACAGCGATCACCCGGTTTACTTCGGAACCGCAGTTTCTGATGTTTCTTCCCAGTAAAGAATCCGCGAACACTGCTCACATTGATTAATGCTCTCGCCCTTCTTAACGTCTATCACCTGCTGGGGAAGGATTTGCGAATGGCATCCCTGACAGATATTTTCTTTTATGGTCACCACGGCAAGACTGTCGCGGGCTTTAAAAACTTTATTGTATTGTCCCAATAGCTTTTCCTCGATGCCACCGGCGGCGGCATGACGTCGTACGCGAAGAACTTCCAGTTCTTCTTCCGTCCGCTTTGTTTCAGCTTCCTTTTTAGCTTTATAGGCGTTAAAGTTTTCTTCTTCCTCTTTACACTGGGCTTTAAAGGCGGGAATTCCTTTTTCCTTTTCCTCCAGTTCCTCCATCAATTCCAGCTCCTTATCCTCCAGAACAGAAATTTTTTCTTTTACCGCATCGACTTCTGTCAGGATGGCGGTGTATTCCTTGTTGGTCTTGACTGCCGGAAGCTTGCTTTTAGTTTTAGCAATATGATCGTTTTCGGTAGCGACTTCCATTTCCAGATCCTTGCGCTTTTTCTGTAATTCCGCGAGAACACCCTCTGCCTGTTTTAGCTCTTCCTGTTTTTCTTTGAGGTCTGATTTACCAGATTCTATTTGCTTGGGGATGGCGGCTTTGCCACGCTCCAATTCAGTGATTTCGCTATCCGTATTTTGAAGCTCAATCAAGCGTTGCAGTTGGGAATTCATTAAGTGCTGGCTCTCTGGCTACCCGGCAATACAACCCGGCGGTTTCTAGGTTATGCTCTTTAAAGGAATGCCGGAAAAATTTAGCACGGTGCCTGCGGGAATGCAAATTTTTCAGGATAAACAGAGGAGACAGGCCAAAGGTTTTTTCAGGCGCGTTTGGTACTAGATCGTTTTGCCCAGTATACGAGAAAGACACTGGCAATAAAAATTGAGGAGTAGGTACCAACGAAAACACCTACCATCAGGGCAAACGAAAAGTCGTGAATGATCTCTCCGCCAAGTAAAAACAGAGCGGCCACCACCAGTAATGTGGTACCGGAGGTAAGAATGGTTCTGCTGAGGGTTTGATTGATGCTGGTGTTGATAACTTCCACCTGCCCCTTTTTCCCGCGGCGGCGCATGTTTTCTCGAATTCGATCAAATATGACAATGGTGTCATTCAATGAATAACCGATAATGGCCAAAAACGCCGCCACAATCACCAGTGTGAACTCTTTGTCGGCAACAGAGAACACTCCCATGGTGACCATCACATCGTGAATAAGAGCAATGATTGCCGCGATGGCATATTGAAATTCGAAGCGCCAGGATATATAGATAACGATTCCTATAATCGCATAAATAATCGACAAGATCGCCTTTTCCCGCAAATCTTTTCCGACTTTGGGACCAACCATCTCCACACGTTCTATCACAATTTCTTCTGCCGAATACTTTCCACTCAGGCTGTTCTTGATTCTTGTGCCCACTTCTTCGAGTTTTGCTTCGGACCGTTCAACTCGAATCAAAATATGACTTTTTGATCCGAATTCCTGAATCTCGCTATCGCCCAGACCGATTGTCTTCAACCCGTCACGAACATCCTCAATCACTGGCGGATTCTTAAACTTGAGTTGCACCAGAGTCCCACCGGCAAAGTCGATGCCGTATTTCAACCCACCATGGATCAATATAGAAACAATTCCAATCAGAATAACAAGGCTGGACAGAGTAACCGCCACGCCTTTTTTCCCCATGAAATCAATTTCTGTAACACGCTTGAAAATTTCCATAATTATTTATTCAGATACTCAGGCTGGTTATTTTTTTTCTGCTCATGACAATGTCGAAAACAGCACGACTGACAAACACGGCGGTGAACATGCTGGCCGCAATACCAATACACAAGGTGATGGCGAATCCTTTAACCGGCCCGGTTCCAAATTGAAACAAAACTACCGCCGCAATAAAGGTCGTTAAATTGGCATCAACAATAGTACTAAACGCTTTGGCATACCCGGCGTCTATTGCCGCGCGCACTGTTTTACCAACACGTGTTTCTTCACGAATACGTTCAAATATGAGGACGTTGGCATCAATGGCCATACCCACAGTGAGTAGCATTCCAGCGATACCCGGAAGTGTGAGCGCCGCCCCAAAATAAGCCAGAGCACCAAGCATAAGAACAAGATTCAGCAACAGCGCCATAACGGCAACGATGCCAGAAAATTTGTAATAAATTACTATAAACACCATGACCA
>Ga0066851_10000453_pt1 | contig 20175 bp, 19 predicted proteins | sample ETNtaG_7_FD_65493 | JGI IMG/M metagenome (GOLD analysis project Ga0066851, IMG submission 65493) | Marine microbial and viral communities from oxygen minimum zone, Eastern Pacific Ocean - ETNP201406SV65 | ecosystem: Environmental > Aquatic > Marine > Oceanic | place: Pacific Ocean: Eastern... | reverse complement strand
ATTGGATGTAAGTATATTTCAGGGATCTGAGGAAAGGAGCATCCATATCCAAGACGGAGATTTTGTCGAGGTGCACTATACGGTGTGGAATGCGGATACGGGAGAGGAATTAGATGATGGCACATGGGCGGAAACAGCTGGCGATCCGATAGGGTCAATCGAAGGCTTCGGATGGTCGGCAATAGGACTTGATATCGATAATGATCGTGGCGGAGGTTTTCCTCTAATCGACACCGGAACATCACATATCACACTCCTTCCTCCGCCAATAGCATACGGGAATAGTGAGGGGCACGAGCTAGAGCATACGTGGTTGAGATTCGAGTTGAAGTTGGAGAGAGCGCCAATCTCTGATTAAACTTCACGAAAGTAACTTGACTGAGTTCCAACGGGAACAGCTATGGCGGAGCCAGAGCATGTTGCCATCACGCCTTCCAACAAAGGTGTCACCGATGCAAAGAAGAAAGTCAAGCCGGGGTCATCCAGAAAGGGTGAGCCTGAGTTTTTCATGAACGAGGGGATGAAACGGCTATCCACACCGTGGCCTGTAGCTTCCATAAGGGCGGCGCAGATTGATCCTCTATCTCTGCCGGCAGGAGTAATTCTTGATGCAGCTGCTGGCTCAGGGGTCCAATTAATCGCTTTCTCGAAAATTCTGAAGAGGCCTGCGCTAGGAATAGAATTGGACGAAGAAACTGCCAAACTTTGTGCTGCAAATATGCATCACAACTCCGAGGGAGAGGCTCAACGCTCGCTAGATAGAGTTTTGATCGGAGACGGTCGGTCTGCTGAGGCGGCGATTGGAGCTTACTGGTCCAGTCTAAGAGATGCTGGTACTAGGGCCCACCCTCCTGTAGCAATGCTGCATATTGATCCTGCAAGACCCAGAGATGCACAGAACCATAGTCTGGATGAAATGGAGCCAGACATCAAGGAAGTCCTAAAATCTTGGAGTACTCATTTACAAACAGGTCCAAGAGGTCCAGCAGTGTTGTTGGATCTTTCACCGAGACTCGATACAGTTCAACGGGCCATGATCGATGGCATTCTTGAAACAACCTTCCCGGGGACTCCCTGGACATGGGAATGGCTAAGCAGGGGCGGGGGAAGGGTCGACAGGCTATCTGTTTGGGTGGGCTCACTTTCATCAACGAACAAGAACAGGTGTATTCGAGTTGGAAGAAAGAATATTATTTCCAGTATCGAAGGAGATTCTGTCGGGGCAAATATATCCTCTTTCAATAGCATGTTGGAGCTTCCCAGAGGAGCCTATTTGACAATATTAGATCCGGCCCTGATAGAGAGTGGCCTTCAGGATATCTGGTTAAATAGGGCAATTGTAGGTGGCACAGGATCTTCCTGGATTAGAACAGAGGGAAGGAGGCCCATGCTAATACACACTGATGAAATCTCTCAAGATGACGATGTTCGAGGATTTGTAGTGGCCACTGGAAAAATCGTGCAACAGAGACTATCCGCTCCTGAATTGAATAACATTGACCAAGTAGCATCTTCTATAGCTAAATTTGGAATTTCTAATATCACTCTAAGATGCAGTCTGGATCCAGAAACCCATCCAACACTGCAGAGAAGGATAACTAAGGAGTTGAAAGGCACTGAAGGGACCAAGGGCTTCATGGTTGATATGGAATTGCAGAGGCCTACTGGTCCGCAGAACCTGTATTTAGTTTGCAAGGAGTAGGAACTATTCCGAAAATAACTCTGTCCAATCGGTTCAAATAGGGACTGTAGTTCGCGAGGATGCCCAAAAGGCCACCGAAAGGTGAACACGGGGGAACCGTAATGCCAAAAGTGAACGAAGCTGAACTAGGAGATGACTTCTCGTACATTGTCAGAATTGCTGACACTGATATTGATGGATTGAAGCCAATTACATATGGGCTTGCATCCGTCAAAGGAGTTGGAATTAGAACTTCAATGATGATTTGCAGGCTGTCGGGCATAGAAGGAAACAGGCTTGGGGGGCATCTTTCCTCGGATGAGCAGGATAAGCTCAGGAAGGCTATCGACGAATATGCGACCAACGTTCCATGGTGGATGGTGAATCGTCAGAGAGATTTGGAATCAAATGAGGATGCCCACATTATAGCAAACGAAGTTAGTATGACCAAGGATGACGATGTGGCAAGACTCGCTGAAATCAAGACCTGGCGTGGAATGAGGCACAGGAGTGGACACAAGGTAAGAGGGCAGAGGCTCAGGTCAAATGGCCGAAGAGGATCAGCACTTGGTGTTCAGAGGAAGAAGTGAGGTGAGAAGATGGGCGAGCCAAAATTCTCCAGAGCACGAACACAGACGCCAACACATCCTTGGAAGCAAGCAAGGATTGACGAGGAACATGATCTCAAAGAAAGGTATGGCCTGAAGAAAATAGGTGGCATGAGAGAAATCTGGAAGGAGAAGTCGGCCCTTAGAAGGCATAGAAATCAAGCGATGAAGCTTATCGGTAGAGTTGACTCTTCAGAAGGCCATTATGCTAAGGAGAAGGAGCAGTTGTTAGGCTCACTTTCCAAGAAGGGGCTTCTTCAAACCGGAGCTGAGATAGGAGACGTACTTGAGATAAATGTCGAGCACATGCTTTCCAGAAGGTTGCAATCGGTTGTTTATTACAAGGGACTTGCGCCTTCGATGAGGGCCGCAAGGAACCTTATCGTACATGGGCACGTCTGCATTGGTGAACAGCGGATGACTGTTCCAGGTTATCATGTTCTTAAGGAAGAGGAAGATTCCCTACAATATAGCCAGAACTCCCCCTTCGTTGATCCTGAACATCCTTTCAGGAAAGATCTGGAAACTATGAGATATCAAGAAGAGGAAGAAGATAGTGAACAGGTTGATGATTCTGAAACCACAACAGAAGAGGAGGTGAAGTGATGGGTCACAAAGCGATTCTGCATATTTACAGCACATTCAACAATGTACTAATCACTGCTACTGATCTTACTGGTGCTGAAACAATTTGCAAGGTTTCTGGAGGAATGGTAACCAAGGGGGGTAGTGATTCCGGAGGACAGTTTGCTGCTACTAGGGCAGCAGAGAAGATTGCCGAGATGCTAGATGAGAAGGATTTTGATCAAGTCATCGTAAAGTACAGGGGTGCTGGTGGAAATAGGTCAAACAGTGCTCCTGGAGCGACAGCTGCAATTAGAGCATTGACACGTGCCGGGGTCAGAATCACAAGAATCGAGGATGTTACGCCAATGCCGACAGACGGAACCAAGAGCAAGGGCGGAAGAAGAGGCAGAAGAGTTTGAATTGAGGTGAAAAAATGGTTAAGATCAAGATACTAAATGAGACTGAAGAAAAGATACAGGTGCTTCTCTCAAAGACCGATAGGAGTTTGGCCAACGCAATAAGGAGATCTCTTATTACTGATACGCCTAAGATGGCAATAGATAGCGTAAGATTCCAGCTAGGAACTAAGGAACAAGATGAGCAAATTTGGGAGACTACTGGCCCATTACCTGATGAAATGATAGCTCAGAGACTTGCTATGATCCCTATCCCCACTGTTCACGATAAGTTCCACTTCCAAGATCAATGTCCTAATTGCAAAGACCTTGTTGAGTCGGACAGGGGATGTCTTGAGTGTCAGATGATTTACACCTGTGTGGTATTTGGTACTGAAGAAGGTCGTTGGGTTACTGCTGGAGACATGAAGTATCTGGGAGAAGAGTCTCTGGAGATTCCAGATAAGTACAAGACCATTCCAATCACCAAACTACTAAAGGGGCAGATGATTGAATTCTACGCTACTGCAATTATGGGAAGAGGGAAAGAGCATACCAAGTGGTCACCGGTCTGCGGTGTTTCCTTCCATCCTAGAAGGATTGGGGTTCTGAACAACAAGAAAAAGGCAAAGATTCTTTGGGATATGGAATTAGAAATCTCAGCTAAGGACTTCGACAAGGATGGTAAATTGAAAGACGTCGACAAGGTTGCGACTCTGACCGATGAGTTGAATCATGTAGGGGATGGGACTGAGGCTTTGAGGGACTTCGATGATGCAATCACTCTGGAGGAAGTCTCTGGAGAGTACATTCTAGAGTTCGAGACTGATGGTTCAATGAACCCCAGAGTAGCTTTCGAAAAGGCTGTCGAGGAACTGGCAGGTAGATTTGGTTCTCTAGAGCAAGAAATTAAATCTGCTATCTGAACTGAAGATTTCATTACCCATTCACTGGATGAGTGACTATGCGTACTGCGCTTGGTAGAGGACAATGCGGCGGCCATATTACGCTAATATTCACCATTGAGGATAGTGTCGATGACCCCCTATCCCAAGGAAGCAGAGGAGTAGGGCTTTGCTTAGAGCATGGAGTGGAAGCAATTGCCAAAGGAGAGGAGGGTGGCGGTAAACTACAAGTCAGATTTCAAAACGAGGAATATGATGTTTCAATGTATGAAGAAGTTCTTGAAGAACTGGTAAAGGTGATCCCAGAAATAGGAGGATTCGATTGGGAGTTGAACATTAGGATGTCTTTGCCCACATCTCAAGGATTTGGCATGTCTGCGTCTGGTGCAATTGCCTCTGCGATCTCGCTACAAAGAGCAATTGGTATCCCTCACGAAGAGTGTCTTCGTAGGTCTTTCTTGATTGCCCATCTCGTGGAAAGGAACCGATCAAGTGGTCTTGGAGATACGACTGGTCTTGCATCCGGAGGCGTGGAAAGGAGGATAGTCGCAGGTTCACCTTTTTCGGATAGTTTGCTTTTACGTGGCCCGGGGGTCTCGGAAGGCTGGCATTCAGGGAGCAAAATCCTATTGTCTTGGAGAGAGAAAACAGGAAAGCACACTTCGAACTATATCGACGATGCAGACTGGAAGTTGAGAATTAGCGAGGCGGGGGGGACGGCAATGGAAGAAATTGGATTAGGTCCCTGGGATTCTAGCAGGTGGTCTGACATCGTCGAAAAATCGTTAATTTTTGCTTCGGAAAGTGAACTGGGGTGTGACTCATCTAGATCTGAAATTATTCAGACGGTGGAAAGAGCCATTGTGGACTCTGGTTACTCTGGGAAGGTCTCAGCTCTACTTTGTATGTTGGGCGAAAGTGTGGTTATTGTACCAAATGACTTCTCGGATGTGGGTGATTGGATTGACCCAATTGCAAATTCTCTAAGGAAGTCCGGTTTATCGGCATTCCCTAGTACAGTCGGTTCATTGAGATAGATATCTCAAGATCTAGAGTTCTCGTGGAATTCTTCAAGTGGCTTCAAGTTAAGTGGGCTAGAATCTAGTTTTATTGCCCCCCTCAGTCTAAGTCCATCGCAGAATCCATGACGGTAGACAAGGGCTCCCTGTCCGTATTCAGCGACATAACGGTCTACCTGCTTCTGGGTTTTCTTCTTTGGGAATTTTAAATCGGCGCCGAAGAAATGCTTTGCATCAATCCAAGCACACGGCACCCCATTGATTCTGACATCATCTAGGAGAAGGAGGTCCGGGGTAATTATTGCCCTTCCCTCTTGTCTTGTTTGCTCTTTCAGAAGCTCTTCCTGCCGTCTGAACCTGACTCCTACTGATTCGAAATGATCGCAAAGGATTTCCTCAAAGACCTCTGCTGCAGTCTGAGTCTCCGTTTGGTTCACCGAACTGACCCTATCTACTGACTCAGCAAGTTCGAACTGTTCTCTATCCCTTTTGTTTAACTTCGAGGGATTCTTGTTTAGTGTATCTTTGATTCTCGTCTTTGTCCAACCTCTACCTGTCAGAATTGCCCTGAAGGTGTTAACTGGAGGTGCATCAAACCTCTTCGAAAGAGAGATTACGCTTTCTCCGCCATCATACCTCCTGCTGAGTTCATTAGACCTGCGCATTAGTTTTGAGTGAGAATATACGCTCTTTTCCTGATTTAGTGCTGCCCTTAATGAGAGGGCTTGCTCGAGTGATATTGGCAAACCGTCTAGTTTGTCTGCTATATCCTGGACCCTTTCCTCGGGAAGAAATCCAAATTCACCGGGGATACAGGCTATCTTCCCTGCCTTGTTCTGAGTTTCCTTGGTTACTGCTTTGGTTTTCCATTTGATTTCTATTTTCTCAGGAGGTGGAGATATTTCATCTGGTATCCCCATTGGTCTTGGATTGACGGAGAACCGTGCTAGGGCCCTTTCAATCTCCTCCGATTTGGCGCCTTTGCCGTTCCCCTTGGAATGGTTGTTTTCCTTCCTTGGTCTTCGTCGGCGCCTCCGACGCCCCTGGCGTCGCTTGGCACTCTCATCTTCACTCAATGACGATGCCAGACGTAGGGGCTCCATGAACCCACCTGTCTACAACTACTTTCTCATCCTGGCGTAGACATCGTAGAAGTAGTCACGAATTGGGTAGGGGACCAACAGCATTGCAGAAGCCAGCTGCCATGGAAATCTTAGCTTTCGACAGACCCTCCAGATTGCAGCACTCTTAGAATACCATTCTCCTTTGGATACCAGAAATATTGAGTCAAGATCTTTCATGGAAGTTGGTATTTTACTCAATAGTTCAAGACCCTCTGAACTATTCTGCCCAACTAACTTGATGTTTGATTTTGGATCTCTACTTCTAATGAAATCTGCCCATCGAGTGCATTTATTGCATTGATCGTCGAAAAGAACAGCAACATGATTAGTAGACATAATTCACCTAGACAAATGCTATTCCGGGTTCAAGAGGGAATGAGAAACTAGCCTTTCCCCCGACATCCTCCGATTCTCCTGCAGAATATGCCTCGATTGAGTCGACCTCAAGAGCAGAGGCAATGAAGTCTGAGTTCTGCATGATGATTTCTGATTCGTTTATTCTATCAGATATTATTGCTTTCTCTCCCTCCGACCATGTGTGTATCCTACCCCTTGTCTTCTTGCCGCCGATAGTGATTGAGTTCCAAATCTGGAAGGCTTCCCCTCTCGTAGATTCGTCTTGGAATGCATCCAGTGACTTGACATGCTGATGGCCCCTTTCTTTGAAGTCAAAGCCTTCTTTCTCAAGGATGATGGCCTCGACTGCTAATTCGGATTTCCATGTCGGAGATGTTTGTATGACAACCCTCGAAATTTCATTTTCTGAGTACCGCTCGGCAAGAGATCTGAGATTTCTCCCACTAGAGATTATTTCCTTGATGTAATTCTCAATTGCCAATACTCTAATGTCTTGAGAATCGGTCTGAAGGATTGGCATCTCAAACTGTGCTAGTAGTTTATCTTGGCCTAATTTATGCCAGAATTCTTCCGCGATGTGCGGAGTTGCAGGTGCAAGAATGGGTATCCATCCCTGCAAGAATTTCGTTGCAGTGCGTCTATCGCACCCCCCCCTACGCAGATACCAATTCCAATCTGTTAGCATCTCGAAGTGGCTAATCATCACCCCTTCTCTGAGGCTGACGTCCGACATTGATTTGATCCACCTCTCCTGGTTGACCCTCAGCCTAGATAGTAGCCAATCATCAATCTTGGATGGGCAGTCGGTCAATTCTAATGCGGCATCGACTGCATCAATTAGAGAGAAAATCTGACGATGGTTTGCTTCAAGAGCGCTGTCTGACCAATCCATTCCTGCCTCTGGATTTGCACCAAACAGGATGAAGAGTCTGACCGTATCAGCTCCAAATCTGTCAATCATCTCCTCTGGACTAACGGTATTACCTAGGGATTTGCTCATCTTTGCTGATCGAGTAGAGAGTTTTTTCCCACATGATGGACAATCCAAATCGAAATTTTCAACGTGATATTCGGAATTGCAATCTTTGCAATATGGTGCTGGAGCATTGAGCATTCCTTGGCATACAAGCCTACCGAATGGCTCACCAACTTCGTTCATTCCAGCATCTCTGGTGAACTTTGTAAAGAATCTAGCATAGAGAAGGTGCATTACAGCGTGCTCAATTCCTCCAATGTACAAATCGACTCCGTCACCCATCCAATAGTCCACTGCTTCACGGTCGAATGGAGATGTGGCGTTATTTGCATCACAGAAGCGCATGAAGTACCAAGATGAGTCGTAGAATGTGTCCATTGTATCCGTCTCCCTCTTTGCTTCATCCCCACAGGAGGGGCAATTTGTATGGATAAAGGAACTATGCGACTCCAGAGGATTCCCACTTTGATCCTCAGAAAAGACGACATCGAGGGGGAGTTCCACTGGTAGATCGGCCCTGGGTACTGGAACGACTCCGCAGGACTTGCAATGGATCATGGGTATTGGGGTGCCCCAGAATCTTTGTCTGCTCAGTAGCCAGTCCTTAAGACGATACTCCACAGTTCCAAATCCTGAGCTCTTTTCCTCTAGAGCATTGATCACAGCATCCTTTGCTTCGTCTCCAGCAAGTCCATCGAATCCTTCAATTGAAGAGTTGATCATCGGACCATATCCCTCGAATGCCTTATTATGTTGTAATGAGGAGTCTTTGTTCTCTTTTTCTTGAAGGACTTTCCTAATCTCTAGATCGTAGGATTTGGCAAAATCGAAGTCTCTCTGGTCATGGCCTGGGACTGCCATCACAGCACCAGTCCCATAGGAAGCAACTACAAAGTTCCCAGCATAAATTGGAATCCTTTCGCCATTCATTGGATTAATTGCATACCTTCCCAGAAAAACTCCCTTCTTTTCTTTCAGCATGTTTATTCTCTCAAATTCGGACATCCGTGCACATTCGTCCCTGAGTTCTCTCCATCCTTCTTCCCACTCTGTTCCCAAGCACAACTCTTCACAAAGTGGATGCTCTGGGGACAAAGTGACGAAAGTGGCTCCGAAAATTGTGTCTGGCCTAGTTGTAAAGGCGCCTATTAGAGAGTCCGAGTCAACAACTGGGAAGTCGATGTGCGCCCCATGTGAACGACCGATCCAGTTTCTCTGCATCGCCTTAACATTCTCAGGAAAGGAGATATTGTCCAATTCATCTAATAACTCGTCGGAGTACTCTGTCATTCTTACAAACCACTGTGCCATATCTCTCTGAACCACTTCCAGGCCACACCTCCAGCATCTGTTGTTCTTGACCTGCTCATTTGCTAGAACTGTGTCACAATCCACACACCAATTTACTGGAGCCATTCGCCTTTCGACCAATCCTTTCTCGTTTAGAGTGAGGAACATCTCCTGGTTCCAGCGATAGTAGTCGACATCTGAGGTAGCCAGAAAACGTCGCCAATCGTATGAGTAACCCATCCTTTCCTGATCAGAACGGATACTAGAGATGTTACTCTTAGTGACTTTGTTTGGGTGCCCTCCCTCCTTCTTAGCCGCATTCTCCGCAGGCATCCCGAATGAGTCGTATCCCATTGGATAGAGTACATTCTTGCCCATCAGCCTTTGAAATCGGGCCATTGCGTCCCCGATTGAATAGTTTCTAACATGTCCCATATGCATATGTCCAGAGGGATATGGGAACATCTCAAGACAGTAGAACTTGGGCTTTGTCTCATCTATCTCGGCCTCGAAAACCCCTGCATTTGACCATTTCTTCTGCCAACGCAATTCTGTCTCTTGTGGGTCGTATGCCATTTGCTCAATCACACCGCTGAGTATGGCTTGTATATGCATTACGACTTTGTTTGATGTCGGTCTCGGAGAAGATATGCTGACAGACGGTGAGTTCCATTCGGAGATTTGGGAAGATGGAGTTGAGGTTTGGGTAACCCAGATGGGTTCACTCATGAATATGAATACAGCCTTTATTGATAGGGCTAATGGCATTGTTGCGATCATTGATCCATACGATGCAAAAAGATGGATTGCAAAACTAGAGGAAGAGGGTTTGGAGCCTACTCACCTACTATACACGCACACCCATAGAGATCATGCTGCCGGTTTCCCGGGGATGGTCAAGAAATTCCCTGATCTGGAGGTTTTGGGGCATGAGGATGCCAGAGTTCCAAGCCTATTGGGACATGTTGTTTTCAGAAGTGTAGAATTCACAGATACTTGGCAATGTGATCCCGGGGAGAGTGTGGATTGGTCGGCAGGATCAATTTGTCTTTCCGTGACACATTCACCTGGACATGCTCCGGGTCATGTAACGTTTCATGGTCATGGGGTCTACCATGCTGGTGATTTGCTATTTGTAAGGAGCGCGGGCAGAGTGGATCTTCCAGGAGGTGATCCGAGAGCCCAACAGAGGAGCCTCATTAGAGCTAAAGAGATTCTTCAGGGGCTTCCTGAAGACTGGCGTCTCATCCCAGGACATAGGTATGATGACTTCAGGGGAGAAGTCCCGGACTGGATAAGTCTAGGTGATGCATTGAAGCACAACTACTTCCTTTCTAATATTACAATGGTCGACTAACCTATCTTCTTAGTAGCCTGCTTACCAAGGTGCTTTCTTCATCTAGAGTGGGTACTTCATCCCTTACCTTCTTCAGTGCATTAATTGGGACCCATTCATCTGGAACTAGCCTCCATGGCGTTACTCTTGCCATAATTCCGAGTAGAACTTGGCTGCCCGGAATCATGAAAACTCTGAGTGGCGGTACGACCAAGCTCAATGCAGCTAAGTCGTCTCTGGCCTGAATCCTCTCCTTCCTACTCACTCTTCTTCCAATTAGTATACTGGAGAGTGTGGCAGAGGTGTGCTTGAAGTGCTCTGCACTGATTTTAGAAGTGTCCCAGGCCCTCTCAATTGCGTCTCTCCATTTACTAGGCTCCTTTGCTATATCCTTAATCTCGTTCTGTGATTTATCGGGTAATCGGCGATAAGCTGCTGCCGTTCCAGTGGTCACCCATGGCAACCATCTTGCCAAGAATCCTGTGAAGTTTCTGATTCTTCCCATTGAATCACTCGGTCTTGTCTATCCTTTGGGATGAGACACCCCTGTTTTTCATTTCTTTCTTCACTGTTCCAGACGGTAATACGCCCTCCTGCTCCAATGCGGAAAGGGCAGCTATCACAATGTTACTTGTATCTATTTCGAAGAAGGCACGAAGGCTTTCTCGTGAATCAGAGCGCCCGAAACCATCAGTGCCGAGAACTACATATCGTCCGCCTACCCACCTTTGTATCATCTCAGGTACAGAAGAGATGTAATCCGAAGTTGCGATGGTTGGAGTTTCGTCTCCAAAACATTCGGAAACGTAAGGCATCGATGGGTGTCCTGGATCGAACCTCATTGCCCTCTCGTGCTCCATTCCTTTACGTCGAAGTTCCCCATAGGAAGTAACTGACCAAACTTCTGACCCGATTCCATGGTCGTTCATTAGATCCTTTGCGGCCTCTCTGACCAGATTGAGAATCGGTCCAGATCCAAGTAGTCTGACCTTAGGGCCACTCCCTTCCATCTCTTCGATCAAATATGCCCCTCGAATAATTCCCTCATCGGAATCTTCCGGTTTTGGCATCTGCTGTTGATTCTCATTATACAGCATTACATAGTGGAATACATCCAGATTTTGGTTCCACATCTCATCAATTCCATGTCTGATAATTGTAGCTAGCTCGTATGCATAAGCAGGATCCCATGCGCGACAATGGGGGACTGAGGAGGCAGTCAAGAGGCTGTGTCCATCCTGATGCTGCAAACCCTCACCATTCAGTGTCGTCCGACCTGCGGTCGCTCCCATGAGGAATCCGCGAGCTCTAGCATCGGCAGCACTCCAAATCTGATCTCCTACTCTCTGAAACCCGAACATAGAGTAGAAGGTGTAGAAAGGAATCGTGGGAGTGTTAGCATTCGAGTAAGAAGTGGCGCTAGATATCCATGAGGCTATGGCTCCGGCCTCAGAAATTCCTTCCTGAAGAACCTGCCCGGATTCAGACTCCTTGTAATTCAGCAACATCTTGTGGTCCACAGGGGTGTACTTCTGCCCCTTTGATGCAAAAATCTCGAACTCGCTGAAAAGAGGGTCCATACCGAAGGTCCTCCCTTCATCGGGGATGATCGGGACCACCTTGTGGCCTATCTCTGACTTCATTAGATTCCTCAATAGTCGGACAAAGGCCATGGTGGTAGAAACCTCTTGACCCTGTGGGGTTCCTTGATCGAATGCTGCATAGGTTTCCTCTCCCGGTAGTTCTGTGGAGATGGTGGAGGGTCTTCTCGAGGGAAGGAATCCACCGAGTTGTTTTCTCCGCTCGAACAAATACTGAATTTCATCTGACTCTTCTTCTAGAGTGACGAATGGATCATCCTCTAGCCGTGAGTCTTCCAAGTTTAGCCCCAGTGCATCTCGATAAGAAACTAGGTCCTCGAGATTCATCTTCTTCTTCTGATGTGTTGAGTTTCTGCCCTTGAATGAGTCGATTCCCCAGCCCTTCACGGTATGAGCGAGTATTACAGCAGGACCCTTTGCAGACAAAGCTGTCTGATAAGCAGAATATACCTTGATGGGGTCATGTCCCCCCCTTGTCAATCCCTGTATTTCTGTGTCAGAAATAGAAGCCCCCAATTTCTGAAGTGATTCACTTCCAGAAAACAATTCATCTCGGAACTCTCTCGAAGGTAGGGTGCTGAGTCTTTGCCAGTCCCCGTCCGTAATTGTCTCGATCTTCTTCAACAGTTCACCATTTGAATCTAGCTGGAACAATCTGTCCCATCCAGAACCCCAGATGACCTTGATTACTGTCCATCCTGCTCCTCGATACAACCCCTCTAACTCTTGAATAATATTGGAGTTTCCTCGAACTGGTCCATCTAATCTCTGGAGGTTGCAATTTACTACTACAATCAAATTTTCAAGTTGTTCTCTGCCAGCTACTGCGATGGATGCGATTGCCTCTGGTTCATCCATTTCTCCATCTCCGAGGAATGCGAAAACGCGACTTTCTGATGTATCGGCGAGATTTCGCTGATGGAGGTACTTCCAGAATCTGGCTTGCATTACGGCACCGAGTGGACCAAGCCCCATGGAAACTGTTGGATACTCCCAGAATTCAGGCATTAGCCGAGGGTGTGGGTAAGAAGAAATACCGTCTTTGAAGGCCTCCTGCCTAAAGTTTGAGATTTGCTCTCGGGTAATCCTATCCTCTAGAAATGCCCGAGAATAGATTCCCGGACTAGCATGGCCTTGGATATACAGTGCATCGCCAATCCCATTGTGATCCTTTCCTCTGAAGATATGATTGAATCCAACTTCGTACAACGTGGAGCTTGATGCATAAGTGGAAATGTGTCCACCTATTCCATCCAATCTCCGATTAGCGTCTGATACCATTACTGCTGCATTCCATAGAATGTGGTTCTGAATCGTCTTCTCAGTTTCCAAATCCCCAGGATACGGGAATTGCTGCTCAATCGATATAGAGTTCAGATATGGCGTACTCGAAGCAGAAATGTCAATTCCAAGGGCTGTTGCCTCTGACATTAGTTCCTGTAGTAGGAGTCGAGCTCGGGGACTACCATGAGAAGCTGTCACATTTCTCAATGACTCAAGCCACTCATCGGTCTCTTCTGGGTCCGAATCGGGGAGTGTCTGGCGAGGTTTAGTTGGGGACATAGGTGCACCACTGCCCCGCAGGGCAGAATCACCAGCCAAGGCGTGTTTTTTGAATGGGTCGTCGTACTTTTCTGCTCAAATAAGGGATGATGTTGGGCCAACTTCGATGAGATGGCACTCATGCATCGTCCTCACGCCCGCTACAGTGATTGCGGAATCTCCCGAAATGTACCTCTCTCCTTTCCACTTCCTGACAGTTCGTATTACGGTCTTGGAACCAGGGGAGTTGTTTGGGTCGACCTTGACTTCAACAATTAGTTCACTGACTTGGCCCAACCATCCCAGCGCAGCATCTATGCTTCTTCGAGCGTATCCATGTCGCTGCTCAGAACTTCGTACCCAATATCCCAAGTTCCATGTTGCCCTATCAGATCTAGTTACTCTATCGAACCCTATCAATCCAATCACATATTCATCCCAGGGACGTATCATAATCCAATGATGGAGGAGTCCGGTTCTGCCCTTTCTCTCGGTGTCTCCAATGAAGTCCTCTATCTGTGGTCTAATTTCTTTGTCTGGATTTATCCAAGGCATTGCCCTAATGACATCGGGCCATGTTTCTTCAAATGCCTCGACTATTTCAGGAATGATGGATTTTGTTGCTGGTCTAAGCACCAAGCCTTCGTCAACTCTGATGGATGAGGTTGCCCGCCTGTGCATAATTTTGGGGGATGGGTCCCATCGCATCATTCCTGCGTAACATTACTGGGTTATGAAGTCAGTTTTTCCTTTGCGCGTGCCACATCTGGATCTTCCGGACTTATTTCGTAGGCTGAATTGACCATCCTTTGTACCTCGGTGTTCCTCCCAATTGACATCATTAGCTTGCCGACTGAGTAGATCAAAGAGGTCCTATCCCCCAAGTGAGGTCCGACCTCATCTAGAAGGACTGTTGTCTGGGCTTTGTTCTGATCTTTTGCTGATCTGAAGGCCGCCTGAAGCTGCTTGACTATTGCCGGTACCGGCCATTCATCCTGTTGCTGCCAAGGCCAGAAAGAAGGTTTTGTTTGGTGGTTAGATAATTCATTGGAAGTCTCTTCTTCTGATGCGAGGCTTGGAGCGGATGGTAATTGAACTGGACTTTCCGGCAACTCTGGTGCCCTTTCTTCGTATATTGGATCTGCTGTGAGTTTTGGAATTGGTACCGACGGGGCTGATGGAAGTGAATTATGATTGTTTATTGGAGGGTCATCTCTAGCAAAGGCTTGCTCGAATTCGTCTATATTTCCGTCCCCATCGAAGTCATCGGCTTCAATTTCTGCTCTCTCTACAGTAGGAGGGATTTCGTTTGCCCCTGGGATCTGATCTGGAGTAAGAGGTTGGCTGAAAGCAGGGGTCTCTGCATTTGGTTGAATCAACTCTATTGTTCGATGGGTCGATTTCTCTTCCTCTTCAATGTGACTTTTTGGAACTTCAAATTTCTTAACGAATTGTGGGATGTCATCTGATGTGAGTTCGTATTCCTCATCGATTTCATCGCTAGATGTGGTCATTAAATCAAAGTCCGGTTTTCTATCCAATTGGATTTCATCGTCTTCCCCGTATTGAGAGACTTCGACGGTCAAGTCATCGAATGCAAAAGAAGGAGCAATGGATTCATCATCAACTTCGTCCTCCTCGATCTCACTCATCAGCTGATCCAATAGGTCTGAAGACTCTTCATCTTCAAGGACCGAACTCTGCTGGAATGAAGGGCGGTCTATCTGATAGTAGCATCTCGTGCAGATCTTGGTTCCCTCTTGATTCAAATGCTGACAAGAGGGGCAGGAGATGCCCTTTGGGTTAGAATTACTCCATGACTTAAATCTGTCAAATACCAAACACGTCCCCCCAGCATTCTCTTTCGGGAGTGGTGAACGTATAATTCTCACTGGAGATGGTTTGTTTTGTTGGGACAAGCACTCGTCAAGTAACCGTGAAAGGGATGAGGGGTAGACGGAATGTATGGGCGGCTCTGAGAAAGCGTTTCCAAGCCGGTTCAAAAGGAGCCAGGACCACCACGAATCTTACCTTCGTCTTATTCGATGGGAATTGGATGACGAATTGGCGATGACCGAGGAGAGGCTCAGAAATTGGTCTGAGAAGAAATTGGAGGCAAATGGAATTGCTCTTTTCGGATTGAATGCCAAGACAGATGGTTGGTTGTTTGGTCAACAAATCATTAGGCTTAGACGGGGGGCTGGAAAAAATCTAGGGTCCCATAGATTCAGACAAGGCGACATAGTGATGCTAAGCAGAAGCAGCCCATTGACTGAGAAGCCGATTGAGGCAATAGTTAGCAATAGAAGTAGGAATTCGATTAGGATCGTCCTCCCTGAGGCGCCTCAGGGCCTTAGAAAGGGAACTTGGAGAATCGATAGAGGGGCTAATAGGGTTGCATTCGATAGAATGAGGGATGCTTTAAATTCGATCTTCGAGGAAGATGGTAGTGCCCCTTTGAGGGAACTGCTTCTAGGCCTAGTTCACGATCCCGTGGGAACTGCTTCCCTAACTCCAGAACTAGGTGGGGCGAAGCAAACAAGGGTTACACTGCCGGGTGATATGAACAAAGCTCAGAGAGATGCTGCGGAGAGAGCAATAAACAGTAGGTTGACCCTGATTCAAGGCCCTCCTGGAACTGGGAAGACCCATACTGCGGTTAGGATTCTAGAGAACTGGGCAATTCAAGACACGGGGACGGTGCTTGCAGTCGCCGACTCAAATGTAGCTGTTGACAACTTATTGGAAGGTTTGCTAGAAAGGGGCGTCAGAGCAGTAAGGCTGGGTCAGCCTGTGAAAGTTAGAGAGGGCCTTAGAGTAGCCACAATGGATGCAAGGATGGAGAGTCACGAGTTGAATAGGGATCTACTAGAAGAAATTGAGAGGAATGAGAAATTATCCCGAAGAATCAAGGGCATGAGAGGTGGGAAGGAAAAGGGACTAGCGCACAGAGACTTGAGTAGGGGTTGGAAGGAAGTAAAGAGGCTTGAAAGACAGATTCGCGATGATATCCTAGATAGGGCTCAGGTTCTTTGTTGTACATGTATTGGATCTGGACATGAGTTACTCGATGGACGGAGATTCTCTAGGGTGCTAATGGACGAAGCCACACAAGCAACTGAGCCTGCGGCATTGGTGCCGATCGTAAAGGGGGCTAGGCAGATTGTTTTGGTGGGCGATCATAGACAGCTTCCCCCAACTGTGATTTCTCGTCGGGCTGGGGGCGGCGGTTTGAGTCGGTCACTGTTCGAGAGATTGGTGGATATGGGGATCAAGCCACTGTTGCTCAATACCCAGTACAGAATGCATCCTTCGATTTCTGAGTTTCCTAATCTCCAGTTCTACGGGGGTATGCTGAAGGATGGGGTTAGTGGATCCGAAAGAGAGGCGCCCCCTGGGATGCTTTGGCCAAATTGGGATTCGCCGCTGTCTTTCCTTCCAGTCGATGGCGATGAGTTGCTATCTCCTGATGGGGCGTCAAAGGAGAATGCCGCTGAAGCATCATGGGCGGTTAAAATTCTGATGGGTTTTGTGGACGAGGGTGGTCTTGAGCTGGCAGACATTGGCATTGTAACGCCATATGCTGGACAGGTTCGAGCAATCAGGGACATACTGCCAGAGTCGATGCAGGGAGTGGAAGTGAGGACAGTTGATGGATATCAGGGCAGAGAGAAGGAAGTGATTATCTTCTCCTGTGTTAGGTCTAATTCGGATGGAAATGTCGGTTTCCTCTCTGATCGACGAAGATTGAACGTGGCACTGACCAGATCAAAGCGTGGTCTTGTCGTAATTGGAAACCCAGATACGTTAAGGCATGATGAGAATTGGAGTGCTTGGATTGAACACGTAAGGAGTCGTAAACTTGAGGCATGGCATCTCCTGGGTACTGCATGAGGTGCATCAATGAGCGATCATGAGTCTCCAATTTCGATTCACGGCGGGGGAACGCTAGCGAAAGCAATAGTTTCGCAGGGGACAGAACATTGGTCGGTTCCAGATGGCGCAATCCTTGCCTCTTGGGCAAGGAGAGTTGTCGCCTTTGTGATTGATGTCTCAATCGTATATACGGTACTGAACCTATCAACTAGGGGGATGGTGACGAATGCATTGAATTTTACACTATGGGCATCTTCTGAATTTCACTATTCAGCAGCATTTGCGGCTATCTTGCTTGCCAGCCACTGGCTATATTGGAGAGTGACCGGATTGATTTTCTCAAGATCGGTAGGTCAGAAGATTTTGGGGCTAGCTATAGTGAAGGTGGATGGGGATGCAGTTACTAGTAAAATGTGGGACAATAGGGCTGCAGGAAAACTACTGTATCTAATTCCAGTGTTGAATCTCTACTTTGGAATCTACGAATTAGCTAGAATTTCTCAGAGACATACGCATCAGTCAAATCTTGACCTTCGTGTGGGAACCATTGTTGCACATTCTGCCTCTCTTCCTCCTGGAAGTAGAAGGCATATCAGATAGGTGAGGCGATGAACGAAGTCGTTGAATGGGCTCTTTCTGGGAAGTGCGTTGTGTATCCCACCTCCACGCTTCCTGCTTTGGGATGCATCCCTGATCCAGATTCTCTAGATGCGTTGTTTGAGATAAAGGGAAGACTCCGTAGTGCTCCTGTTAGCCTAGGGGTAGCCAGTCTTAGTCAAGCTAGTGAGATTGTAGAGGTACCTGATGATGTTCATGAAATACTAGATGATTTTCCCAGTGGTTCTCTTACTATTGTCCTCAATTCTAAGGAAGATTTGGACGATCGTCTAGGGGTTAGGGGGGTTGCAATTCGTGTTGTCTCGGATCATAGAGCTAGGGATTTGCTCCTCAGGACTGGCCCGTTGACTGCCACCAGTGCAAACCAAACGGGTGAAGCACCATTGTTGGATTGTAGTTCAGCCGCGGATTCCCTAAGTACCTCGGAACATACTGTTTTGGGGTTTGGTGGGAGATGTCGCGGGGGTCTACCCAGTACTTTGATAGCATGGCATACAGTCTGCGATTCTCCTGAGTCGCTGAGGATAGAGGTAGTTAGAGAGGGGAAAGTCAGTTCCAAGGAAGTATTAGCATGGTGGAAGAGAAGGACCTGAAGCAATGGAGAGACGCTGGTCACGTAGCCAGAAGGACGCTTGAGGGGATTAAGGGCGAGATTGTTGCTGGAAAACAGTGGTCCGAAGTGATAGACTCTGCTGAAAGGTTCATCAGAAGGCATGGTGGTAAGGCAGCCTTCCCCGTGACAATCTCAGTTAACGACATAGCTGCCCACTATACTTCGAACACCGAGCTGACCCCCCCAGAGGGTTTTGAAGGGGAAATGGTCTTCCAGAAGGGGGACCTTGTCAAGCTCGATGTTGGGGTGCACATCAAAGGAGCGCTTGGAGACAACGCCCTAACCATCGAGGTTGGAAACGGGGGCGAGCACACTGACCAAATTAGAGCTGCAAAAGAGGCTAGAGATGCAGCGATAGAGAAGATGCACCCGGGTACTCCTTGGCACGTGATTGGAGAGGCAGCCCAACAAGCATCAGTGGATGCAGGTTTTGAGCCGATTAGGAATCTAAGTGGTCACAAGATGGAGAGGTGGAATCTACACTCTGGTGTGTCGATACCCATGTATGCATGTGGTCCAAATAATCCTAGCTACAAAGGAGAAGTGGAAACAGGGGGGGTATATGCAGTGGAACCATTCAATACTACCGGAAAGAGTGGTATGATCGAGAATGTTCCTCCGGCTGATTCAGCCAATATTCTACGAGTGACTGGGGATGTGAAAATCAGGAAAGCCCTCTCAAAGGGGAAGCTGAAGCCTCTCGGAGCCACCATGGCTAGATACATAGAAGAACGATACAACACGCTTCCATTTGCCGAAAGATGGGCATCTCCACTACTGAGCAAGCCGTTTCCAGAAGAAGACGATGAATCACTGAAAAGGAAATGGAAGTCTCTTGTCAAGAAATTGACCTCGATTAGGTTTCTTGAGGTCTACAGTGCTCTGAGAGACGTCGACAGAGGAAATGTCGGGCAATTCGAGCACACTGTTTTCATCACTGAGGGCGGTCCTGAGATTCTTACCGTAGAGTGATGATGAGAAATTCAAATAATTCGGATAAAAACGGTAGATTTCTCACAACGATTAACTATTGTCGCCTTTCTGCTCGCATCGTACAGGACGAAAGGTTCTCGCTGAGTGCATCCCATCCCCTCGCAATTATCTCTCTCCTGTACACCTTCCTAGAGCGGCCGGAAGGCTGGCTGTCTTGGATGATGCTATTCGGTCTTGGCTCTGTTGTTTTCAGTAGTTCCAAACATAGTTACTGAAACGATCGCGATGAATATCAGAAGCATCCCCCCGATCTGTTGAATTGATGGCTTCTCAGAGAGTAGAAGCACCCCCCAGAGGATTGTTAGAACGGGTTGTAAGAGGATGGCGAAGGAAGTATTAGCAGCAGGAAGTCTTGGTAGGGCGTATGTGATTGCAATCCAACCTATTACCTGGCAAGAGACGGATAGCAGAATGATCCAACCGTGTCCGGGCCAAGTGAACGAGAAGTCAATTGGTTCTATGTCTAGTCTTGAGAGGGGTAGTATTCCGACAATGAGGAGTCCCGTTGCCCCCCCCGCGGTAGCATCCAATTGAAGATTGACGGAAGGTGCTTGGATCCTATTCGAGAATCGGTAGAGGATTAGGAATGAGGAGTAGAATATCGCTGCAACAATCCCCCCTATTACGCCCTTTATTGGGTCGTCTCCGTATGGTTCTTCGTCCCAAATTCCTGA
>Ga0066851_10000431_pt1 | contig 20703 bp, 12 predicted proteins | sample ETNtaG_7_FD_65493 | JGI IMG/M metagenome (GOLD analysis project Ga0066851, IMG submission 65493) | Marine microbial and viral communities from oxygen minimum zone, Eastern Pacific Ocean - ETNP201406SV65 | ecosystem: Environmental > Aquatic > Marine > Oceanic | place: Pacific Ocean: Eastern... | reverse complement strand
GATTATAATGATTTAGCTTTGGGCAATATTGTTGGTTCGAACATATCTAATATTGGTTTGGTTTTAGCGGTATCTACTTTTATCTTTTATCATGTTTTAGGAACTCATATTGTGCCAGATAATGATGCTAGTAACGATAGTTATGTTATGTTTCTAGCCGTTATTTTACTTTTCCTTTTTTCCAATGATAATTTAATATCTGCAGGCGAAGGAGCATTATTTTTCATAATGTATATGTTTTACATATTTTGGTTGTATAATAGATCAAGTGGTGCTTCAGTTGGTCAAGGATTGGAGGAGAAGACTTCATTTCCTTTTCTTTTAGGTGGTTTAGTGGCTCTTCTTTTTGGAGCTCAGATAACAGTGGATGCTGCAGTATCTATTGCAGAGTCTATGGGAATTTCAGAGATAGTTATTGGTCTTAGTGTGGTAGCTATTGGTACGAGCCTTCCAGAATTAGCTGGAACGGTTTCAGCAGCACGTTTGGGGCACAAAGAAATAGCTGTTGGGAATGTAATAGGTTCTAATATAGCTAATATTTTTCTAGTAATGGGCATATTAGCTATGATTAGCCCAATAGCAGTAGAATCATTTGTTATCGAAAGAACGCTTCCATTATTAATAATGTTAACAGTAGCTACATTTGCAATGATTAGAATACCTCTCACCAGAGTTGGTGGATTGATTTTATTCTCTTTCTTTTTATTATTTATTTATCAGTTAATTTAGTATGAGAGATATAAAAGAATTTCAGATTCTAGATATTAATGCAGCCAATAAAGGTTATGATATCTTTGATTTAATGATGAATGCAGGTAAGAAACTAGCTAAACATATTCAAACGAATTTTCCAGAATCGGATTTGTTTTTATTTGTTTGTGGTAAAGGGAATAATGCTGGAGATGGCTATATTGCTGCAAGTATTCTTCACGAAGAAGGATCCAATGTCAAGATTATCAATATTGGGCAAAAACCTAAATCTATTCCTAGCAAGGCTCTAAAATTATATCAAGGAGAAATAGTCCAACCTTCTTTCTTGAATGAAGTTTCAAAAGAATCTACACTTCTAGTAGATTGTTTGTTGGGTTCAGGGATAAAAGGCGAACCACGGAAATCTTATAGTAAGATGATAGAGAAAATTAATTTTTTCCCAAAAATATTGTCAGTGGATGTCCCTTCAGGTTTTATGAAAAAGACTTCGGTTGAACCGACACAGACAATAACGTTTCATGATCAGAAAACGGGAATGACAACAGAAACATGTGGAGAGATTTTTGTAGTAGATATAGGAATTACTAAAGAAATAGAAGAATGTTGTGGGCCTGGGGAGTTAAAATTATTTCCTAAGTTTGATTCAGATAAACATAAAGGTCAGAATGGGAAAGTAGCTATAATTGGTGGAGGAGATTATGCTGGAGCACCTTCTCTTGCTGGGATGGGAGCTTACAGAGCAGGTGTTGATTTAGTCCATATTTTTGTTCCTGAAAACAATTATGACCAAGTTTCCACATTTGCTCCTGAATTAATAGTTCACAAAATAGAGGGAGAATTTATTGATATTAATATAGTTAAAAAGTTGGAATTACATGAATTTGATAGCATGGTTATAGGTCCCGGTATGGGAAAGAATATTGAATCATTGAATGCTGTTGCTGAAATAATTAACAAGTTTGATAATTTAGTCATAGATGCAGATGCAATATCTAATTACAAATTCAACAAGAAAAATATACTTTTAACTCCTCATAAAGGTGAACTTAGTAGACTTGGAGTAGAAAATAACCGAGAAAAGTTGATAGAGTTTTCTGCTGAGTCTGGTATTACAATACTGTTTAAGGGGAAGATTGATTACATAACAGATGGATTTAATTTTAAGAAGAATACTACAGGGCATCCAAGAATGGCAGTAGGTGGGACTGGAGATTTATTAGCTGGAGTATGTGGTGGATTGATGGCCAGAGGCTTAACGGCATATGAAGCTGGTCGTTTATCTTCTTATGTATTAGGTTTAGCCGGTGAAATGTGCTATGAGGAAAATGGGCCGGGTTTTATTCCATCAGATTTGGCTTTATGTGTATCAAAGATATTTGGACAAATTTGACTATCTTTTCCGTGAAGCAATTATAATAATTACAAAAATAATAGGGCCTATACTTAGGCTTGGTAATGGCCCTTCCTCTTCATCGGTAACAACTTGTTTTTGTTTTTCTGAGACAATTATATTCTGTTCATAGGATTTTAGTTTTCCATGACCAGTGTCTATTTCTATACTGTATACGTATGTTCCAGGATTCTCAAAGAATAATTCGCCATAATAGTAATTCCCCTCGATCTCCATTGGTATTTTCTGACCTTCAGCAAGAACTTCCGAATCTACTTTAGCAATTACAAGATTGACAGATTTAGGATTCTCATAATCAATAACTGCGTTTATTTTGACTATATCATTAGCATAAATATTTGATGGTGCTATCGAATTTATCAATCCTTTATTTTTAACTTTCAGGTTTTTGTATATCTTGTTTGTAGCTCCCCATTCATCTACACATTCAACTTCGAGTAAACATTCTCCATCTTCATATTTAGTAGAATCCCAAACGAAGGAAACGTCATACTGATTGTTAATTAGTTCAGGAACATCCATTTCAATCCATTCATCTCCATCTATTCTATATTTTAGTGTTTGTAAATCACTATAATCTTCTACATTTATTTCAAAATTTGCAGTAGCTGAAATATCATATGTGTTTGAATTTAGAACAATATATGGAGGATTGCTGTCAGTTTCAAAAGAAGTTGATAAATTAGTAGTATAATCCTGGTTATCTGTTGATTTGATGGTTAAATCATGCCATCCATCAGATAATGGGGTCCAATAGTCTCCAAAGATTTTACTATTTTCTCTCTCTAGAACTTTCCAGTCTCCATCATCAATCTTGTATTCTACATTTTTTATACCTTCAGGATCTTCTGTCTGGACCTCAATTTTTATCCTGGAGTTATATAATTCATTTTCAGGAGAAATAATTTTTACAGAAGGATATGTAACGTCGCCTTCATTAAATACAGTTAAATTAATTCTCTCTATTTTCTTATTTCCGCTTGGGTCAACTGCTCTGAAAGATAATAAGTGTTCTCCATTACCTGCGTTAGCTTCTTGAGTATTCCAGCTTGCAATATATGAATCCTCAGAATTGGAGTACATATTTCTCCAATCACCTTCATTAACACTAAACTGCACTTTCTCTATTCTATAATCATCTGTTGCTTCTACCTCAAACACTGTAACTTCCTCAACGGTGTCCCCATCGTTATGCGAAATAATGTGAATTACTGGATCTTCAAAATCGTTTAAAATATTTAATTCGATTATCTTAGCACTTGATGCACCATTATTTATTGTTAAAATTTCTAAATTATTTAGGCCATTGCTCTGTTCTGTAGTGTCAATTACCACTTCGAAATCTCCATTAAAGTTTCCAATTCCGGTTTCTTGCCAAGGACCTTGATTCCACCTATATGTTAACTCAGTAACATCTGATTTTTCACTACGTGCTTGTCCTTTAATTCTTAAATCAGCACCAGCAATATCATCAACTTCAACAAAATTATCACCCACTAGATGCTCAATATTGTCTATTTCTATTTCAGGAGGTATTGCAAAAGCTGCTTGTAAGGAATATTTATCAGATGCTGCAGATTCATCATTAAAAAATGCCACAAATACATTGATATTGTCATATTCAATATCTGAAAAATCATTTCCATTCTTGTCTTGATGATCTCCTCCAGTCCATATTGTGCTTAATGATTGTTCTTCATGTGGTTCTAGTTCAACGGTTTGATCAAAAGCATAATCCAAGAACCCGAAATGGTACGGATCCCCATCATAATTATTATATCTTGAAACTTTCTCAACGATGTATGCCCTAACATATCCATCGAAGGTGGGATTACTGAAAGAACCATCTTCGTTCCATGTCATGCTTATTGAGATATCAAGTTTATCATTGCCAAGATGGTTCATTTCAATACTGAGTGAAACATCAGTATCATCTCTTTGTCCAGTTGTATCAATGGCCTGTTCGTAGTTTGCGGTACTTGATTGGCCTCCCGAAACTTTTTCATCATTTCCATCAAATATTACAGTAGGGTATCCTGTAACATCTGGAAAATCTCCCATTCTGTCATCAGCTTTATCGTTAACATCAGTAATCAGTGCAACAAAAAAGAAATTATCATCATAGTATGGCTCTCCAGGAACATCTTCATAGACAAGCATCAAATTTTCAGCAGCACTAGGACAATATACACACCACGTGGCTGTAAATTCTTCTGCAAAAACTGTGTGTGTAAACTGTTCATCTGATATCTCTGCAGATGGATTAAATGTCCAAAAAGGAGAAAATAAAAGTGCGACTGCGAGGATGTAGGCGATTTTTTTCACAATATGCAATCTGCTAGTTAATTAATAAGTTTAACTCTGTTTCATGATTCCAATTGTTTCAATGGGATCTTTTGATTTGAAAATAGCACTTCCTGCGACTAAAATATCAGCACCATTCTCAGATAATATTGCTGAATTATCTGTACTTACTCCACCGTCTACTTCAACAATCTTGTCAGGATATTTAGTTTTGAAAAATTTCACTCTATCAATAGCATTTTCATGGAATGATTGACCGCAATACCCTGGTTCTACAGACATAACTAAAATCATATCTGCAATATCTAAGAACGGTATAATCTTTTCTTTTGGTGTTGATGGATTAAATGCAATGCCTGACTTGATATTCTTTTCATTAATTTTTTCAAGTGCTTCTCTAGGATTATTTGCTTCTACATGTACCGATATTATTTCAGCTCCAGCTTCGTGAAAATCATCAATGAAATTGAGAGGATCTGTAACCATAAGATGGACATCAAGTGGTGCTATTCCCTTTAATGCCTTAACCAAATCTACGCCCATTGTTAAATTAGGTACAAAATGTCCATCCATAACATCCATATGAAGATATGATGAATGGGGTGCAACTAATTCTGCAGCTTCTCGCATTCTGCCGAAATCAGCGCCTAACATTGAAGGTGCAATACTAACCATTTAATGTCCTAGTAACGGCGTCAATAATAAATCTTTTAGACAAATCAGGCCTTCTATGTTGAACCACAATTATGAATGATTCTAGCTGGGAAGATTCAGTTCTCCACCATTTATCATAGAATCCATCGACTTTGTCTAAATCTTTTAATATCAAACTTATCTGTGCTTGACTAATTTTAGGTGAACCTCTTTTATGCCCTAAGTCCTTTTCTAAAATATACTTCATTTTATTTAGTATTGTAATGTAGAAGCCTTTAGGTTTTGCTACTTCTCCACCTTGATTCTTAATAATTCCTGTATCTAAACACCAGTCATGCTTTGCTAAACGACCATCTTGGTCAAGATACACGTCCATCCATATTCTTTCAGTGGGTGGTGCGGGTGTGTGTTCTGCGAGTTTTTCCTCCTCGGTTTCTTCTTTGATTTCTTCCTCGACAGACATAGTATTCGGATTAAGGTTTAGTTATTAACATTATCATCATAGACTTTTTATTCTGTCTTGACTAGCAAAATATTGGGGAGCATGGTGTAACCTGGCAGCATTGCGGGCTCCAATTATACAGGAATGATTGCTACAGGGTCTGCTGATATCGTGATGAATGATTGGAGCTATGACCTGTGCAAACTAATGGGCTCCGGCTCAATAGGTGAGACCCGCCGATCTGGGTTCAAATCCCAGTGCTCCCACCATCTGAAGATTTAATATATTCTTATTTTAGTATAAATTTATGAAGACTCAAATAACAAGAATTTCACTCTATCAAAACGCTAAAATGTTGGCAGTGATTTATTTACCAATTGGCATAATTTACTCCTTTATGGGAATTGCTTTTTTATTAATGGATATAGAACATCTAAAAATTACGGGATATATATTTCTTTTAGCACCATTTTGGCTCTCACTGATGGTTGTCGGTGCACATTATTTTGTAGCTACAATTTACAATTATTTAGCCTCTAAAATAGGTGGTTTTGAGTTCGAGTTTACAGAAATTAAAGATTAATTACTCCAATTCATTCCAAATTCTTTGAAATCGATAAACTGCAGAGAGTGTGCACACAATAGCAAACGTGTAGCACATTAAGGTCATATAATTCAAATCTTGGTATCCTTCATCTAAATATTGTACTACTGGAACTATAGCTAATACAACTAATCTATCAGCTCTTCCTAATAAACCAGCATATTCTCTACCAGCTCCAACTGCCTGAGCCTGTGTTCCCATGTATGATAGCATTAGTATTCCAATTATCGCCCCAAAACCAATTGTTATGTCAACTAATGGTCCTAATGCAATACCTCCTACGATTATAATATCTGCAACGCGATCAAGCGTATGGTCTACCAAATCTCCACGCTTGCTTGAAAGATTTCGTTCCCTAGCAACAATACCATCTAGCGCATCAAAAACTGCAGTTAGAAATACCATAAGGGAACCTAACAATAAGTAGGATTTATTTGAATCTAAATCTCCGACATAAAATGAATAGCCTGCAGTCAGAGCAGTAATAAGAGAGAGTAAACTAATTCCCATTGGTCCAAGAGGAATTATATTCGCTAGGGGCATCAAAATCTTAGTTCCAAAATCTCTGTAATCGTCTGCAACCATTAGTACCAATCCATTATTGTCTCTGAATAGTCGATTCTTTTGTCAGATTTAATATTACCGTTGATAATATCTTTTAGTTTAGTTACTGAATCATCAATAGACTTATTGGTGGTATCTAACTCAAAGACATTCTTTTCACCGTAGATTTCGATAGCTTCTTCAGTGATAATATTTAATGCCTCAGCCTCCATGTTCTCTCTGATTTTTTCTTCAGTGTAGTCTCTAGAGTCTAATCTTTCTCTTAGGATTTTAGGATTACATCTCAAAACAATGGTCATTCCAATATCATTTAGAAAGTGTGACGCATGCCCTTCGAAAATAGTATTTGAATGATTTTTAACATTAATAACTTCATTTAATTTATCAAGATCTATTAGCCAATTACCTTCTTCATCTTTGCCATTAGAAATATCTGAATAGTAATCATTTATTGATACTAAATTACGGTCGAGCTTACTTGAAAGTGAAGTTTTACCTGTACCTGGTGTTCCTGTTAATGCAATATTCACACTAAGATTGCATTTCCTTTTCGGCTGCTGCTTTAGCTTCCCTCTTAGCTCTAGCCTTGGCCCTTTTTACTCTTTCTTTAGCCGTAAATGAAGTTGCACTTTCCATAAATCTATTATATGCTTGATGAGATAGTAGCACATCTTCTTGGCTAGCTTCTGGATTATTCTCAGTATCTACCTTAATTTCAGTTATTGAAATAAATTCAACGTTTATAGCTTTTAAACCATTTGTAGTGGCTGAAAATTTATTTCCATCTTCAGTTACATCTCCAAATTCTTCTTCCATTAAAGATTTTAATCCACCATTTTCCAGTGTTTTTCCATGTCCTCTTTTGATTTCGAAAGTCTGCATAATTTCACACTCTAAAAAACTCTATATTAATATTTTGGACTATAATTTCAAATCACCTTTGCCGAATTGTCTCATCATTCTTTGTTGAGCTCTTCTATTACCGCCAAGGTTAGACATCATTTTTTTACTTTGATTATACTGCTTTAATAAATCTCTTATTTCTTGAGGGTCAGAACCAGAACCTAAGGCAATTCGATTAATTCTTGATCTTTTAATTAATTTTGGATTTTCCAATTCTTCTTTTGTCATGGAATTCATTAAAACTTTAAATTTGTCCAATTTAGTTTCAGTTTCTTCCATTTGGTCTTTTTTCATCATTCCAGACATTCCAGGTATCATTTCCATAACTTTTCCAAGCGGACCCATTTTAGTTAAAGCCTCCATTTGATCTCTCATATCAATCAATGAAAATTTTCCCGATAACATTTTTTTAGCAGTATCTTCAGCCGTGCTGGCATCCATTACTTCTTCAGCTCTTTCTAGTAAAGTTTGTAAATCTCCCATTCCAAGGAGCCTTGAGATGAAACGGTCTGGGTCTAATGTTTCTAGAGCATCTAATCCTTCACCAGTACCAACAAAAATAATTGGAGCTTTAGTAACTGCTACAGCTGATAAAGCACCTCCTCCTTTTGCAGAACCATCTAACTTAGTAAGTATAACTCCACTAACTCCGACTGCATCATGGAATGCTTCAGCTTGTGGCCCTGCTTGTTGACCTACAGTGGCATCCATGACCAAGAATATTTCATCAGGATTAAAAATACTTGAAACATCCTTCATTTCGTCTATCAAATCCCCATCTAATGCATGCCTACCAGCAGTATCCACAATTACTACATCTAGGTCAGAGAATTCAGCCATACCTTTCTGGACAACCTTTTTTGCATCTGTATTTTTTGAATCTCCGAATACAGGAACTTGTATTTGTTCCCCAATTTGGGATAACTGGTCGTACGCAGCAGGTCGGTGAACGTCAGCAGCTATCAGACCTAAACTTAATCCTTTCTTTTTTAGAAACTTGGAAATCTTTCCCGTGGTTGTAGTTTTACCTTGTCCATATAGTCCGACCATCATAATCTTTTGAGGACCTAATTTTAGGCTTTTAGGTTCTCCAAGGGCTTTAACTAATTCCTGATGAACTATCCGAACAACATGTTCTCTTCCAGTCATTCCAGCTGGGGCTTTCTCATTGAGAGCTCTAGTTTCTATCTGTTTGCTTAAATCTAAAGCGAGTCTAACATTAACATCGGATTGAAGGAGTGCGCGTTGTATATCTCGTACTAATTCTTTTATGAGTTCTGGAGAGATATGACTTGCCCCTGCAATTTTACGAAGAGTCTCCCGAAGAGATTCACCTAACTTCTCTAGAACCATAATATTTACGAGCGATGATAGGATTTAAAGCTAATTATGATTAAAGAGATAAGATTACATTTATGTAGGGAAATGCAATATAATTTTGTGCCCAACACATTTTTCACAGTATTTGCCTTTGTCTTGGCTGTGTTTTTGTTGAGAAGTGTAAGTGCAGGATCTAATGGTGATGCTCCACAGGAGGGTCAAGACTGGATAATTACTCAAGATACTCATGTTTGGGACGCTGAAGTAAATGTCAAGGATATCGTAGTTACTTTTGGAAGGACATTAAAACTTGAGAATGTTAACCTAACTTCACAGGGTTATATTGACATTAATGGTAATACTCAGTGGATTAACTCTACTATTTATCATGAGCAAAGCACCTCTGGAGATAACATATCCGTTTACAGTTCATTAACTCTTAAAAACTCAGATTTAACTTTAAAAACAATACTTAATAATGAAGAAGAAACATCGAATAAAATATTCCTAGGTGAAGATTCTACGTTTGCGGTTTCAGATTTTGACAATGATGTTTTTACAACGAATGATAGATCATCAATTCAATCAGATGTGACACATATTGATAATTTTACTGAGAAATTTAATTATACCATAAATATAATAGGAAGTATAAGTGATAAAGTAACTATTGATAATTCGGATTTTATATACGTTAATCTTGTTGAATGCAATGGAGAGGGCTCCTATATTCGGAATTCTACTTTTAGTCTATTTGCAGGCGTTACGACTGATTCAGATAATTTTATTTTTGAAAATAACACTCTGTCTGGCAGCTATAAGTGGTGGGATTTTAGTATCTGGGGAGATAACGGAAGAGTATACAATAACACACTAATAAATGGAACTGGAGGTGTAGCATTAAATGGACAAAGTAATAATATATTGGCTAATAATTTTTTAAATTATACTTTTGATCCTAATGTGTCGCCAAATAGCTACTCTAAGAGGGGGGAAGCTGTTTTAACATTATCAAATGGCAGTTCTAACAACACAATCTCAAATAACTTTTTCCATAATTTATCAAGTATTCATTCTATGAAGATTAAATCTGCAGATGATAATGTAATCATGAATAATAGGTTCATAAATTCTGGTGGTTATTGGAACACAATTCTTGTTGCAAGTGGACACCGAAATAATTTTAACAATAATACTTTTGAAGATTGTGATATGAATTATAATGATACCTATTGGCATCAGACATGCATTCATTTCACATATTACTCCTGGCCAACGGATTATTATGGAGGTGAACACTTAATTGAGAATAATACCTTCAATGGTTATAGGTCGGGAGTAAGATTTAACTCATTTCAGAATAACAATACAGTAAGGAACAATATATTCGATTTGGGCTTTCATGCAGTAGGTCTTTGGGCATGGCCTCAGGGAGCCGTAGCACCTTCTGGAACAAATATAACTAATAATACAATAAATAATACTTCATTCCCAATATCTTTGGACTATTTCTATCCTAATTGGCCTGGAGAGGATAATGTCATTTCATCGAATACAATAACTAATACTGATCAAAAAGCTATTACTGTTTGGGGTACATACAAAAATTTCACTATTGTAAACAACTATATTGAAAATGCAACTTTGGGAATCTGGATTTACGATGACTTGTACGGAGATATAGATAATGGAGTAGTTCGCAATAATACACTCATCGACATAAATTATAATGGAATTTCAGCATTCACACCTTATGGGGTAACTTTTTCTCTTGGTAGAATAGAGGTCACAAATAATTTTGTTCATACAACTAATGGTGCAGGAATTATGTTCAGAGATGTTGATGAAGCTTATATTGCAAATAATACAGTTAATACAAATATTAGCAGAGAATCTCAGTTAACTGGAATATATGTTTATTATGTTCCAGATGCTACGATTAAAAATAATACAGTAACATCTGCAGTAGGTATTGAAGTAGGAGGATCTACAGACGTTTTTAATCCAATTATAATTGAAGATAATATACTGCATACTAATGATTATGGCATTATTAGTAATCGAACTTATAGTCGAATAGAAGGCAATAATTTGACAGGATTCTGTACACATGATAAATGTGATATTTTATATCTCCAGAAAGTTGCTGCAGTCGGTATTTTTTCACAGGAGGGGGAGGTCGAAGTTCGGGATAACAGTTTAATCAACTTTAAAGAGGCTATTACTGTCGTTCTTGCAGATTTTAATGTCGATGGGAATGTTATAAATTTTGCAGAAATTTCTATCACTGCAAATAATAGTGAAGGAGATATACTGAGCAATATTATAACTAATAACACTCGAACTTTAAATTCCTATAAATCAGTTATAAATATTAAAGATAATTCATTTACAGATTTTGAAAAAGCCATTTATGCCATGAATAGTACATTGGTCATTGAGGATAATTTTTTCACAGATGGCGATTTTTGTATTGATTTAATAGATAGTGATTATGAACTTATTACCAATGATTACGATTGTAGAGAAATGGATTATCAAGTTAGATATAATATAAGAATTAACATTGCAGATGAAGAAGGTATTGGTTCTGAAGACCATCTTTTTGATATTTTTAATGGTGAAGACAACCAAATTGTAGATTCATTAACTGGTGAAGATGGTTTGTCAGCTTATTTTCAGATTGATATTATGCGCAAGGAGGCTGATGAGAATGTGGTGAATTTTAATCCGATAAAGATAATATATAATAATAATAATATTCCTGTAGTAATTTATAAGAATATTTCATTCAATCATACTATAATAGCTTTACTTGATACTACATCCCCTGTAACATTAATAAGTCCTGGAGATTCTTTAATCAATGAAGAAACAATTACACTAGAAATTCTTTTGTTAGAAGATGAAGGGGACACAATGGATTATATTGTAGAATATCTTGTTAATGATGAATTTGCAGAATGGGAGGTTTATGGGATATATACAACATCAATTGTTGTTTTTGAAGGGATTGATGGTAAAGAATATCGCTTTAGATCATTGGGTAGAGATATTTATGGCAACACTGAAGTAAAGGATATTTTTGAGTACCAAGTAGAGGTAGATATTTCTACTCCTGATACTTATTTTATTAATTTTGAAGAAGACTATTACTTCACAGGGTCAAAATACTTGGAATTAAATTGGAACTCAGAGGATTCAGATGTATCTAAACAAATTCTTGAAATATATTACACTAATTTTTCCGAGCCTTATCTTAATCCAAATAGTGTGACATGGTTTCAGGTGAATAATTTTGAATTGAGTGAGGAACTAAATTACGAGTATGAATTTGATCAAGTGGGTCATTATGCATTCAAAATACTTTCAGAAGATTTTGCAGGTAACCTAGAAACTAAAAATAAGTTTGACGTTATATTCAATTATGACTCAGATAGTGATACTCTGACATTTGGAGATATACCTAGCAGGTGGGGAGAAGATTCCTTAACTATAGATTATTCAACCAGCAGTTTCAATTTAGATTTTGATTTATACATCTCTTTAGAGGACATCTCAGATGAATTTGGTTATCTAACATGGTACATGTATGAATACGAAACAGAATCTAACACAATCACATTGAAAGGTTTACAAGATGACACAAGGTATTATTTTTATGCAGTTAGTAGAGATTTAGCCGGCAATATTGAAGATCCATTAAATAGTACAGAGTATTTTTCGTCCGATGGATTATATGATCAAGTTTTTAGCCTAAAATATATTCCTCTAATTGATTGGGAGTATGATTTAGCCGTTGAAATAGATGAGGATTTGGATGGAGATTATGAAGCACTATTAGTTAGGGGTTTTGACCAAAATAGGTTGAAAAATAATGAATACTACTTAGATTTGTCGACTAAATCCATTATATTTGGCGGCCTCTCAAATGGTGGCTTTGTACCCAATGAAGATATAGAAAATACCAAAAACATTCGGGTTACCTATTCGGGTGTCCAGGGTATCTTTGAAGTATATTCTGGGCAACCAGAGAGTGTAAGTTCGCTGAATATTGTTCCATCAAATACGACTGAACTAGTCGTTTCTTTTGTAGTTCCAAAGGATTCTAAAAGTTGTAAAGTGCAGAGAAGTACAAATATTAGTAAAGGATATTATAATGAAAAAATAGTAGAGCCATGTCCTGCAGGATTAATAGAATTTATACATACTAATCCTGATTTAGACGAAGAATATTTTTATCAAATCCTTATTGAAGATGAATTTGGACATGAGAGTATCTCTGAAAATCGCTCGATAGATATGAAAGATGTTGTGAAATTATTTGCCTCTAATGATAACGCAGATGCAGGTTTATTGGGTATGAATTCTATTATCCCTATTACGGCTTTAGTTGGGATTATTATGCTTGGATTTGGTGGAGTACTGCTATATCGTTCTAAGTCAGACGATATTTTAGATGAAAATGTTACTGTAATCGAATCAAAACCTGTTGCAAAGTACAAAGTGGAAGAATTATACTTAATTTACAAAGATGGTCGGTTGGTCAAAAACCTAAGTGATGTTGAAGTAAAAACTGACAGTGATATAATGAGTGGAATGTTAACAGCCATTAATGATTTTGTCCAAGATTCATTTAATACAGAGGGCGATCTTGGTTCTATAGATTATGGTAACAATAAAATCGTTCTGCAAAGAGGAACACACTCTTACCTTGCTGCAGTAATTTATGGTGAAACGGGAAATCAATTCAAAGGAAAGATGATTAATGCTGTTAGAAATATTGAAAATATTAACCCAACCATGGGGGCATGGAATGGAGATGCTGAAACTATTCTTCACACAGAACACTACCTTCAGCCAATAATTGATGAGACCAAGCAGTCAACTAAGGAAATGGTCGATAATTATTTCTCAGAAAAGGAAATTGTACTAACCACTAGTTACGAGAAAATAGGGAATATTATAGAGTTACAAGTCCACTTGAGTAATTATTCACCAGCTGGAATAAAGAACTGCAAATTAACTCCAGAATATAACAATCTCAATCTAGGCCTTTTAGGTATAAATCCAGACGTCTTTTATTCATTCTCAGACAATTCCTTTGTGGTTGGTGAGTTAGAATCATATAATGAAGTTGCATTCAAATTAAAATTCCAAATGAAAGTTGCAGGTGCCAGTCCAGTAGAAATTAAAATGAGCTATGAGCAAAAGGGACGTGAAGGTGTAGCAAATTCATTACTCGAGATTATTTAATTCATAGGTCAATCTCAACTTTTCAGCACCCTTGTTTTTCTTATTTGTAAATTTAACCTCACCAATCTCCTTTAAACTTCTCACATGCGTTCCAGCGCATGGACATACATCTATATCACCAATGCTTATTACCCTTAATTTCTTCACACTGGAAGGTAACATATTCCATAAACCACTAGACATACTCGATCTTATTTCAGGATTGTTTTCTAAATTAGTTCTTAATTCTTCCGAAATTTTTATTTTTAGATCTTTTTTAATATAATCGTTAACTCGGTCTTGTATCTCATTAATTTGTGACTGATTAACTGATAGTGGCTTAAAATCAATCCTTGATTTATCAAGACCTATTTGATTGCCAACTGTATCAGAGCCATGTAATTCATTTACAACTGCAGACACTAGATGTTGTGATGTGTGCATTCTCATATGGGAATATCTCCTCGACCAATCAATTTTACCTTCTACCGTATCCCCGACTTCAGGTAAATCACCTTCTACAAAGTGTCTTATTCTATTTTTTTTGCGAACATCAGTAACTTGTACTTCCCCCTCCGCCCAACTAATCTTTCCATTGTCTGAAGGTTGACCTCCACCTAAATGGTAAAAAGCAGTTTTATCTAATTCAACAATACCTGGAAATGTAGCTTCCACTTTGGCACTAAATTCCTTAGTATAGGTCCCCTCGTGCGAATCCATATGTAATTGAATTGTCATTACACTGTATCAGTGAAACTATATTAAAGTCCTAGCTTATAACAAAATGAGTATTATGATTAAAAACAGAATAATAGCTTTGGCCATGACAATTTTGTTACTGAGCAGTTCAACATTTGCGATTGGGGAAACCTCTGATGAATATTATAAAAGTGGAAGTGGTGAAAGTCAGCAAAGCATCACGCTCGATGGAACTAGTTCCGATAATTCAATAAGCATGAAATATCCTTCTACTGAAGTTATTGGCGCATCAATAAGTATTGAGGGGTCAGCTGATGGCGATGGAAATTATCCTGAAGGAGTCTCTTTAGGCGTCAGAAATTATGAATGGAAATATGATGGTGCAGGATATGGTTCTTTAGGGATGCAAGAACGATTCTCTACAAATTCCAAGGGAGCATCAGCTAAATTTTCTAGTTCAGGGGAAGAAGAATTATCTATTTTTTTACCTTCAAATGCGACGGTGACAGGAGGAAGTGTTAAAATTTCAGGCCTACCTTATGGTTCTGGGGAACTTGATGAATATAACAAAGCTTCTACAGATACCAATGGAGGTTCTGTATCCTCAGGACCTGGCTTTTCCATGCTAGACGATGATTATTATGTCGTCTGGGAAGATGATGGCGATTTAACAGAGAGAACAGTTAGACTTGATACTATTATTTTTCGAGGATTTACTGGAGGAAGTTGGGACGACCCAGTTTTACTTAAATCAAATGATGGAGAAAACACTGAAATATACACCAGTCCAAAAATCAAGGCAGTGGACGATGGAATTTTCGCTGCATGGATAAAGGATTTGGGTAGTGAAGTCATCGAAGCTTCATACAGTACTGACGAAGGGGAAACCTGGTCAGCTCCTTCTGAGATAGATCCAGGTAATTCACATTATTTAATTTATGATTACGATTTTACTATACAGAATGATGGCACAATACATGTGGTTTGGTCTTCGATTAAAGAATCTGAGGATATTGCCTATGATGTTTTCTATCAAAAATCTGAGGATTTTGGTGTTACTTGGGAAGATGAAATCCAAATTTCGGAGGAAGATAGTGACACAAGTATAGGTGCTCGCGTAGGTTTCAGTGGAAACAATGTTTATGTTGTTTGGGAGCAATATGATGGAGATAATTCAGTATACAATACCGTTTTATCTAAATCTTCCAATGGTGGAGATGATTTTGGTAGTCTAGATACACTGAGTACTACTAATTCCGTAGACAATGTGGCAGTTACGGCTCAAGGAAGCAATGTTGTAATCGGTTGGATAGAAAGAAATGATAACGGAGAAAGTATAATCAAGGCAAGAAACTCTGCAAATTCCGGGTCCTCTTTTTCTGCTGAAAATATTGTTGGTAGTGCAGATGGTTCAACATCTTCATTTTTAGAAGCTTCAAATGACGGAAGCAGCAATTATTTTCTTTCATGGATGAGACTGGGAAATGAACAACCAAGAAAGGTGGAATGTGCAAGAAGTGCTAATTCCGGCAGTTCATGGGGTACTCCTGTAAATGTTGATGGCATAGGTGGCGATGATGTAAATCAATTTAGAGCATCTCCTGTAATTGATTCTAACACTGACCGAGTTGTAGTCTTTTGGTCTGAAACTGATTCAAGTACTGGAGCATCTGAGGATCAAGATATTGTTTACTCTGTAAGTACTAATGATGGTTCTACGTGGTCTGATTTCGAGGATATTTCTGAAAATTATTATGAGGCTGATTCAGGGTCACCATCTTTGGCAAGTTCAGATGATTACCTTTACTTAGTTTACCTAGATAATGGTGATTTTGATCAGGAGGATAATCCTAATGGAAATGATGCAGCAAATATAGATGGAGATGTTTATTTTGCACGTTCAGATGATGAAGGTGATTCATGGGAATCCTTTACAGTTCTCTCAGCATTTGAAGATGATGCGCAAACTGATTTAGATTATACCTCATCAACGCTTCAATACCGACCTGATGTTACAGCATCTGGTAGTGATGTTCATGTTGCTTGGAATGAATATGATCAATATGAAGGTTCTTATTCGGTTTATTACACTAAATCTGAAAACCGTGGAAATACGTGGTCTACACCATCCCAGATAGATGATGGCTCATCAGGAGGAAGATACGGACTAACCATTGCATCTAATGGAGATAATATTGTAGCTGCTTGGATTGATACATGGACCTATGATATTTACACAGTAGCTTCAAGCAATAATGGAGATTCGTGGACTTCACCACAGATGGTGGAAAGTGCAGATAGTAGTCTAAGTTATATGCCTGAACTCATTTTTAATGGGGGAAAATTCCATATGGTATGGACGTCTACAGCTTCTGGTGAATCTGTTCAATATACTTCAAGTGATGATGGAACTGTTTGGTCTGATGCTATATTTATTAACACAGGTACTTCTAGAACTTCATACAGTCCTGTAATTAGTTCAGATGAATCAAAATTATTTGTTGCATGGACAGATAATGGAGCGTATGATGGTGATTCAACTATAGATTATGACATAGTGGGCGTTATTTCAAAGGATAATGGAGAAACATGGGAAGAAGACCAAATAATGATAGATACATCAACGAGCAACACGCTATATCTACCAAGTATAGCTAGTGGGTCTGGTTTTACTTACCTATCATATCAGAATCTAATTGCTGGTTCCTACGATTATTATTTTGCATTTACACAGGATGACGGAGCTTCATGGTCAGACTCATATCGCATTACAGATCATGATGATGAAGCCTTAACTGCCAAATATCACAGATTAGATATGTTAGTTTCAGATAAAACTTATTTTGCATTTACTGAAGAAACTGATGTTTCGGGAGGAGATAGAACTGATCGGAACATATATGTTAGGAGTACTCTGAGTGAAGACTATCCTGAAGACCCTTATGTGAAGATTACAGGTTCTAAAAATTGGGAGTGGACTGGTGAATTAAATAGGCAGAACTCTCCACAAACATGGGATGACACTCTCGAGTCTCCTGGAGCCTCTAAATCTTTTGAAGATGCGCTCAACGAAGCATTACAAGATAAACTTGGAGATGAGGATACTTTTGTAGATGAATATGGGGTTGAGATGACTGAAATTATTTTAACCGTAGGTAGTGATTCTAAAGGAACTGTTGGATTTAGTGAGTTGCATGTTGTGTATGACGTGAAACTTGATATTCAATCCGAAAATTTAATAGATGCTCTAAATACACAAATTGAGTATACTGATGGAGATACAGCTGAAGTTAAACTCGTTGCAGATTCCGAGACGCCAGGTAGACTTACTTTTTCGAACCTCGAAATAGTCACAACTGATGCCGATTTATCACTGGATGGTTTGTCAATCGATGGAGAACTCATTGAAGGAAAGACGGTAACAATATCTGTAGATGTTTCAAATGAGGGTGAAGGTGACGCACGTGTAGATTTGGAATTTACACGTGATGGTTCAGTTATAAAATCTAAAAGTTTTGAAGGGATAACTGGCGGCAGCACAGAAACCGTTTCTACAACATGGGAAGATATTCCTGCAGGAACTCATGAAATTGCTATTGAAATAGTTGGTTCTTCGCCTACTGATAAAAATCAAGGTAATGAGGATAGAGTTTCAACGTCAATAACTGTTTCAGAATCTTCACCTGAAATAGAATATACACTTGAATTTGCGAATACGCTGATTGAAAATGCTGAGGAAGATTGGTCCTTAGAATTGAACAATGAAGGTGAAAAGTATGGAGAAATAGTGGCAAGATTATACTGGAATGAAGAAGATGAATCTAATTTGATTAAAGAAACTCCACAAACGCGTATAGAGGTTGATGAAAGTAAAATATTTACAGGTAAAATCACACCCGTTGACTCAGAAGATATAATATTAATTATCATAGAAGACTCATCTAAAGGAGAATTAGTTTCGGAAACCATAGATATAGATGTTAAGAAATTACCTGAATTAGTTATTAGCAGAATAGTATGGGTAGACAATAAAGATCCTAGTGTAGAAAGTAATGAAATAGTTTCTTTCAGTGATGGGTCTATAGCATATGCAAAGATATTTGTTGAAAATCAGGGTTCATTCGACGTTCAAGCTACAGCTGAATTGAAATTGACTAAATCCGGAAAAGATTTACAAGTTAACTATGCTGGTGTTGTTGATAGTTATGGAATTATTGACCTTCCAGCTGAACAGGAAACTGCAATAACTTTTAATGGATATTATCCTTCAGTTAGCTTTCTATCTGGAGGTAACGCCGGTTTCACCGGTTACTGGAACATGGACATAAAAGTAAGCAATGTGTTGGCCTCTAATCCTAGTGAACAACTTTGGGATTCAGAAGAATTGGTGTTTGCTGATGACAGTCAGACTGTGGAAATATCTACACCTCCAAGTTTATCTCTTAACAGTTTTACAAGTTCATCCACAGATATCAAAGAAGGGCAAGCGGTAACTTTCACAATATCAATTAGCAATGATGGGGGGGCTACAGCAACTGGCCTAATCAACCTACTTCAATCAGGTACAATAGTAGCTTCAAAGGATTTTACAGTCGAAGGTTTTGGCACCCATGAAGTATCACTAGATTATTCCGTTCCGAAGAATTATGATGGGGATTTAAATTTAAAAGCTAAAATAGATAGAAATTCTGTTATTCCTGAACTTGCAACTTCTGATGTAATGACTGATGATTCTAAAGAAATCACAATAAATGTTGAGGGGACTTTACCAACCAGTTCTGGCGGAGGAAGTGGTTCTGAGGATGGTGAAGGATCTGGTATTATAATGATTCTTGGAGGAGCTTTCGTATTGCTCGTTGGGGGGGCAGGTGCTTTTTACTTCTTAAGAAAAACAGGAGATTCAGATGAAGCATCTGATCCTTTCGGTAATGATTCACCTCCTGCAATGACACCACCGCCCGCAGCACCTCCTGCAATGGCACCACCGCCCGCAGCACCTCCTGCAATGGCACCACCTGCAGCAGCTCCACCAGTGCCAGAGCAACCACCTGCAGCAGCTCCACCAGCACCTGAACCTACTTTACTAACCATAACAGTTCCAGCAGGGACACAACCAGGACAACAAATCCAAATCAAAGCTCCAGATGGGCGAATTGTCGCTGTAACTGTTCCAGCAGGTTTACAAGAAGGCTCACAATTCCAGGTAAAGATATAGATTTGACTACTAGTTAGCCATTTTCTTATATAGACCATTTTAGGTGATGACGAACCCTGACCAGTACATTACTGTAACCAGGACCCGCTTATGCGGTTGCAACAACTTCGGCGAACTCCGGATTAATGATGGAAATTTTCCGTTGTTGCAGACATATTATGGAGATGATAATAACCTACATTAGGCTATCATCTGACATTCGAAATCGAAAGCGAAACTAGTGCAGTCAATCCGACAATTCTAGTAAAATTAAGATACTCATAGTGTGCTTTGAAAGGAAAAACTTCGGTTGATCCTGCCGAAGGCTACTGCTATTGGAGTTCGATTAAGCCATGCGAGTCTAAGGGGTACTTGTACCCCTGGCATAATGCTCAGTAACACGTGGATAATCTACCCTTAGGTGGGGCATAAACCCGGGAAACTGGGGCCAATTCCCCATAGATACAGAAGGCTGGAATGCCTCTGTATTCAAAGCTCCGGCGCCTAAGGATGAGTCTGCGGCCTATCAGGTAGTAGTCAGGGTCACGACCTGACTAGCCAACGACGGGTACGGGGTGTGAGAGCACTTGCCCGGAGATGGTTTCTGAGACACGAAACCAGGCCCTACGGGGCGCAGCAGGCGCGAAAACTTCGCAATGCGG
>Ga0066851_10000428_pt1 | contig 20821 bp, 23 predicted proteins | sample ETNtaG_7_FD_65493 | JGI IMG/M metagenome (GOLD analysis project Ga0066851, IMG submission 65493) | Marine microbial and viral communities from oxygen minimum zone, Eastern Pacific Ocean - ETNP201406SV65 | ecosystem: Environmental > Aquatic > Marine > Oceanic | place: Pacific Ocean: Eastern... | reverse complement strand
ATTAGCATGCGCATGCGCAATTACTCTAACTGCTTGTGGGGACAAGGATGCGGAGGATACTGGAGAAGACACAGCTAGTGTTGATACCGGTGCTGAGTTAGAGTAAGCTAATAAACCGCAGGGAGGCACGGGTTCATAGGTGCCTCACACTTTTTAAACAATCTAAAGCTCATTTTGAATGAGCTTTTTTATTTGGAGGGCAAAATGTTAGAAGTAGCGGGAAGTATATTATTTTCTGGTCTTTGGGTCATGGCTGGTTTAGCTATGATGGTCACCACCATTCATACTGACTAGATTTACGCTTACAGGCATAGAATGGCTCACTTAGGAAAACAATCATCGTGGGCAAATCACCATAGAAGTCATCACCACAACTTTCCAAACGCTAACTTTTCTGGATCGTATCCATTTTTAGATAGAGTTTTTGGAACGCACAAGCTGGTTCCAATACCGGTTAAAAGAAAAGATCCAAACGGGTGGCAAAGATGATTAATCTTCTAAAGTTTTAGATTTGAATTCTTTCAGTCTTAACGTGTCATCTATAATAGACACATAAGTCTTGTGGGTCACCCAATCCCCGCTATTAACGTATGTTTTTACTGATTGGTCTGAGTGTATCCATATCAGAACTTCTGGAATGTGTGTGTGGCCCATAATGAAAACGTCGACATCATCATTAGCTTTCATTACTGCCGTAACATTTCTAAGTTTATGTTTTCTTAGAAGTCTTGCGGTTAGCCACGAAGTTAAATCAAAGCCTAGCCATCTTTCTAGCATATCTTGAACTACTGATATTATTTTTACAATGGTTGACCCACGAATAAACCCAGTTTCAAATTTATCTCCATGTTCAACTCGAAAAGTTCTACCATTTTCAATAAACTCAAACCTTTTACAAAAATGCACATTGGCAAAAGTAGAGCCGACTAAACCATCAAGGCTTTCGTCATGATTGCCAATAATGTAAATTACATCTTTTTGAAAACAAACTTCTCTAAGAATTTCTGCGCATCTTTCAGTGAACAGCGGGATTTTAATAAAGTCAATAATATCCCCAGCTAAAATTAATTGGTCGAAGCTTTCTTCTCTTAAAAATTCCAAAAGCTCATCAGCTCTATAGAACTTACTACCAATATGAGTGTCTGAAATAATAATGCGTTTCATGAACAATCATTGCCCCTTTATATATTATAGGCATAGTAGGAGAGATTTTTCATGCCAGAAGGACCAGAATGTAAAAGAATTGGCGAAAGCTTAGCTAAAGTTATCGCAAATAAAACTATTTCTAAAATTGAAATCCTCGGAGGAAGATACAGAGAAAACCTCCCAACGGGTTTAGATGTATTTAAATCTAAGCTTCCAGTCGCTGTCGTCGGTGTCGGCGTGCATGGCAAATTTATTTACTGGATATTAAAAGACGGGTGGTCTCTTTGGAACACGCTTGGGATGACAGGCTCGTGGGGCGCTGTAGAGAGAAAGCACTCTAGAGTCAAAGTATCATTCAGCGACGGCCAAGAGATATTCTTTAACGATCAAAGAAATTTTGGAACTCTAAAGTTTGTTTATGGAAAACACCACCTTATAGAAAAACTTCAATCTCTAGGGCCTGATCTGCTTTCTCAGAAGGTAACTGATAATGATTTTGTTGCATGCTTAAGGAAAAAACAAGCATCTCAAATAACATCGGCGCTTATGAACCAAAGTGTAGTAGCTGGAATCGGAAATTATGTAAAAGCTGAAGCTCTTTGGCTAGCAAAGATAAACCCGCATAAGCACGTTAGGGAGCTTTCTTTCGAAGAGCTATCGCGTCTTAACCAGGCGGTTCAGAGCGTTTTAAAAGAAAGTTATGCTTCGGGAGGAGCCACTATTAAGACATATAAAAACTTTAATGGTGAAAATGGAGATTACTCAAGAAAGTTTTTGGTTTATAATCAGAAAACAGATCCAGAAGGAAATGAAGTGGTAAGAGAGCTTACAGCAGATCAAAGAACCACTCATTGGTGTCCGGCTGTTCAAAAATAAGGAGAAAAAATGGAAAATTTAAAACTTGCAGATGAAACTATTGGTCATATAGCTAAACTCGTTCAAATGGCTATTTTAACGGGTACTGATATAATGGACAATTTGCGCTCTATGAGCCTAACCACTTCAGAAGACGGATTGGTTATTCACCCAGACTATGCTGAGACTTTTGACGCAAATGTTGAAAGAATGCTTTCAGAAGCAGTTAATATTCACGAAGCATCCGGCATTAAGTTAGAAACAGCTGAGTGATGAATGAAAGGCTATGTCAAAATTGGAGATATGGTTTGCTTCAAGAGTCACCGTGAGGGCTCTTGGGTTGATGAGTATGATTCTGTTTCCGGAGACTGGAGAGAAGATCCAATAGAAATTCTCCCGGGTACCCGTGGGATGATTCTTGATATAAAAAAGCACTGCGATGCCCATCCTATGGAATCGTGCGAATGCGTGTTTGATAGTAGCTGCTGTTTAGTTTTAGATGTGCTAGTAAATGGCATACTTAGCTGTGGGTGGCAATTATCCGCGTTTAGAGGTGTCAAAGGTGTCGAGAATCAAGAAAAATTTGGCCTCGAAAAGACGGCGCTCGTTAATTAAAAACAAATTTAGCGAACTTAGATTTTGCCGCTCAGTATGCGAAGAAACTAAGGAGCTTTTTTTCGAATATGATCAAGAGCTAAATTTAATCTTGGGAGATTTATCTCGAATCAATAAGCCAGTATCTGCCGCAAGCCCAGAAGCTTCAGAAAAAAGTTTAGTAAAGTCTTCTAATTCTGATAAAAAAATTATGGATGAAAAACAAAATTCAACTCAACAGGCTGAGCATCAAGAAAATGAAAGCGGGCCTGAGGAAAAAGAAGAAGAAATAGCTGAGCCTCCGGCGTGGATGAAAAAGCTTTTTAAGAAAATTGCTTTAGAAACTCATCCTGATAAAATATCTTCTCGCGAAGATTTACTAGAATATCAAAAAAAAGAAAGAGAGATTCTTTATAAAAAAGCTGTTGATTCTATTGAAAACGTTGATGAAATGGCGATAATAGAAATTGCAATTTTACTAGAAATAGATCCCGGGGTTGCAGAAAAAAAGCAGCTTGAAATACTTTCTACAGAAATAGAAAAAGTGATGCATGAAATAGAGTCTTACAGAAATCTAGTAGCTTGGACCTGGGGAGAAAATATTGGCGATGTAGAAACCAGATTAAAGCTTTTGAAGTATATTATGGGAATTTTAAAAATGCCGGCCGTTGAAGATACTATAATATCAGAGTATTTAAACTGTTTTGAAGCTGGGGAAGATGTGGAAGTTTTTATAAAAAAAATAGGTGGAAGAAAAAGAAGGCAGAAAATTTCTGATAGAAAAGTAGGCCACCGCCCTTCACCATCAGTAGCTCAACTTAGGAAAGAAAAAAGTGGAACTTAAGGGTAAGCTAATAAAATTTTTAGATAATTGTAAGGGAAGCATGGAAAACCCTTCACCAAAACCGGAGCAAATGGCGCTTTTTTCATTTACCGAGTGTAACATCATGGCAGGAGAAACGGGAATAGTTCTAGAAGAAGAAATAATAGACTCCATTTCAGAAACTTTCGTTAATGTCTTGATTGGCGACCGCGTAGTATATGATATTAGAGTTTCTGGAAGTTATGGATTGGCTATAGAAGTTTGCGGCTAATCGTAGCAGCCACCAACTCCGCCTATCTCTCCATTGCTTCCAAGCTGAAATGTTTTTATTTTAATCTCTGGATATAGTTCATCGCATAACCCAGATATTGCTGCTACGTTTCCAGCATTATCGTCGTAAAAATACACGAATTCTGGATTATAAAATTCTATATAATCCATCATAATTTGCGCTTTGGCCCCAGGTCCACCGCCAATATCTCCAGCCGTAGAAACATTTTTAGAGCTCAAACTTATTCCTTGAGAACTCAAGAAACTTTGAATGTCTTTTAAATTAGTGGCTGGCTGCGGGTTTCCACTTAAGCTTGGTAACTCTCCAGTTCCAGATCTTGCGGTTATCACTACGACTTGAGATTCTGGATCTCCATAAGCTTGTTGCATAATTCCCAAAATAGAATCTATTGGCTGAGCACTTTCTAAGTCTACGCTAGCTGTTTTACTAAAATCAAATTCATCATTTAGGTCATTTAAAGTGAGATACTCTAAATCATTCTTGTGAGCTGTTTCATATTTTGCAAAATCTCCAGACTCAAACCAAAAAATTTCTGAGTCAGTTTTTTCAGCCTCTATGTCGTGAAAATTTAAATTATTATCGAGTAACCAGCTTATAAAGTCTGGATCGCTTTTTCCGTCAGGAGTAGTTCTCTTAACTCCTATTATGCTTGTTGTGACAGCTAATGTATCATCAAAATCAAACGCAAAAAGTCTTTTAATTTGCTTCGGCATTATCCAATATCCCTTCTGCTATTAAATATTATGTGCGTGATGCATATTTTGGATTGATAAACATGAAAATAGAATTGTTAAGAGAGTATCGCTCTGGCCAAAGGGCTCTAAACCATCTAAAGAATACAATCGCAACAGATATTATGAAGTTAATTCGTGGAGAAACAAACACTTCAGTTCCAGCTTATACTGTTTCAGATTCAGAAATACAAGAGTATCTTTCTGAGGAAGGTATAGAAGCTACGCTTTCTGATGCATATTCTTTAGAGGGCTATCCGTGGAATTTAAAAATTGATATTGAAAATTTAGGATTAGAGGAAGACGAAGATGTAGATCCAGAGATCGATGTTTCTTTCTTTCTTATTAAATCTCCAAATATCACAAATTTTAATATCAGCGGATACGACTCAACTTATGAAAATTTAGATGGTATGCACATTCAAATAGAGCTGAACGAAGATTTAGAAGTAGAGCAAATTATGGGTAAAATTAGATCTGAGCTTGGAAACACTATCCGCCACGAACTTGAACATATAAGCCAAAAATCTCGATTAGCCTATGGAAGAGGAGAAGAGTATTACGATACTCAAATGCCATGGATGCCAGAAACTGATTTTGCTCGAGACCAGTTTTTAAGCCCGCAAGAAGTTTCTGCTCATGTTAGAGGATATGCAGATTCTGTAAATTCTTTGCAAGAGTTAGAAGTTGAGCTCGTCAGTGATTTAGAGAATTATGTTAAATCGGATAGAATAACTGCAAAAGATAAAGATCTTATTGTTATGGTGTACTTAGATTGGGCTAAGAGAAATTTGAAATCTAAAAAATTTACTTCTTAAAAATATGAAAAATCAATAGATTTATGATAGAATACTATTATAATAACATCAAGGATTTTTCATGAAAGCTAAGGCCCCTAATCGTTTTTTTGGTCTACATTCTCATTCTGGATTTAGCACATTCGATGGTCTTGGGTACCCGCAAGAGCATATTGATTTTTGTAGAGAAAATGGATTAGACGGGTGGTCTCTTACTGATCACGGCCACATGAATGGTTTTGCGCATGCATATCTTCATACAAAAAAGCTAAATAAAGCTGGCGCTAATTTTAAGTTTATTCCCGGGTGTGAAATGTATTTCCATCCAGACATTCAAGAGTGGCAAGCTGTTTATGATTTGCGAAAAGCAGCAAAAAAGGGAAATCAAGAAGCTATTAATAAAATTCTTGACGAAAACGAGTCTATTAGGACAAGATTGATTGCCACTCTTGATGGCCATGATGAAACTCTTATGCTGGAAGTAGAAGATGGCAATCTTACTGTAGAAAATGAAGATGAGACTAAATCAGCAAAGTTTTATGATCCAATAAAGCGTAGACATCACTTGGTAGTTCTTCCTAAGACTTCTGAGGGTCTTCAGAGGCTTTTTGGCTTGGTATCTAAAGGTTACCTCGAAGGTTTTTATAGGTTTCCTCGTATTGACGTAGAGATGCTTAAAGAGGCTGCTTCTGGTGGCCATTTGATGGTTACTAGTGCATGCATCGGTGGACCGTTAGCTTTCGAAGTCTATAAGCATCTTCAGCAATATGATTTTGAAAACTTGAAGTCTAGTTTGCTGGATGATGAGTCTATAATGGACAAGGTTCAACTTGGAATTGGAAACGCTATCGACAAGCTAGCTTATGCAGTTGGCAGAGAAAATGTGATGCTTGAGCTACAGTTTAACAAGCTCGAAGCACAGCACCTTGCAAATAGGGCGATTATTGAATTTGCGAATAGGCAAGGGATGACAGACCAGCTGATTGTTACTTGTGATTCTCACTATGCTTCTCCAGATCATTGGAAAGAGCGAGAAATTTATAAAAAGCTTGGTTGGATGAATCACAAGGAATTTAATCCAGAAAATCTGCCTCAGTCTAAAGATGATCTTAAGTGCGAACTCTATCCAAAGAATGCGCGCCAAGTTTGGGAAACATATCAAGAAATCAAAAATGGACATGATTTCTATAGTGATTCTATGATGTGTAGTGCCGTAGAGAGGACTCACGACATAGCTCATGAAATGATTGGTGAAATCCACCCAGAAACATCGATGAAGCTTCCTTCCTATGTAATTCCAGAAGATATGACCGCGAATAAAGCACTTCTTGAAGCTTGTAAGAAGGGAATAATCGCCAGGGGTTTATCTACTAATCCAGAATATATTAGTCGGCTTCATTACGAGCTTAAAGTCATCAAAGAGAAAGACTTTGCTGAGTATTTCTTGACAATGAAAGCAATTATGGATATTGCTAAAGATAATATGCTTGTTGGCCCAGCTCGAGGCTCTGGCGCTGGATCGCTAGTAAACTACGTTCTCTATATTACTGATATTGACCCGATTGAGTATGATCTACTTTTTGAGCGTTTTTTGAGCATTGATAGATCTGACGCTCCGGATATTGATAATGATGTAGCAGATAGAGATGAGCTGATTCGGCTTCTTAGAGAAGAGTTTGGTGAACGCAATGTCATCCCTATCTCCAACTATAACACCTTTAAACTCAAGAGCTTGATTAAAGATGTTTCTAAATTTTATGGAATTCCATTTGATGAAGTCAACAAAGCGTTGGCTCCTCTAGAGAGGGATGTCCGGCGAGGAAGAAAGGGAGACGCAGAGGCTGATGATGGTTTTGATATTAAGCTTGGAGAAGCCATTAAATATTCTGAATCTCTTAAAAACTATTTAGAGAAGCATCCAGAAGTCGTTGAGCCTATTGGCGTCTTGTTTAAGCAAAATAAAGCCCTTGGAAGACATGCAGGCGGAGTAATCGTTTCTGAGAATATTCAGAATCAAATGCCGATTATTTTAGCTAGAGGTGAGCCGCAAACACCATGGGTAGAGGGGATGAATTACAAACACCTAGAAGAATTTGGGTGGATTAAATTTGATATTCTCGGCCTAGAGACGTTAAGGATTATTGAAAGATCTATCGATCTTATTCTTAGAAAAGAAACAGGAGAAGATCCAACGTTTTTAGAAATTAAATCGTGGTTTGATTCTCGTATGGCTCCTAAAAATATAGACTTTAACGATCAAAAAGTGTATAAAAACATCTACCATGCTGGAAGATGGGCTGCTATTTTCCAATGCACTCAACGTGGAACACAATCTATGTTTAAGAGAGCTAAACCAGAATCAGTAGTGGATATTGCGACTCTGACAGCTATTTATCGTCCTGGGCCACTTAGCGCAAAAGTTGATAAGCTTTATATTAGCAATAAGAAAAATCCAGAGTCTGTAGATTATGGTCACCCGCTAATTAAAGAAGTTTTGGAAGAAACTTATGGCTGCATTATTTTCCAAGAGCAAGTAATGAAACTTTGCAATCTAGTTGCCGGTATTCCGAAGGCTGAGTGTAACGCTATGAGAAAAATGATGAAGCCTATGGGTTCTGGCTCCGGCGATGAAAACGTAAGAAAAGCTCGAGCTCTAAAAGATAAATTTATCTCAGGCGCCATTTCTAACGGCGTTTCTGAATCTATTGCGAAGGATCTCTATGAGAAGATTCTATATTTTGCTGGTTACGGCTTTAATAAATCTCACGCTGTAGCTTATGCTGTGAATTCTTATTATTGTGCTTGGCTCATGACTTATTATGAGCAAGAATGGATTCAAGCGTACCTCGAGGCATCTTCAACCAATCCTAAAAAGCTGGCAAAAGCTCTCGGCGAGGTAAAAGGCTTAGGATACAAGATTGCTCCCATCGATATTAATCATGCTGGAAAAAGATGGTCTATGGTTGGCAAGAAAACTCTTATGCCGTCGTTTGTTTCTTGCAAAGGCATTGGAGAGGCTGCTGTAGATGAGATTCTACAAAATAGACCATATTATAAAATTGAAGACTTACTTTGGAATGAAGATGGATCTTGGAAGCATTCGAAATTCAACAAGAGGGCCCTTGATTCTCTAATTAAAATTCGAGCTTTTGATTCTATGGATTTGATTGGAGAATCAGGACAATTTTCATCTTACAAGCATATGCACAGTGTTATAATGGAAAATTATGACCAGTTTAGGCGCAGATTAAAGAAAGATCCTTTTATGGGGATGAATGCTTATAGGGAGTTTTTGCTAGAGTCTACAGAAGTAGAGGAGTGGCACCGAAAGGAAATAATGGATTATGAAAATGATCTGCTCGGTGCCATCAACGTAGAAGCGCTAGTGCCGCCGCAGCTAATGGAAAAACTTAAAAGCAAGTGCGTAAAGCCGTTGGATGAGCACGATAGTTTAGATTTATACTGGTTTATGGTTTCGAGTGTGATGCCAAAGCTTACTAAGAATAAAAAACCATATTTTCTTATTAACGCAATTAGCGCTTCTGGTAAGATTCATAGAATGTTTTGCTGGGGTGTTCCAGCCGGCGCTAATATAGATCCATACACTTTTTGTGTGGCCGAAATTGATAAAAATGATTTTGGGATGTCTACTAAGTGGCATAGAATTAAAACGTTCGATTTTTAATGAACATAACATTAGCTTGGAGTAGAATATAATATGCAGACATATTATGATTTAAATACAGCTTTTACTGAAGAATTAGTGAATTTAAGATCAAGCGGCCTAATAGTAAGAAGCCGTGGTTCTGAACAGGCCGAAAATTTATTTTCTAGTTTCGTTCTTGCTGACCCTACAAAGCTTCAGATTCTAGCCCCAGCCAGGAGATTCAGTTCAGAATATGCCACTATTGAGTGGCTATGGTATCTTTCTAGTAATCCTAAAGTTAATAATATTGGGAAATATGCTAAGATATGGCTAAATATAAAAGATTCTCTCGGCGAAGTAGAATCTAATTACGGAACCTATATTTTTAATCATAGCTTAAATCAGTGGGCTTGGGTTATTGAAGAGCTCACTAGAGATAAAGATTCTCGGAGAGCAACTATTGCAATTAACGAGCCAGAGCATAAAAACAGAAACGTTAAAGATTATCCATGCACTCATTATCTTCATTTTTTCATTAGAGATGATGAGTTACATATGGGGGCTTATATGAGATCTAACGATGCTATTTTTGGATTTTGCAATGACGTTTACAATTTCTGTCTATTTCAGCAGTTAATGTTAAACGAGCTCAGAGTATATTACCCCAATATTAAGCTTGGTTCATATTATCACTCTGCAGGAAGCTTTCATGTTTATGAAAGACACTATACGATGATGGATAAAATATGCGACAATTATTATGTTGATTCTCTGGCTAATGGATATCCACTGACAGAATCTACTACACTTAAGCCTCATATCACTTGGGATTATATTGTGAAAAATAATTTAAGCTTGCCATTCTATGATATGACTAAAGAAGAAATTAAAGAATTTTATATAAAGGCTAAGGAGCAGATTTTCGATGAATATCCTTGAAAAGGCTAATGAAATAGTCAATAAAAGATCTGAAGAGAAAGAAAGAGAGTATGGACCATTTTCAGAAGGAATGGCTAGAGCAGCAAAAATTGCTGCTGGTATGACTGGTAAAGATTGGACTACTGATGACATGTACGTTGCTTTGATAGCGCTTAAGTTTTCTAGACAGTCTTACAATTTTAAAGAAGATAATTTACTAGATGCAGTCGCATATGTGGGTGCATGGAATAACTACATAGAGGAAAATAAAAATGAATCAAAGTGATATAAGAAAACTAATCCAGCTAAGGGAATTTGCAAGAGAGTTTCATGAAAGCCAAGACTATAGAGGTAATCCTATTAAGGTCACACTAACTAAAGAGGTTGTTGAGTTTACATCTTCTCTAGTTAATAGTTTAGATGAAATATTGAAAGAGCACGTGACTTTCGAGGGTGGAAATGAAAATAGCTAAAGTAAAAGCTGTTAAAACTCCAGTCCGAGGAACTCCAGAATCAGCAGGGATTGATTTTTTTGTTCCAGAAGGAATAATTGCTAGACTTGCTCCAGGACAATCCTGTTTGATCCCAAGCGGCATCAAAGCTGACGTTCCGCAAGGCCATGCTTTAATAGCATTCAACAAGAGCGGCGTTGCTGTTAAGAAAAATCTTTATGTCGGAGCCAGTGTAGTAGATGAAGACTATCAGGGAGAAATTCACATTAATCTCACTAACGTGGGTCGCGAAGAGGTAGAAATAAATCCAGGTGAAAAAATAATTCAATTTATTTTACTTCCTGTTTTTTACGACACAATTGAAGAAGTAGAGCTAGAAAATCTTTACGCAGGGGCGACTACCAGGGGCGAAGGCGGTTTTGGTAGTACCGGGGTAGAATAATGAATCCATCTTTTTTTGCAACATTAGATCTTCCTAAAAATTCTAAAATTGCCATTGACGGACTAGAGAGAAATATCCCAGCTAGGAAACATAGTCATAACGCAGCTTGGGTTCGTCTTTATAGAAATATGATTCAAAGCGCTGGCTGGGAAGATGTGACAATTTTAGGAAATCATGACACTTACGAAGGATATGATGCTCTTATCATCTATCTTGGTATTTCTTACAACGGTAATATAAATTTCTTCTTTGGTATAGATGATAACGTTGTTCGTAGATTTGCAAGAATTCAAGATTTCAACGGCCCAACGTTTGTATTAAATCACGATATGCCGATGATAGGTGCTACTGTTAGAAAAAGATTAGATAATAAATCTACTAGCTTAAACGTGGGGAAACTAAAACTACAAAATTTAGATGAAATCTGTAGAAACACCACCAGAGTAGACTATGTAGAGAAAACTTCTAAGCTTTGCTTCGGAGATAGCCACTGCTTTTCAACCTATAAACCCGGATATATGGTTTGTAGAAATGATGGACTAACTTTACATGGAGTGGTCCGCGATGGCTTAAAAAATGTTATTGAAGAGAAATCGGGTTTTGAAATTTCAGATATTAAAGATTTAACTCTCTATATGGGTAATATTGATATTAGGCATCATCTTATGAGGCAGGAAAATCCTTACGAAAAGTGCCATAAAATGGTAATAGAGTTAGGCGAGCAGATTAAGTCTTTAAACATTAAAAATATAGAATTAGTGCAAGCCCTTCCTATAGAGAGTATAGAGAGAAAGCTCCCTAAATCCGGCTATTATAAGGGAACTCCTTATTATGGAACGCGGGAAGAAAGAACAAAATTAGTCGATACATTCAATGCCGCGCTAGATAGAATTTGTATAGAAAACAACTGGTCTGTATTTAGGTGGCCGGAGAAATTTTTAAATGAAAGCGGCGAGTTAGATTTTGAATATATGGAGCGGCCGAAAAGCGTTCACTTAAGCCCACTATCATATAGGTGGGATCTTTTTAACAATGTAGCTAATCCGCTACACAATCAAACATAGAGGAAAACATGGCTAAGGCTAAAAACATTAGAGTTGCAATTGTAGGAATTGGAAACTGCGCTAACTCCCTATATCAAGGGTTAACTTATTATGCCGGTTATACGGCCGGCCAAGAGCGCGATGGAGTGATGAAGAGTAGAATCGGTGGATATTCTGTTGCAAACATTGAAGTAGTTGCTGCTTTCGACGTAGATAAACGAAAAGTGGGAAAATGCTTTAGAGAGGCCATGATCGCAAAGCCTAATTGTACACCAACATACGAGCCGAATGTACCAGATGGTCCAATAGTTCAAATGGGCCCAGTGCTAGATGGCGTTCCTTCGCTGATGAAAGATTATCCAGACGATGAAGCCTTTCGAGTGGCCGATGATAAGCCCGTAGATGTAGCTCAGATACTAGTAGACCGTAAGGTGGATATTCTAATTAACTACTTGCCTGTAGGGTCTCAGAAAGCCACTGAGTGGTATGTAGAGCAGTGTCTTAAGGTCGGCGTTTCTCTTTTGAATTGCATTCCGGTTTTTATTGCTTCTAATCCTAAGTGGGAGCAGCGTTTTATTGATGCTGGAATCCCTCTGGTAGGAGATGATATGAAATCCCAGTTTGGAGCGTCTATTTTATCTCAAATGCTGCAAGAATTAGCTTTCGCCCGAGGACTAAATGTAAACGCTCATATTCAGCGTAACGTTGGCGGAAATACTGACTTTTTGAACATGGTCGATCAATCTAGGCTAAAGTATAAGAAGGTTTCTAAGGAAAACGTAATCAGATCTCAGCATGTTATCAGGGGAGTTGATCCAGAAGAATCATTCTTGCATGCTGGCCCTTCAGAATATATTCGCTTTTACGGAGATAACAAGGTTGCCAACTTTAGAGTAGAAATGGAAGGTTTTCTAGGCGCGCCAGTAATTTTAGATGCTCAGCTTTCAGTAATAGATTCTCCAAATTCTGGTGGAGTTGTTATTGATGCAGTTCGCTATCTTAAGGTAGCTAGAGAAATGGGAATTGTCGGGGCGCTTCGCGGACCTTCTGCGTTTACGCAAAAGACTCCGCCTCAGCAACTCATGTTCTCGGAAACACTGTATGAATGCGAGGCTCTCTCGGAAAGAAATCTCACGCGGTTTACGAAACGACAAACTTCGCCGTATAGTGCAGAAGAACTTTATCTTTCATGTCCAGCAGGAAATAAGGAAATAGATTAATGAGCAGACTCTCCAATCCTAAAGTGCATGGGGAAGTGGGTAAGAGGTATGACTTCGACACCAAAGGCATAGTAGAGTGTAAGATAGTTTATAATTCTAGAAATGGCTATTGGGTGAGGGAAGATACTTTTGATCGAAGAATGGTAAATGATTCTTTAAATCATTATGAAGGATTTACGGCGCTAAAAGGAAAAACTGTATTAGATTTAGGCGGTAACTGCGGAGGCTTTACGAGAATGGCTCTCGCTGCCGGCGCATCTAAGGTGATTTCTCTGGAACCATGTCCACACAATCATCAAATACTGTGTATAAATGCTCCAGAGGCGATTAACCTAAATGCCGCCGTAACAGAAGGCCCGACTGGTAAAGCAACTTTCTATTACGCTGATTCTAAAAGAAGCTCTAGCTCGAGCTCCATCCACCCGCGCAGAAATAGCTCCGATCTTAAGATTACTGTAGATGCTTACAATATTAACGAGCTGTTAGAGGAATATCGGCCAGATATTGTGAAAATGGATATTGAGGGAAAAGAGTACGACATACTAGATGCGATGGAAGTCATACCAAAATACGTCAAGCAGTTCGCTATTGAGTTTCACAGTTTCTCTAAAGTAAGCATGAAATATCCAGACAAGTATTTTCCAGAAAGCAAATGGGACCGAGAAGTAAAGGGATTTAAGTTTTTTGGGAAAATGAGGCACAATGATTTTCTATTCAGGAGAAAATAATGGGTTATATGACAGTAAATGGCTTTGATATCGATGGAGTGATTCATTTGGGAGAGGGGATCTGCGGGATCCATCCCGGACCGGGCGATGTGATTATTACGGGCAGAAGCTTCGAAGAAGCTCCAGAGACTCTTGCGTTTCTCCGTAAGAATGGAATTCACAACCCCGTATTTTTTAACCAAGTTCATTATGAGGAAAAATCTCGAACAGGCTCTGGATTTCACAAGGCTGAAACTATTAAGCTGTTGTGGAGGGCCGGGCTGTGCATTGAGTATTTTTTCGAAGATGATGAAGTCCAAAAAGCCGAAATTGAACGAAATTTAGGAGAGGTTAAGGACACGTGGAGAATGCCAACAGAGGTGATTCACGTTAATAACCCCCACGTAAAGAAAGAGAATCGTCGTCATTTAGAGGATTTAGATGGCTGAATATTTACCACCGTATGGAAAACGCCATATTCCGGTTGGGAGCGATAAAGACAAGATCTTGCATAAGTCTATAGATCGCTCTGTATTAAAGGACTATGAGAGATTTGTTAGGAAAGTAAACGAGAGAACTCTTTTCCAACGAGGAATTATTCCAAAATATAACAGCAGTGGCGATCCCGCCCTTGGGCTGGAAGTTGAGTACTTCCACCCTTCAATAACGGCGGATGATCGTATGGTTTATATTATGGAAAATATTGTGAGTGTCCCTGGATTGGACTGGAGAGACGTAATAGGCAATACTACCATTTCTCACTTTTACGGAGCAAGAGGTGTTCACTCTGTGCTAACTGGAATAGCAGACCCACGGCTCGCCCATATTGATTTTGTAAGACTTGGAAACGAACAGATAGCTTTTAAGAAGACGAGAAAAGTTGGAAAATATACTAAGCACCTCAGGAAGCTAGCTAGAGAAGCGAAACTTAAAAAGAAATCAGTTTGGGGAACTACCGAATTACACACTAGCATTCAAACGGCCGGACGAAGGTTCGTAAATGGCTGGTATAAGGGAAACGCTCGCCACAAAGATAAAGGAACGTGGTCTAACGTCTCTGAGTGGATTGCATCTTGGACTCACGTGAAATCAAAGCACAATGATTCTTGCACGGTGATGGAAGGAATAAAAAATTCTACCAACCTTCAAGAAACTTTCAAGTACCTGACAGGAGAAACGCACATTGGTGAATATTATGGTTATCACTGCTCTACTAGTAACTCTGTAAATCCAGCATTAAACTTTACTCATGACGACACCTTTGTCGCTCCGGGTCCGGGCGCTAGAGAAACTTTAGATAGAATGTTTCCAGGCTTAAGCACTCGCAAAATTTCTTATGGAGATAGGGTAGTTTGGATTAGAGAGAATCAGCACAAGATATTAAATCTTAAGTTTGATAAATCTCTTTGGAATTATACCAACTCTTATGGAATTACCATTTTTAAAGATCGGCAAAATGAGTTAAAATCTTATGGTACCGAAGTAAGCTTATGCCAATATTCAGTATATTGCAGATTAAGATCTAATCCAGAGCTTATATCTCGAAGGAAGGTAGCTAGAGTAGATAGTTGCAAGCCAAAAAAAATAACTAAAACAATTACCGAAAGGGAGGAAAAAGGAGTGTCATTAATGAATACTATTATGGATATTTTTAGAAAAAAGAATGAACCAGAAATGGTTCCACTACATGCAAGCGAAGAGGAAAAGGAAAAGAAAGAAAAGCCAAAAGTGCCAGAATCTCCTCCCCCACTTCCAGGGCCGCACGGTCGCGATAGTACAATATCTTCAAAAGAAAAGATTGTTCTAGATTCAATATCTAGAGTCGGTTGCCCTTGCACACATAACCAAGTCTTAAAAGACTTACAAGAAAATGACTTAGCCTCGATGTTTGATGTCAGGACAAACTGGAAAGAGACTTGGAAGATCATGAAAGATCTTACTAAGCGAGATATTTTGACTAAAGATGGCAGACATTATACTATGAATGGATAAAACATGGATATTCCTGTTTGCATCGGTATGCCGCGCTCAGCATCAAGAATGGTGTGGCAAGTAGTAAGAGAGCTAGCTCCGCCAGAGCCAACTTGGTGGGCTGAAGGTCCTGGCATCATGTATGAAAAAGATGATCCGGATCAAAAGCCGGTAGATGTAGCTCCGTGGCCACTGTACTCTCACAAGTATATTCCAGGTACCGATCCCGTTGTTTACACCTACAGGAACCCTATTGAGTGTTACATTTCTCTCTTAGCTCGCGCAACAAAAAATTTTAATACGCACGGGAATTTAGAGCATGATGATGCTTTAAAAAATATATTAGAGCATCAAGGTATAATGAAAAAATTAAAAGAAGATGAGGATATTAAAAGGAAAATTTTGTGGATTAGATACGAAGATTATTTTTCTAAAGATATTCTTAGATTAGCTGCTATTGCAGAGTTGATGAAAGTTTCTGCCTCTGCGACAGAGACTGAAAAAATACTAGAAATTACGAGCATTGAAAACAATTTCAAAATATCTTCGAGCTATCCAAAAGGTATTGAAAACCATTTTCATAGCTGGCAAGATGAAAAAAGCCTGATTCAAGCTAATCATATAACTGAAAAAACTATGGGTAAGCCTGGGCTTCACTTACAACAAAATCACGACATTTTAGAAAAAATTAATTTAGCTAGTAAAGAAAGTGGCTATGGAATGTTAAGAGAGTTTTCTGAAAGCTTAGGATATTAAGGAGTAACAAATGAGAGAAGTTAAATGGAGTACGGCAATCCCGCTTGTTGGCGGTAGCGCAGTGGGCTGCCACATGGCTACTAATACTTTGCCAAAATATCATTTAAGTTATTCCGCATTTGATAAAAATGAGCAGCATCTTTTAGATCACTGGCCAGAAATTCCAAGAATAAATTTAGATGAAGTAAAAGAGTTGCCAGAAGGGAGATTAGATTTTATAAATTCAGTTTGTCCTTGTGCTGGCTTAAGTCTGCTTAGCACTTCTAAATCTAAAGAGGTGAGAGATAAAAGCAACAAATGGATGTTTGAAACTGCTGATATCGTGCTTGGAAAGATTAAACCAAGAGTGTACTTTGGTGAAAACGCCCCAGGCCTTTTTACTAATATGGGCGCGTGGGTACGCGAAGCGCTGATAGAAAAAGCACAAAATCATGGATATTCATTTTCTCTTTATAGAACTACTACCTCTCTTCACGGAATACCTCAAAACAGGCTGAGAACTTTTTATTTTTTCTGGGATGCTGAGAATCCGCCAATTCTCAATTATTATAATAGACCAAGGAAAAACTTAGTTGAATACTTAGAAGAAATCCCCGAAGATGCAAGCTCTCAAAATGAATTTGTGAGAAATAAACCACTAGAAGAAAGCTCGTTAGCTTATAATTTCATAATGAATAAATTTGATTTAACCCACGAACAATTCATACAAAAATATGACGGAGGCAGCGTTCATTCTTATCACACTTTTATTACTGAAAACGGATTATTAGATGAGTGTATCGATTGGTTAGAAAATAAATACGTTTCTTCTAAAGAGATATTAAGACTTAAGAAGATAAGAGAAAAACTAGCCGCCGGCGGAAGATTCATGGATGGATCACCAGCATATTATTATGAAACTTGCAACGCTCTAGTTGGAAGAAACTTGACAGGCATTACTCATCCTAAACACCCAAGGTTTATGTCTGTTAGAGAGGTGATGCATTTGATGGGACTACCCCACGATTTTAAATTTTCTTTAGACGCTGGAGCTTCACTGAATGTTCTGGCGCAAAATGTTCCAGCATGTACTTCAAGGGATATGACTTTAGAAGTTTTAAAATTCCTAAGAAACGAATTAGAATATCATGATGAACCATTTGTCAAGCAAGACAACATTAAACAAAGGATAGTAAAATGAGAGCTTTAGTAACAGGAGGTTGTGGGTTTATAGGCTCCAACCTCACACATAAATTAGTTGAGCAAGGATGGACAGTAGACGTAGTAGATGATTTATCTAATGGACATCTAGATCTGCTTTCAGATTTAAGCATCAGAACCATTACTTCTTTCTTGGTCGGAAGCTATAATAGAGAAAAAGATCCAAGAGAGCCGCAGGTGGTAGTAATCGTAGATGATTTTGCTTGTGACGGAGTGGTTGCAAATATAGTGAATAAAAAGTATGATTACATTTTTCACATGGCAGCTCTACCAAGAGTAGAATACTCAGTACAAAATCCAATTCAAACTTATGACGTCAACGTGGTGAAAACTCTTAAGCTGATGACGCATGCTATTGATAATATCACTAGATTCGTATTTTCTTCTAGCTCTTCCGTTTATGGTGAGCCATGGCAACTTCCAACCACTGAAGCTTGCGGTAAAAATCCAGTAAGTCCATATGCACTTCAAAAAATGCAAGTAGAAGAACTCGGCAGGCTTTATAGCACCATTTATAATATGGACTTTGTCTCTCTTAGATATTTTAACGTTTATGGTCCAGGACAATATGGAGATTCACCATATTCTACAGCTATAGCGGCTTGGTGTGACAAGGTTCATAATAAGCTTCCACTTAGAAGTGATGGTGACGGCACTCAGTCTAGAGATTTAGTTTACGTAGACGACGTAGTAAGCGCTAATATAGCTGCTGCGACAAGAGAAGAAAAGTTTGCCGGACAAGCATATAATATCGGAAGTAGCACTACCATTACTAATAATGAAATTTTAGAAAAATTTAAGAATAAATTTGAAGGAGTTCAAGTTAGAAATGCTGATTGGCGCCCTGGAGACGTGAAGAATACTTTGGCAGATATTGAATCTGCGAAAGAAGATTTTGGTTGGTTTCCAGTAGTTAGACTAGAGGAAGGTCTTTCAAAAACATTTACTTGGTGGGGATTTGATGAAGAATCCTGACCTTATTCTTTTTGTGGGTCCGATGTTTGGTGGAAAAACTACTAGACTTCTTGCTTCTCTTGACAGGTATCATCATCAAAGAAAAAATATTGTAGCTTTTAAGCCCAAACTAGATGAAAGGTATAGCGCCTCTTCTATTAATACTCATATGGGCGGTAAGATAGAAGCTGTAAGAGTATCTAATGGAGCAGAAATAGAGGCAAGAGTATCCCGTTTCGCCGAGAATCCGGATGTAGTAGCTGTAGATGAAGCGTTTATGATTCCAGGCTCTGGAAATTCTTTGATTAATCTCTACAAATCTGGCATAACAGTTTTAGCATCTACGCTTCAATTAGCGTCCACCGGTAATTCTTATGAGGAGGTAGAAACTCTCATGCCCTGGGCCACTAAAATAGAAATTTGTCCAGCGGTGTGTACTATTTGCGGAGAAGATGCATTTTTTACGACAAAAACTGGCGGCCGCCCAGAGGATGAAATTGAGGTTGGAGGGTCAGAGTTGTATGAACCAAGGTGCTGGAATCACTTTACCAACTTAACTCAAGTTGATATTTCTAAATAAATACAAATATATAATAAGAGGCCTTAGCATGAAAATCACAGATGATTATAAAACCTCTTGGAAATCCCGGTCTACTAAAAATGATACCCCCTGGGGTCATGAGTATACGTGGGGTGCGCTAAGAGGGATAAACGGTAAATGCTTGTTTATTAATGCGGGAAAAAGAACTAGTTTAAAATACTATACCCAGAAAGATGAAGTACTGTTTTTAAGAAAAGGCGTAGCAGAAGTAACTCACGGAGATGAGCATACTTTAGAAAGCCCAGAGTTATTTCCAATGAAAACCACCATTCTTCATGAGGGAGAGTTAATTTGCTTGCAAGCTGGCTGCCCTTATAGAATAAAGGCTATTGAAGATTGCGAAGTTTTTGAGATTGGGAACGCTGGGGATATATCTCTTGTTAGAGTTGAAGATGATTATGGTAGAAATTCTACACAAAATAATGAAAAATCAATAGAAAATGAATAAAATTCTAATAGGAATTTAAAAAATGGCCATTCTAGAACCATCAGCTGTTGACTGCGTTATTTACCATGCCGATTGTACGGATGGTTTTGGTGCAGCATATTCAGCTTGGAAACTTCTCGGAAACCGGGCAGAATATCACGCCTGCAAGCACGGTACACCGCCACCAGACGTAAAAGGAAAAAATGTAGTAATTTTAGATTTTTCCTTTGATAACGCTACAACTAAAAAGATGATAGACAGCGCAACAGCTTTACTTGTTATAGATCACCACAAATCTGCAATGGTAGAGCTGCACGATATATCAAACACTCATTTTGATATGACAAAGAGCGGTGCTATATTAAGCTGGGAGTGGTTTCATCCTGGTAAAGAGCCCCCTAAATTTATCAGATATATTCAAGATCGCGATCTTTGGACTTGGGAGCTTGAATATTCGAAAGAGTTTAGTGCAGCTTTTGATATGGTCCCATTTGAATTTGAAGAATTTGAAAAATTTGAAGATGACTCTGTTTTCGATGACGCTCGAAAGCGTGGTTCATTTATTCTTGCTTATTCTAAGACGGTAGTCAAAAAAGTTTGTGAACAAGCTCAAAAAAGAAAGCTGGACGGAAAAGATGTGTTGGTTGTAAACTCATCGCACTGGATGTCAGAAATTGGAGCTAGATTGGCTCCAGACTGTGATTTTGCTATGATTTGGTATTGGGATCATGAAGTTAATCATACTAAGGTTTCGCTTAGAGCTTTTCATGAAACTGTCGATGTTTCAGAAATTTCAAAGAAATTTGGTGGCGGCGGCCACAAGAAAGCTGCAGGCTTTCAGCTTCCAAAAAATAAACACGTAGAAGATTTATTTGATAAGCCAAAGCCAGTAAGAAAAAAGAGAGTAGCTAAACCCAAGCCCAAAGTCAAACAAGATGAGCCGACCTAGCTGGAATCAAATATGGATGTCTTTCGCGCACACAATATCTCAAAGGTCGTATGACCCAAGATTTCAGGTGGGCGCTGTTGTAGTTACTTCTGATAACAGTCAGGTTTTAGCAGTTGGCTATAATGGTAATTATGCAGGAGGCCCTAACGAAGTAGAATCAGAAACGCCTGGTGAATCTGGAATGCTTCACGCAGAGATTAACGCTCTACTTAAAATGGACTACAACAACCCTAAGAGTAAAAAATTATACCTTACTCTATCTCCATGTAGAATGTGTGCAAAGGCTATCGTTAATGC
>Ga0066851_10000399_pt1 | contig 21623 bp, 13 predicted proteins | sample ETNtaG_7_FD_65493 | JGI IMG/M metagenome (GOLD analysis project Ga0066851, IMG submission 65493) | Marine microbial and viral communities from oxygen minimum zone, Eastern Pacific Ocean - ETNP201406SV65 | ecosystem: Environmental > Aquatic > Marine > Oceanic | place: Pacific Ocean: Eastern... | reverse complement strand
TGCGCAATTATTATTGCCTTGTTTATTTTATTAGCAATATCCTTAACTCTCTTGATGCAAACCTGGTGTTTTGTAAGTGGTCTAAGAAGCCCCATTTGGTCGATATCCTGTAAACTACCCCGTCCCTTCAAAATAGTGGCAGTTGCACCACCAAGTAATAGTACAGGAACTTGAGCCATTTGAATATTTTTTACCGCAGTTAACGTATTTGTCAGTCCTGGACCCGCTGTAACTGCCGCCACACCAATCGTTGGGGATAACCGCGATACAGCGTCTGCAGCGAAAACAGCCGTTGCTTCATGGCGCACATCAACTACACGAATACCTTTTTCGCTGCAAGCCACCAAAATTGGTGAGATATGGCCACCGCACAGGGTAAATATGAATTTTACATCATGCTGCAACAGGGTTTCAGCAACGATTGATCCACCGTGACTCATTTATTGAAATTATTTTTATCGTTAATTAGATTGAATCCGAAACCCAACAAATTGCAGTTAAAACTTTTGTGAAATTATGGGTTCAGAATTGTTGTGTAATTTTTTTGATACACTATTAAATAAGTCATTTTCAAAATCATCATTTGTTTCATAACAGCGACCAAAAACAGATTCCCATATTTGACGATCTTCCATACAGAAATAGAAAAATACTTTATCTTGCCAAGGTTTGAATACATCCCATAATCCAGAAAATATTTTTTTCTTCGTATCTATCGGATAAGAAATTTTGCCAGCAGCATCCGCAAATGGCATCTGCAGTATTTTACTGCGCATGCTGGCCATTCTCAGGGATTTGATCGCTGGTTTAATAAACGTCAGTGTACCAAAAGATATCAATCCAACTTCAGACGGTGAAAACATGTCCATTATGCGATTTATTAATTCATTATAATCAGCATTCCAGCCATGGTAATAAACTATAGGATGAAAATGAAAACCTACTATGATACCTGCATCTGCCAGTTGGCGGGCAGATTGCAAACGCTGATTAATGGTCGCTGTTCGTGCTTCTTCATGGTCAATAAATACCTGTGGATTCATTGACCAGCTGACAAAAATATTACTTGGCACTGCTGCTTGCAACAGATGGTTAACATTTTTTGACTTGGTTTTAAATTCAAGAATAATATTAAGGTTATTGCGAGCAAATTCTAATTGTGCGTCTAGAATCCCATTTTTGTTACCCAAGGCTAATGAATCAGAGGACTGACCTGAACCAATATGATAGTTCTTATTAGGATCGAGTTCTATAGCAGCTAGTTTATCAGTCAAATTGTCCTCAACAGCAATTGTTCCGCCTTCATAGAACGTTTGAATACTGCAATAACTACAACCCAGGCCACATCCTTGTACCACATCAATTGTTCTCAGGTTGCAACAGACTGTTTTTTCTGAGGCGACAGGACACATGCCAAATACAGCATTATCTCCATTGGTAATTTTAAGTTTTCTACCTTCAGTCTTGAATTCCCGTTTACTTCCATTGGAATCATAATTGGTCGCATTTTCTTTTAATTTTTCCCAATTATTGTATATGGATCTAAGGATTTTATTTTTTGCCAGTTGGTCAGAGCCTTGAATAGATTTTTCTTCATAATTCCACTGTTTACCTATGCTAGATTCATCCCACATTACAAAATCCACTGCCATATCCGTTAGTTGACGTAATTCCTGATAAGTAAGCTGATATTTCATACCGATATCTTTTATCGCATTCCGAGACCGCTTTTCCAGATTCTGGTAAAGTTTGTAATTGCTGAATGAATCAAAGCGCTTTTGATAATCTAAGTGTTTGGTCATTTTCATGATATTTGATTATGAATATATAATATGACTGTCAATAAAAACGTTACATTAAAAAGAAATTAAAAAAAAGCCCCGCATAACGGGGCTTTTTAATTTTTTACAATTATATTATTCCAAAGAGCTATTATTGATCAATTCACCAGCGGCATATACGTCTTCCGAAACCTTATTTCCTGTTTCATCATAGGATACCCATAATCCATCTTTCCGGTCATTGATATAGAATCCCTCTGACTCTACTTGTCCATTGTTATGCCAACTGGACCATTTACCAATCTTTTTACCATCTTCCCAAAAACCTTCTGACCGCTTTTTCCCACTTTCATACCATGTTGCAAATATTCCGTCCTTCACTCCACCATTATATCTTTTTGATGACATGAGTTCACCATTGCCAAAATATTCATATTCATAATTCCATTCTTTCGATAATAAACCATCAGCATACAATTTTTTCCATACTTCTAATCCTTCAGTATTTCTACCAACCCAGCTACCATTGCCATCTTTTACCAATTGACCGCCATTACTTGACCATCGATTTGTCATAATATATTGTCCATCTTGGTATTCGCCTTGTTCTTTCAACTGTCCATTTTCAAACCATTCGGCAAATCTCCCGTACAAATTATCATTTTGGTATTTTCCCTGTTTCTTTAACTGTCCATTTTCATACCAGATTTTATATAGGCCATGTTTCTTTCCTTCAAAATAACCTGTCTCAGATTTTAATTGATCATTATCAAAATATTCATGTTCATTTTTTTGATCAAATTCTAATCTTCCTCCAATATATTCTTTTTCCCATAATACCAATCCTTCTTTGTTCTTCCCTTGTATTCTTCCTGCACCATTCTTAATAATTGAATTTCCATTTTTGTTCCAACGATTTTGAATTAAGCTTTCACCATCTTCAGTCCATGTACCTTCTTCACGCTTTTGTCCATCTTCAAGCCATTCTTCATAAAATCCATAGGGTGCGCCGAAGCGATTTTTACCCTTTTCTTTAATTTGGCCACTTTCATACCAGATTGAATAACGGCCATGTTTTTCATTTTCAGAGTAACCAGTTTCTGATTTTATTTGCCCATTTTCATAGTATTCATGAACATTGTCCCACTGAAATTCCAACTTTCCATCTATAAATTCTTTTTCCCATAATACTAATCCTTCTTTATTCTTTCCTGAAATTTTACCTTGACCATCCTTGATAATTAGATTCCCATTCTTATTCCATCTGTTGGTTATAAGATATTCGCCTTCTTTCCAAATACCTTCTTCACGTGTTTTCCCATTTTCAAAGAAAATAGTAGATTCGCCATCTTCCTGACCGCCTTGAAAGCTACTTTCTTTTTTAATCTGACCATTATCAAAATATTCATATTTGTATTCCCAATCAGAGATTAGACGGCCATCTTGGTATTCCTTTGCCCAAAGTTTACGACCTTCAGCATTTTTACCTACCCACTTTCCAGTCCCATCTTTTATCAGAATATCACCTTCATTATTCCAACGAGTAGTTAAATAGAATTCATTATCTACGTATGATCCTTCTTGGCGCAATTGACCATTATCAAACCATTCGGAATAAGCACCATCCATATTACCATTTAGATAATTAACTTTACTTTGCATTTGACCATTTTCATACCATTCCTGAAAATCACCATTTTCTTTCCCTGTGGTATAATTACCTATGGATTTTATTTGACCGTTTTGATGCCAATTTGTTTGTTCGCCATCCAATTTATTGTTGCGAGTACTTTTAAGTGTTTTTTTGTTGCCATTACTATAAAACTGGTACTTGAATGCCCATTTATCAATAACTTTATTATTTTCATATAAATACTTAGAAGCTATTAATCCCTTATCATTCCAAGTAGTCCATACTCCGTCTTTTTTACCCTTGGAGTATGTACCTTCCTTTTGAGTATTCCCATTGTTAGAATACTTAGTCCACAGTCCATCTCGCTGATCATTTTTCCAGGCACCTTCTTCTTTCTTTGAACCATCATTAAAATAATATGCATATGAACCATCTCTCTTGCCAGCTGCATATGAACCAGTCCTCACTATGTTACCATTTTCATTCCAAAAGGTCCATCTGCCGTTCCTTTTACCATTATTAAATACTTTATGTGATTTGATCTTTATTCTCTGTTTATCATACCAGAAAAGAAACTGACCATCCGTTTCATCAGCTGTTTTGACACCAATAACTTGGCCTGCTTTGATTTTATCTCCAGTATCCTTATCTATATCTTCGTTTAGTTCATATAATTGATCAACATCTACCTCAAAATTGTTGGCAATTTTTTCCAAAGTTTCACCACTTTGAATTTCATGAAATACATATCTAGATACGGACCCGTTATATTCTGTCCCATCACGATCCCAAAATTTCCAATCCCCGACAGGAAGGCCATCTTTATACTGCCCTTCAGTCTTCCTATTACCATTATTATATTTTGATGACATTTTACCGCTGTAGGGTTTTTGCGCTCCCTGCTCATACTGTATCCCATCCCTTTCAATCAGAACGATTTCTTTTTCTTTTTTGCCGCAGCCAAAAATCAAAAGAATAGTGAGAATACCTAGGGCCCTATAGTTGAATATTCTTAGCATTACTTTATCTCCTAGTAATAATAATTATTTAATTTTTTTCCTAATAACTCTAAAATTTTCGAGTTTAACACCCAGCACAGAAGTTAATGAAATATACTATAATTTTAAGAAAAATAATTTACTTAAGATTAAATGTATGATCTAAACGATTCTTAAGGATTTTAGACCATAAACTGTATCCTGCTTTATTGAGATGCAATTCATCATCAACAAATAATCCCGGGTTAGGGATCCCGTCTAATTGTAACATGGGAGTGGCAGTGTCAACATAATAAAGAGTAGTATTCCATTTTGAAAGAATAAGTATTTTATGATTCACTTGACTCATTAATTCCCATTTATCCCAGCGGCTTATACTTGGTTTAATAGGGATATAATAAAATTTAACCCTTGGAAAAAGATGGATAATCTTAGTGTATATTTGTAGAAACCCCTTGTAAACCCGCTCGGGAGTTTTACCACTCGCGATATCGTTGTCTCCGCAATAAAATACCACTCCTTTTATAGGGTAAGGACTAACAATTATTTCAAAATAATGCAACATATCAGAAATGTGAGCACCTCCAAACCCTCTATTTAGCCCGTAATAATTAGGGAAATGTTGATCCAGATCCCAAAGCCGGATACTGGAACTTCCAATAAACAGTATTACACTATCTGTTGGCATATATTCCTGATCTGAATGAATAAATTGATCAATCTCAGATCGAAATCGTTCTGGATCAGGATCAGTGGTCGTACTATCCTGACTTTGCCCAACAGTTACAATCCAAAAGGCTAGAACTAAAAATTTGACTTTATTTATAATTGATTGCAGTATTAGGCTAATTTATCTCAGATCTAGCATTTTCTATACGTTTCCGATCAATAGGCTCGGAAAGCCCCATATAGAATGCAAGAAACCACATTACGAAAATACCATAACACAGAAAAACTAGCTGCCACACCCACAGTGATGGCATCTGGAAAGGTACCCACAAAGCAGGGTTGTTGGGATCGGAAAACAGCGAATTTCCTATGCTTGCAAAGGGGCCAAAGCCAACAAGAAACCAGATCAACGTCAGTATCCATGCAAGTGTACGTTTCTTTTTACGTTTCGGATTCATTGCAGAAACAGCCTGTAAAAATTGATGCCTTTTCTCTTTTTTATTAACTGTACTCTCATTATCCTTAGTAAATCTTGAAACCAGTATGGTCATTGCCAGATTGAAAAATATTCCCCAACCAGCACTGTGAATAGTGAGTGGATAGGCCCCCCAAGGCACTCCAAACCATGCTGACGTTTTATCTGTTAATGTCACCGCGATAAGACCAATAACTAACCCAGTTACAACCCCCTGTCTGGTAAACCCCTTATAGTAGCAAATACCAATTAAGGCCGGATACATTTGAAATCCATAGGCCACAGCGAGACCGCCCAGCATCACAATTGCCTGTGTAGAATTTGCGGCCACAATCAATGCCATGATAGCAATGATAATAACAAAAATACGACCACTAAGTTTTTGTAAGCGATCTGTAGCGGTTGGTGCAATATACTTAGTATAAATATCCCTTGTAACCATGGCACTAAAAGTTGACATGTATGCAGCACCAGTACTCTGCATCGCTGCTAATGCGCACACAGCCAGCAAGCCTACCAACCAGGGCATAGAATCAGAAAGCAAATTAATTAATTGGGGAACGAGATTTTTATCATTCACGCTCGAAAATATACCATTTTCAAGCAGGACGCGACCTCCTACGCCTTGAAAAATAGTAAATGTAAATAAAATTATTCCTATTACTAGAGAGGATGCAACTACCTGCTGCCATCGAAAGGCCCGACTAGTTTTATTTGCAAAGGCCCACATAGAGAATGCTGGCGAAGACTGAATACCCATTAGCGCAAACATGTATGTCATACACATCATTCCTGTCCAAGCGCCACCCACTGCTTTAGAGCCTGCGGATACAAATTGAATGCTGCCTGGAATTGCAATAGATCTTGAATAACCGGCGGGTGTCAAGTTATTACCGCTACTGATATCCTGCTTGACCATATTACCCAATCCATTCATTAAGCCCGTCCATCCGCCTGAATAATGAATTGCAATACCGCCAAGAATTACGATACCCAAGGCCAGTAAAATACACTGGGCACAATCCACGTAAGCCACGGAACGCAATCCCCCTGAAGCCACATAGATTACGACGACGGTCGAAAGGGCGAACATGCCAAAATTCGCACTTACTAGACCATCAGTGAGCACATAAAACAAATCTCCCGATGCTCTAAGCTGTACACCAAGATATGGTACACTGAAAAGGAAAGCAACCAACACAGTTAGTAAACGAATCGCATCTCCACCATAGTAATCACTATACATCTCACCAGGTGTTATATAATTATAAGCTTTACCAAGTGCCCATTGGCGCCGCAAGAACAAAACTCCAGTAAAGGGGATCGTTAACGCGTAAAAAGACGCAAATGCATATGGTAAACCATCATTAAATATTTTCCCCGGATGGCCAACAAATGTCCAGCCGCTGAAGCTGGTGGCTGTTGCCGCCAGGACAAACACAATTATACTAATTGATCGTCCTGCAAGAAAATAGTCAGTAGATGTCTTAGCCGTTAGGGCACCTTTTATCCCCCAAAATAAACAGTAAGCCCAGTAAATTCCTACAAATGCAATTAACCAGATAATTTTTAGATCCATTTTATCTCATATTTCCTTGAACGATAGTTGTAATTATAATGAACAGTTGATATCGGGAAAAAGGTAAATATCATGTTGAGAATCTATAAACTAATTACTAACCAAATAACTTTCGTGGATAGAAATCGATGTTAATTAGTTTCTGAATTTGGTCGACCACATAAGGTTTATCTTTTTTGTACGTAACTCCAAACCAGGGCGCATTGCTATACAATACATGAACATTTTCTTTTCCTGATTGGATAAGATCATTGATCACACTAGGAATTAAAAACTCACTTTTTAATTCATCGCCTTCCTGTGCAAGAAAATCCACGAACATTTCTTGCAAATAATCAAAAATTACAGGTGTAAAACCCCACATATTCATAGAGACGGGTTCACTACCATTCAAATCAATATCTCTATCAGAAGTAATCCCCGAGTTTGTTTTTCGAAGATCATCCGTCTCGATCACGGTGACTAGTCGATCATTTTTCACTTCGCATAACCCTCGTGTTACAGATCCAAAAATAGATAGTGTATTTTCCAAGCGAAATGCGACCAAGGTTAAGTCATTACTTTCACGGGCATAGAAATTTGCTATTGTTTTGAATGATTCTCGACCATAATAATCATCAGCATTAATTGCATTAAATGGACCATCGATCAATTTCGCTGCAGATAAAATGGCGTGACCTGTTCCCCAGGGTTTTTCTCGGCCTTCAGGGCACGAGAAACCATTTGGAAGATCCTCAATATCCTGGAATGCAAATTCAACTTGGATCTTATCATTAAATTTATCTGTGATCTTTGATTTGAATTCCTGTTCAAAATCCCGGCGAATTATAAAAACAACTTTGGTAAAACCTGCTTTAATAGCATCATACACTGAATAATCAATAATGGTTTCCCCAGAGGGACCAACTTCATCCAATTGTTTGAGGCCACCATAACGCGAACCCATTCCTGCAGCCATGACCAGTAATGTGAGATTATTCATAAATATTATATACCTTTTTGGGATCTATACAATTTTTGGGCCATTATCTGAACTAATTATAAAAGATTTACCACCAACTTTTTCAATGGCTTTGGCTACAATTTCAGCATTTTTTGGAGCATAAGCAAACATACAACCCCCACCTCCAGATCCATTGATCTTACCACCCAATGCACCGGCGTCTAAAGACGCATCAAGCATAGCTTCTATTTTAGGCGTACTGATTTTTAAAACGTCCCTCAACACAGCATGATGCTCAATTAGACGGGCGCCGATTAGATCAGGTTTTGGTGCTTCTCTATTCAATTCGGGTAATACTTTTCTTAAAATATTCCTGTTTTTTATTGTTCCACGGAAAATATTTTTCTCTTCTTCATTCAAGAGCGACAAATCAACATCTTCACTATTATGAATGTTAAAATTTGGGGTTTTTTCTTTCAGTTTTTGGATAATTTTAACCCGAGCATCCCGGCAGCGCTGTAAAATCCCCATTGTGTCCTTTGGTTCACAAGAATCTCCTAATACAAAAGACCCTAAATTTGGGTTCAAGGATTTGATGGATATAGTCGGTTCAGATATTAAATAAATCATGTTCCCCATGCTGGCAGTATACTGATCCATCATACCACCTGGTTCATTAAATTCCAAGACCTCTGCTCTATAAGCTAGTTCACCTATTTTTTGCTCATTCCAAATTACTGGGGTATCTGCCATTTGAGTTAAAAAATGAATCCAGTTCACCATCACTGCCGATGAACTTCCAACACCAGCCTGAATAGGGATTTTGCTAGTAATTTCGCATTCAAAGCCATTGGAAAAAACGAGCCCCTCTCTAATACAGATATTTATTCCACTTTTGAAATAATCCCGTTGTTTAGTGTAGGATAATCCATCGAGGGAAAACTTCTCTGATTCACTGATATCTGGCTTATGAATAATGACTTGCTGATCTTCGCGCTTTTGACCAACAATTTTAGCTCGAAGTGATATGGCCATGGCTACTACTGGTAGTCCGAGATAATCTTGGTGTTCTCCAAAAAGGCAGATTCTCCCGGGACTGCTTACTTCCACAAGCGGGTTAAACCAAAAGCTGAAACTCCAGCGAGTCCGATTAATATTAATCCCAATGGTTCCCCATAGATCAATTGGCCAACGCCAAGAAGTACACTATAAACCGCGATACAGCCTAGAATCATACAAAGTATCCCATTTGGTACAGGCCATGGTTCAGAAGATACCCCTTGGGAATATTTCGACCAGCCTGGACCACCAGGATTCACTTTTTTCACGAAGTTCTGGAGTGTCTCTTCATCGTCCGGTGGTGTTAAATATGTGGCTACAACCCAAACTACTGTGGTTAATATTGCACCAAAAACAATTTTCTCCCAACCGGCGAAACTTTGATCAATAAAATTATAATAAAAAGCAATACATAATGAACTAACCATGGCCACGATCTCTGTATAGGCATTGATCCGCCACCAGAACCAGCGCAGTATATAGATCATTCCCGTACCAGCACCGATCATAAGTAACAGAGTGAATGCCTGGCCAGCGCTGGTTAAGAAAAGGCCTAAACCGCCGCCAAGAATAATCGATATTATGGTAAATAAGCGGCCTACATTTACCAGGTGTTTTTCAGAAGAATCTGGTTTAATAAAACGATGATAGAAATCATTTACTAGGTAGCTAGCACCCAAGTTTAATTGAGTTGACATGGTACTCATAAATGCGGCAATCAGAGATGCAGCTACTAAACCAAGTAAACCACTGGGCAGTAGGGTCAGCATAGCTGGATAAGCTACATCATGACCCAATTTGTCCGCTGGTAAATTCGGAAATGCAGCTTTTATATCTGACAATTCAGGAAATACTATTAACGATGACAAAGCAATCAGGATCCACGGCCAGGGGCGCAACGCATAGTGCGCTACATTGAAAAATAGGGTAGCACTAACAGCATTCTTTTCATCTTTAGCAGAAAACATACGCTGCGCGATATATCCACCACCTCCCGGTTCAGACCCCGGATAATAACTGGCCCACCACTGTACTGCTAATGGAACTAGCAAGATGGGTATCCAAATATCCGGATCTGACAGATCCGGAATAAGCGCCAGTTTATCTACTACATTTGCGTGGGCGATCAAATTGGATAAACCGCCAATTTGTTCCAAACCAAGGATATATATCATAGCCCATATTGAACCAATCATGGCTAATGAAAATTGTACAAAGTCTGTGATAATTATTGCCTTCAGTCCGCCCAATGTGCTGTAGGCCAAGGTTATGGAACAGGCAATTGTGAGTGTTAGCCAACCAGGCCAACCTAATACAATTTCACCAAATTTTACTGCTGCAAGGCTAACGGCACCCATAACTAATACATTGAATACCAATCCAAGATATAAGGCCCGGAATCCACGTAAAAATGCCGCAGCCTTTCCACTATAGCGAAGTTCATAAAATTCAATATCCGTTAGCACTCCAGACCGATGCCAGAGTTTAGCGTAGACAAAAACAGTCAACATCCCTGTAAGTAGAAATGCCCACCAGACCCAGTTCCCTGAAACGCCATTTTGGCGAACTAGATCAGTGACTAGATTAGGAGTGTCAGTCGAAAATGTAGTAGCCACCATACTAACCCCGAGCAGCCACCAGGGCATATTGCGACCGGCCAGGAAAAAAGATTTCGTATCTTTTCCAGCTTGCTTAGATGCCCAAATGCCTACTGCTAACGACAGAGTGAAATATGCAAAAACAATGGTCCAATCAAGTGTCGTTAAAGTCATGAATTAATATTGATCGTTTAAACTAAATACAGGATTGTTGGTTTTCCATTTTCCCCTGGTAAAGTCAGGTATTTTAATAGAAGCACTATTTTGTCTAATGGACTTTTCTGAGAGCGGACTAATTACACTCCAACTAGCCGCATCATATACATCCAATGGAGGCTGTGTGTTACGCTTCATTGCTTCAAGGAAAGCGCGAAGCACAAAAAAATCCATCCCGCCATGGCTCGCGCCAGCTGCCTGATCCTCAAATCTTTGCCATAATGGATGATCATATTTTTCTAGGTATGCTTTATCTTCTTCCCAGCGATGATTCTTAGAGCTTACACCCTCAATGTAAATCGACTGACTGTCTTTCATCCATAAACCCTTAGTGCCCTGTACCCGGAAATTCAAGCTATAAGGTCGGGGTGAATTGGTATCGTGACTAAGCATAATAGTTTGGCCATTAGCACATTTTATTACTGTAGTAACTATATCCCCTAATTTGAAGTCTATTGCTGCATTGGGATGATCAGGGCCACCGTGATCCACAATATACTGATGCAGTCCGCGTGTTTGGGTTGCTGTAGATGTCAAATGGACCATCCGGTTGCCATGGTTAATATCAAGCATAGTGCTTACCGGCCCGAGTCCATGGGTAGGATATAAATCACCATTACGATTTACACTATGATTTGTACGCCATTTCGCTTCACTATAACCTTTTTCACCAAATTCCACACCACCACCATATGGTTTTAATCCATCATTAAATTTTACATTTCGGATATCATGCTGATATCCTCCTTGACAATGCAATAATTCACCGAAGACACCCTTACGCACCATATTCAACACCGCCATAACGTCACGACGATAGCATACATTTTCCATGATCATACAAAACATACCAGTTTTCTCCGAAGTATTGACCAAATCCCAACAATCTGGAACAGTCAGAGCTGCAGGTACTTCTGTGCCGACATGCTTTCCTGCTTTCATGGCTGCCACTGCCATAGGATGATGCCATTCCCATGGGGTTGCTATAAATACACCATCTAAATCCTCATTCTTCACCATATTTCGAAAATCTTCATCGCCTTTATTATACACTTTTGGTTCAGGATACCCTGCTTTTTTCAGTACGTTTAAGGCATTTTTTATCATGCCATCATCAATATCGCAAATAGCGGGAATATCCACATCCTTTCTATGTGTTGTCAATTCCATCATAACCTGGCCTCTTAATCCAGTGCCAATAAAACCAACCCGTAGTCGGTTTTTAATAACAGGATATGAAAATAATTGGCTGGGAAATATCGCTGCACCTGAGCTCAATAAGGATCCAATAAGTAAAAATTCTCGGCGCTTCATATAATTATTTTATTGTTTACAACTAATGGGCATTTTTAGCCTGCAGCGCTAGTTAAAAGTAAATAAATGGCTATAGTAGCGCCAAAAATTCCAACGGATACTTTCTTTGCCAAAGGCCAGGGTGTCATATCTACAGGCGCAGGTATCCTTTCCTCACTAACGGCAATTTCTTCTTCTGTTTTTGGTGCTAAATATCCAATAATCAGCATAGCACCAATAGAAGCCAGGAAACTAATAAAATAGCCATGCAACCAATGCAGATCACCATCTGTGTTAGCAAAAAATGGTATTACATTTTTTATATTTACAAAAGTGAAGAAAGAATAAAATGAAATACCTACAATCATTCCAATCTTTGCTGCTATAGCAGGTACATGTTTTGTAGTTATTCCCAAAAGGAATATTCCTATGATTGGAACACTGTAGAGACCGTTAACCTTTTGTAAATATTGAAATATGGAATCCATCTGAGCCAATAATGGTGCAATAAGAATAGAAGCCACTGCAAGTAGTACACCAAAATATTTTCCAATTTTCACAGTCTCCTCACCAGAAGCAGAAGGATTAAAATAGCCCCGATAGAATTGTAAGGAAAAAAGTGTAGAAGCGCTATTCAACGCACTATTGAAAGAACTTAAAATTGAACCAACCAGCACTGCAGCAAATAAGCCCAAAGACCAATCTGGAAGGACATGCCGTACAACAGCTCCATATACTTGATCTTGTTTACCAATATTTAAATCTGGCATATGAAGGGCAATTATTCCTGGTAGACATAACATAATTGGGCCCAATAATTTCATACCTGAAGCAAAAAGGACACCTTTTTGGCCCTCGGCAAGACTGCGGGCAGCCATGGCTCGTTGTACAATTACTTGATTTGTAGACCAGTAAAAAACTTGGATGAACATCATACCCGTGAATAAAGTTGGCCAAGGAACAGTAACTGTTTTTCCATCTATATTTTCTTGAGCAAGTACAGCTAGATATTGCGGATTATCCCGGCCAAGCGTTAATATACCCTCGAAAAATGATCCTCCACCTAAAGCAACTAGAGCAAGAAATGGGATTGCCAAACCACCGATAAGCAGACCTATCCCATTCAATGTATCACTCACTGCAACAGACTTTAATCCACCAAAAATTGCATAGGAACTACCCAAAACACCAATGATAGCAACGACTATATAAAGAGGCATATTCAACCCAAACATAGTTATTAATGCCAAGGATCCAGTGTACAAGACCACTGGTAATAAAACTGTTACATATCCAAATAGAAACAAGCCTGAAACCATTGATCGTGTTGTTTTATCAAACCGTTTTTCCAAAAATGCAGGAGTTGTTGTAAAGCCGCTAGCCAGATAAGTTGGTAGAAACACCAGTGCCGTAGCAATCATTGCAAATGCGGCCAAAGCTTCCCAAGCTACACCAACCAAAGCTTTATCCCCAAAAACATCACCGTTAAGCCCCACTAATTGCTCAGTGGATAAATTAGTAAGTAATAATGAACCAGCAACCATAGGCCAGGTTAAGGCCCTTCCTCCAGTGAAATATTCTTCTGTTGCGCTCTTGCTTTTCTTCATTCGCCCAACAAGGATGTAAGTAAAAAGTGCGACAGCGGACGTTGCTGTAATAAAAGATACTATAGAAATAATATTCACAATATTTTACTCCAATTCACTCTATTTAATTTTCAATTTTGAAAGTGTCATAAGATCATCATTTTTTACAAAGGGCCTAAGGTAAAAATGATATTCATAGCTAATTGATTTTCCAGTTAGTGTGTATTCCGAATGCGGTCGCGCCCCCCAACTATTGTCACCTCCTACACCAGTTTGGCGATAATCAATTAGCCAATCTACTTGATTTTTTGGTTTTAAATCCAGTTTGCCGTGAAGACGACCTGCAGGTACATAATCAAGGTCGCTGTATGGATAATTATGAACACTACCATCAAAAGTTGGTTGCCCAATGGCTAACAGACCAATAGTTCCATTATCCAGCGCCATCCAGCGTACATCTGTTTTATTCCCTGTTTCTTGGGGACGAACGTAAGGGTAAGTCTGATCCCAAACTGAACCGGAAAAAACTTTTACAGCTGCTGATGTTTTTCGATCCCAATAACTTTCGTGTGGTCCCCGCCCAAACCAGGTTAATCTGTTGAAATCTTTAGGTAATGTCATTTTCATACCAAACCTTGGTAATTCTGGTAATCTTTTATTACCAGTTTTCAGTTGCTGTTGAATATCAATTAATCCATTACCGTAGATTCGGTAAGTCATCGTAATTCGAGATCCCGTAGTATTATGTTCGGTGATCACTTTAACCTTGGCAACATTATTTGCCAAGGAACGCTGAAAATACTCAAGGGTTAATTCTTTATCTACATTTTTCCAACTAGCTGTCCTTGTGTGCATCAAATTTCCAAGATCATTATCAAGAGGTGCGCGCCAGAAATGTGGTATTAGGTCTGATTTTATTATTTGTCTATTATTAAAAATATACTCCGATAAATAACCTGTTTTTTTAGTGAAAGAAACCTGAAATCTTTCTCCAATTACACTTACGTTACTATCTGTCTCCGCAATATTTATCACAGGAAAATCATTGGGGTCTTGTGGTATAGTAGGACGGCCAATTGGTAGTTTAAATTGTTCCCAGGCAACAAGATGTTTTTTTTGTATAAGCGGTAGATTACGATTCGTTTTGGCCTGTATGGTTAGGAAATATTCTGCGCCGGGTCTGGGAACAACACTGGAAAGATTGAAAGACAAAACAGTACTCTGTCTTGGGTGCAGATCTAACTTCCCCAATTTACCCGATTCCACTGTTTTACCATCTTCGGCGATATACCAAGTGAAATCTAGATGATCTAGATTTATAAATTCGTACTGATTAGTTATTTTTACCTGTCCACGGGCAATATTTTCTGCTTCGAATTTCACTGGTTGATAAACCTTTTTCACTTCGAAAAAATGCGGGTTTGGTGTACGATCAGCTGCCACCAGTCCATTGGAACAAAAATTAGAATCATTCAAAGTAAACTCTTCACCAAAATCACCGCCGTAAGCCCAGTAATCCCTACCAATAGAATCTGTTTTCAAAATAACCTGATCTACCCAATCCCAGATAAAACCACCTTGCAAAGTCGAGTATTTTTCAAAAGTATCCCAATAATCCTTCAGATTTCCGACACTGTTTCCCATAGCATGAGCATATTCACAGAGGATAAGTGGACGGACTGGTTCTTTTTCTGCATATTTTGAAATTTTTTCGATTGTCGAGTACATAGGGAAAACCACATCTGTATGTTCCCTGTCTTTTGCTGGTTCATATACAACTGGTCGGGATGGATCTTTATCTTTAATCCATTTGTAAAGTGCTTTGAAATTTTCTCCGTCTCCTGCTTCATTGCCCATTGACCATATAATAATGCAAGGCTGGTTTTTATCTCTTTCCACCATTGATCTACCGCGATCTAGCCAAGCTCCTTTCCATTCTGGATCATCAGCAATAAAGCCATATTTTTGGGGATGGAATCCCATGCCGTGTGCTTCAATATTTGCTTCATCAATGACATATAAGCCATACTCATTGCACAATTCATACCAGCGCACTTGATTTGGGTAGTGGCTTGTCCTTACTGCGTTTATATTATACTCTTTCATTAATTGGATATCTTTAATCATTAGGTCTTCTGTAATCGATCGCCCTCGGATAGGATCCCATTCATGACGGTTAACACCGCGAAACATTATAGCTTTCCCATTCACGAGCAAATTTCCATTCACTACCTCTACCTTTTTGAATCCTACTTGCTGCGAAAAACTTTGAATAATTTTTCTATCAGAGTCCAATATTGTTACCATAAGTCTATATAAATTTGGCGTCTCTGCTGACCATCTATCTACATCCTCAATAACCGAATTGTAATATATTGTATCAGATTTACTACATTTTATTTCTCTCTCAAACGAAAGGACAGATAACTGAGGTTTGTTAAGTCTAGTTAATTTTCCTCGGATAAAAATATTTGCGCTGTCAGATGTATTATTAAATAAATCAATAAGCAATTCGAATTGACCATTTTGATATGCGCTATCTAGACCTGCTATCACAGTAAAATCAGAAACCCTTACTTTTGGTTGAGCACGAATGAAAACATCCCGTTCTATTCCACTGATACGCCAAGTATCCTGTCCTTCAAGATAGGAACCATCAGAAAAACGGTAAACTTGTACCGAAACGGTATTTTTACCAGTTACAACAAAATCGGTAATATCAAATTCGGCAGGTGTTTTTGAATCCTGACTGTAGCCTATAAACTGACCATTGATCCAAAAATAAAATGCAGATCGTACACCATTAAATTGAATAACAATATCACGGGTTAACCAATCGTCAGATAAATTAAAATTACGTCGGTAGCTACCTACTCGATTGTAATCATGTGGTACTGAAGGTGGCTCAGGCGGAAAGGGATATTCTTCATCAAGATAAATTGGAACAGACCAGCCTTGCATTTCCCAACTTCCTGGTACATCTATATCATCCCATTGTGTTACATCAAATTCTCTTTTCATAAAATCCAATGGTCGACTTTCAGGATTCAATGCATAATGGAACTTCCACTGTCCATTCAAGGACTGATAATAATGTGATTTTTCTGGATTACCTGATAATACCAGATCCTCAGATTCATAATGAAAAAAATGCGCTTTAGGATCTTCCTTATTTATACTAAAAACTCCCGGGTTTTCCCAATCAGGCTGATCAATTTGTTTTTTGTTAACTACCATGAAATAAGCAATCAATATGATTGTTATCAATACTAGTATATTAACAAAAGTTTTAATCATGTGCTTTTAGTTGAAATCACCTTTCATTAATAACTTATTTAACGTTTCAACTAATTGATCAGCATTATCACAGGTAAACACCATTGGCGGCTTGATTTTCAGAACATTATGGTCTGGACCATCGGTGCTTATAAGTATTCCATGATCTTTCATATCATTTGCTATTTTTTCCGCCTCAAGACTTGCAGGGGTCAGTTTTTCATGGTCTTTTATTAATTCTAAACCTAAAAATAGACCACGCCCCCGTACATCACCAATAATATTATGCCTTTGTTTCAAATCATTTAATTGGTCCATTAAATACTCACCCACCTGGAACGCATTTTCTTGTAATTTTTCTTCTTCTATTACCTGCAACACGGCTTTTCCAACAGCACAAGATACAGGGTTCCCTCCAAAAGAATTAAAGTATTCCATTCCATTGTTAAATCTATCAGCAATTTCTTTTGTTGTCACCACTGCAGATATTGGATGACCATTGCCCATGGATTTCCCCATTGTAACAATATCTGGCCGTGCATTCTCTGATTCGAAACCCCAAAAATGGGACCCTACCCTGCCAAAACCAATCTGCACTTCATCAGCAATGAATAAACCACCGGCTTGCTGTACTTTTTTACTAGCTGCAGCTAAAAAATTTTCTGGAAAAAAGATCTGGCCACCACAACCCAATATTGCCTCTGCGATAAAAGCCGCAACTTGTTTATTATCCTCGTTTAAAACATCAAGAATTTGCTGGACAGAATCAGCATATTTTAAAGCGATATCATCATTATTGGACCTGAATTTTCCCCGATAGGGATCCGGCATTGGAATCTGGTGCACAAAATCTGGTGATCCTACGCCACCTGGCCCATCAAATTTATACGGACTTACTTCAATTGTGGCATTTGTATGACCATGGTAGGCACCTGCAATTACAATTGTTTGATTGCTGTCAGTATAATTCCTGGCCATACGTAAGGCCAGGTCATTGCTTTCGCTCCCTGAATTAGTGAAATAACAAACATCCAGTTTGGCTGGCAATTTATTGGTTAATTCATCGGCATACGTAACAATATTGTCATGGAGGTACCTGGTATTAGTGTTTAATAACCTGTTTTGTTCATCCAGAGCCGCAATAACACGGGGATGGCAATGACCTACATGACTGATATTATTTACTGCATCAAGATATTGGCTACCATCGCTAGCATACAAATACTGCCCTTTGCCTTTTACAATATGCAATGGTTCATCATAAGAAAGACTGAAGGAAGGACCGATATATTGGCCCCTAAGTTTCTTGATATTTTTGATGCTAAGCAAAATGCCTCAGTGAAAAATTTTATTTACAACTTGGCCTGACCAATCTTGCAGATCCACGCTCTTCATTTTTCTCAAAAAAACCCAGGCCTGATCTTCAGTCACTGTAATATATTTATTATCAGGAAATAATTGTTTACGATAGGCTGCCATTGTCACCGATATACACAGACGTAGACAAATAAAATATATAATCACACTGACTTCCAATTCCGTTAATGGAAATACATTTTGATACGCCTTAATTAACTCCGCTGTAAGATTTATCGGATCAGGATTGTTTATAACCAGATAAGCGAGGCAGACAGCGGATTCACAGATAATATAAGTGTGAACCATATCGCCAAAATCTATGACACCATGGGCGCGATTATTTTTATTAATGATCACGTTGTGGTCGTTGCCATCATTATGAATAACTGCCCTTTTTAAATCATGACTGATCGGAACAATATTTTTTTCATATTCCTGAAGGAAGTGCTGGATAATTAATTGATCTTCTTTGGACCGAATATTGTCCTGACTAGTTATTAGGAATTGTGTTTGAGCCACATCCCAGGGGAAAGACCGTCTAGCGGCTGGATGTTCAAACCCATGTAATGCAAGATCCAAGCGGCCAAGAAAAGAACCAAGATCATTAATTAGACCATTTGTTTGTTTTTCAAGGTCTTTCATTAATTCTCCTGGAACATATTCCACCATACGTATATAATGATTTTCATTAGAAGCAGCTTTATGACGAAAAATAAGTTCACCATCCAATGTATTTACTGGGTGTGGTAATTGCATTTCAGGGTCATACAAAAATATGTGAGCAAGCGCGGCATGCTGCATTTCCAATACATCGAGCGATTCAGCAGCATGAGAAATCTTCAAAACATATTTAGGGCCTACTTTTTCCTTTAATAAATAATTTTGATCCCGTTCACTTGTAAGCATTGTAGCAGACAAATTTAACCCGTATGCATCCCTAACTATGGTTTGGGCTTCTTTTTTTGGAATATTTGGCCCTGGTTTGTTGAAAATAGAAAGCATAAAATTCTTTTTAGTTTAGTTTTATCTCTGTTGGATTAATCGATTACATCTCTTATAAAACCATTCGCATCCATAAGAAGTTTTTCAGCAATGTCCGAATTGCAATCTTTTTTAGCCATAACAAGGGCAGTTTTTACGGACATCTTAGCTGCGACTAATATTCTGCGCGAATTTTCAAGATCCAAATTTGTAATGTCTTGAATAATTCGGATTCCGCGATCTACTAGTTTTTCATTAACGGCCATCAGGTCAACCATTAAATTACCATATACTTTTCCAAGGCGAATCATTGTTGCTGTAGAAATCATGTTCAAAATCATTTTTGTTGCCGTTCCCGCTTTCATGCGGGTTGAACCAGTTATGATTTCAGGACCTACATCAACAGAAATAGTTATATCAACATTTGCAGGATAAAATGGTTTATCAGTACAGGTTAAGTAAATTGTTTTCGATCCCATTTCATTACCATAGTTTAATGCAGACTGAACATATTTTGCTGCACCACTTGTACTAATACCGATAATTACATCCCCCACCCCAAAGCCATGAGTGGTTAGATCTTGAATTGCAGCATCAGTTTTGTCTTCAGCACCCTCGATTGAGTTTCGAAGTGCTTTGTCACCTCCTGCAATAATACCGGTGAACCACCTGGGTGGAACAGAAAAAGTAGGCGGCATTTCAGATGCATCCAACACTCCCAACCTACCGCTAGTTCCGGCCCCCATATAAAACACTCTATTACCTTTCCGCAACGCAGATGTTATTTGCTCTACTGTATCTTCAATTTCTGGCAAAGCTTCCTTTACTTTTTGGGCCACTTCCTGGTCTTCTTTGTTGATCAAATCCAAAATTTTGCGCACGGAAAAATCATCAATCCCGTCCGATAAGGGATTAGGTTGTTCGGTTGCCAGGTGTCGTCGTTTACTCATTGTTTTAGGTGTGCAAAATATCGTTTTGCTTCTTTCATTACCCGTGGTGAAAGCAAGAGAGCCGAGACCATAGTTGGAATAGCCATCAGTGCATAAACTCCATCAATGATATTTATTACTACATTTAGGGAAACGACGGCCCCAAAAATTACCGCAATCACATAAAATAAATTATACTTCTGTTTCCAACGGGTACCAAATAAATAGCCTGTACATTTACTGCCGTAATAAGATTGCCCAAACATTGTGGTGAGACTAAAGATGAAAACGCAGACTAACAGCAGTGTTTTACCCAAGCTACCCAGTTCTTGGCTGAAGGCCATGGTCGTAAGGGTTACGCCACTGGTTTCATCCCCCTGCCATAATCCGGATAATAAAATGACAATCCCTGTAATCGAACAAACCACAATGGTATCAATAAAAGGCCCCAACATGGCCACTAGTCCTTCCCGTACTGGTTCGCGGGTTTTGGCTGCACCATGTGCCATTGCTTCGGTCCCTAGACCAGCCTCATTAGAAAAGGATGCTCGACGGACACCAGTGATAATTACGGATCCGACTACACCACCTGCAGCTGCTTTTCCCGAAAATGCATCACTGAAAATAAGCGCCAATATATCAGGTATATGTTCAAGGTTTGTAATCATGATAAATATTCCAGCCAAGAGGTATAATGAAACCATGAGTGGTACCAGTCTGGACGCCACATAGCCAATCCTTTTGATCCCACCGAATATGACTAACGCTACTAAAACTGCAACGGGTATCCCTACCACCAAGTTACCTGTTAAAACAGAATCAGTAAACCAGCCATTATTCTTCCATATCTCATCGCGAATGATCTGGGTCAGCTGATTTGCCTGGAATAGGGGCAGGCAGCCAATTAACCCTGCTGTACTGAACAAAATTGCCAAAGCCTTGAATTTCTTTCCCAGTGCAGTTTCTATCACATACATTGGTCCACCCTGTACATCACCCCGGTCATCTTTTCCGCGAAACATGATACTCAGCGTACAGGTAAAAAATTTTGTAGACATGCCCACAAATGCACTGACCCACATCCAAAATAATGCCCCAGGTCCACCCATGCTTATGGCTACTGCCACACCGCTGATATTTCCCATTCCGACAGTACTCGCCAGGGCTGTAGACAATGCCTGAAAATGGGTCAAATCGCCGGGATCTTGCGGGTTGTCATATTGACCGAGAAGAATTTTAATGCCATGC
>Ga0066851_10000390_pt1 | contig 21841 bp, 22 predicted proteins | sample ETNtaG_7_FD_65493 | JGI IMG/M metagenome (GOLD analysis project Ga0066851, IMG submission 65493) | Marine microbial and viral communities from oxygen minimum zone, Eastern Pacific Ocean - ETNP201406SV65 | ecosystem: Environmental > Aquatic > Marine > Oceanic | place: Pacific Ocean: Eastern... | reverse complement strand
TATCAGAGCCACCTTTCAATCCTTCGGTATAGCTTTAGTTCTTGGATTACTTGTCGGAATGGGTCAACTTTCCAAAAATGTTTTCCTCCGAAATATTGCCAGAACCTACGTTGAAATTATTCGCGGTATTCCAATACTTCCACTTATTTTCGTAGTTGCTTTAATACTTGTCCCTCAAGTAAGCGACGTAATAAATTTAAGTATCAACTTTGAAATGCGGGCAACAGTTACTCTGTCAATCATCTACGGCGCATACATGGCCGAAATTTTTCGTGGCGGAATTCAATCCGTGCCCCCAGGACAATCCGAAGCTGGACGTTCTCTTGGCTTATCCCGGCGACAAACAATGAATTCTGTCGTACTTCCTCAAGCAATGCGTGCAATCATTCCACCTTTAGGAAACGACTTCATAGCTATCTTGAAAGACACATCCCTACTCTCAGTACTAGGAGTACTAGAAATCACTCAAAGAGCGAGACAATTCTCTGCTAGTACTTTCAAATTTCGAGAAGGATACTTCGTGGTCGCTTTCATCTACCTTCTCTTGACGCTAAGCCTCTCCGTTCTTCTCTCAGTTCTAGAGCGAAGAATGACACGCGACCGGAAAGGAGAAAGGTAAATGATTTCCGCACGTGGACTAACAAAAACCTTCAACAGAACAATTCATGCTGTAAAAAACGTTGATTTAGACGTCAACGCTGGTGAAGTTGTCGTGATCGTCGGACCAAGCGGCTCAGGGAAATCAACCGTGCTACGTTGCCTCAATCTTCTTGAAATACCCACAGAAGGAGACGTCATTGTTGATGGATTTGACTTAACCGACCCCGCAACGAACATTGACGCAGTTAGAGCAGAAGTAGGAATGGTTTTCCAGCAATTCAACTTATTTCCACATTTGACCGTTCTGGAAAATATTACTTTGGCTTTAAAAAAAGTGCGTGGGAAAAGTAAGAAAGAAGCATCTGAAATCGCCATGCTCCAGCTCACAAGAGTGGGGATTCCAGAAAAAGCTGATTCTTTTCCCCGTCAACTTTCTGGTGGCCAACAACAACGCGTAGCCATCGCTCGATCGCTTGCTATGGAACCTAAAATCATGTTGTTTGATGAACCTACATCAGCTCTGGATCCAGAAATGGTGAAAGAAGTTCTAGATGTCATGCTGAAATTGGCGGCAGATGGGATGACTATGGTGGTTGTAACTCATGAAATGGGTTTTGCTAAAGCTGCTGCCGATCGACTGGTTTTTATTGATGAAGGTGAAATCGTTGAAGTAGGACTACCGGAAGAGATCTTTAACAACCCGACACATCAGCGAACTAGAGATTTCTTTGACAAGATTCTGTACTAATGATGGATACAGAAACACTTAAACAGGCTCCTAAGGTCGTTCTTCACGATCACTTAGATGGCGGCCTTCGCCCCGAAACAATAATTGAACTCGCTGAAGAAAATAACTATCAAGATCTACCCACAACTGATGTTGAAAAGCTTTCTGAGTGGTTTCATCGAGGGGCTGACCGTAGAGATTTATCTCTTTATTTAGAAACCTTTCAACACACAGTAGGAGTTATGCAGACTGCTGATGCCTGTTATCGGGTGGCAGTTGAATGTGCTGAAGATCTTGCAGCAGACGGAGTTGTTTATGCGGAAGTCCGTTACGCACCTTCGCTAATGACTAGTGAAGGGTCTTCACTTGACGAAGTTATTGAAGCCACAACAGCAGGCTTCATTGAAGGAAGCAAAAATTCGAATCTGACAATCGGCACCCTAATCACTGCAATGCGTACCGCTGATGATTCTATTGAGATAGCGGAGGCAGCTGTTCGCCATCGGGACCGAGGTGTAGTTGGTTTTGATATAGCTGGAAGAGAAGCAGGTTTCCCTCCCACTCTTCACCTGGAAGCCTTCCAATATTTAAAAAGAGAAAATTTTCACTTCACTATCCATGCCGGCGAAGCCTTTGGAGTTCCTTCAATCTGGGAAGCCGTCCAATTTTGTGGAGCTGAACGTTTAGGGCATGGCGTTCGAATAGTTGACGATATTACATTTGATGAACAAGGAACACCGGTGCTAGGTCGCCTTGCTTCGTACATTAGAGACCGGCGCCTGCCACTAGAACTTTGCCCAACTTCCAATGTTCATACAGGTGCCGCCAGCAGTATTGGCGAACATCCCATTGGTTTACTTCGAGAATTAGGGTTTCGAGTTACTTTAAACACCGATAATCGTCTTATGAGCGATGTTTCAATGACTTCAGAAATGCTGTCTCTTCATGAATCTTTCGGCTGGGATTTAGAAGACTTTCAATGGTTGACTGTGAACGCTATGAAAAGTGCTTTCTGGCCCTTTGATGAACGTTTAGAGATAATTAACAACATCATCAAGCCCGGATATCAAACTTTAATAAGTCAATCCGATTTAAATAGTAAAGATGCGTAGCAACGGGTTGTGATTCAGTTATGACTTTAGATCTAAGTTCTGACGATCTTGAAATGCTTGATGGACGTGACGGAGCTGCTGTTGAAATGGCTATGCGTATCATCGTTCGTCTTGGTGAAACAGTGAACGCTAAACGTCTTATTGATATCAGTAGCGCCCATATTGACTCCTGTTTATATCACGGTCTATCAACAATTGATTTTGCAGACTGGCTCGTGCAACTCGGCGCTCAAGTCAAGATTCCCACCACTTTAAACGTTTCATCTATGGACCTTCTTCACCCTGATCTTTACCGCGGAGATCCTGAAGAAGCCCTACGGGGGCGACAACTCGCAGACCTTTATGAATCTATGGGATGTAAACCAACTTGGACATGCGCTCCTTATCTACTTGAAGAAAGACCTAATTTTGGAGACCAAATCGTTTGGGCTGAATCAAATGCAATAGTGTTCGCCAATTCTGTGCTTGGAGCCCGCACCGACAGGTACGGAGATTTGATTGATATTTGTGCAGCAATTACTGGAAGAACTCCAGATGCGGGACTGCACCTAGATGAGAATAGGCATGCAAGCCTCGTGTACGAAGTAGGACACCTCTCCCCCTCTTTGTTTGACCATGATGAAATTTTTCCACTTCTAGGTGCTTTCATAGGCTCTACGACAGGAACTCAGGTCCCAGTTGTTGATGGTTTGAACCATAAACAATCTGAATACCGACTAAGAGCTCTTGGTGCTGCTGCTGCTTCTACGGGTTCTGTTGGCATGTTTCATGTCGTTGGGAGCACTCCCGAAGCGCCGACTCTTGAAGCGGCTCTTGGCAGCAAGGACCCTCAAGATTCAATAAGAGTTTCTGTAGAGGATCTCCAGATGATGAGATCAAAGTTAACTTCCTCAACGGGAACAGCTCTGGCTACTGTCGCTCTAGGAACCCCTCATTATTCAATCGATGAATTTGCTATCCTGCGATCACACATTCTCGGAAAACATAAGCATCCAGAAATTGACTTTTACGTATCAGCAGGACGCGACATACTTCTAGAACTTGAGTTAAGAGGATGGGCAGATGAACTTCGCTCTTTTGGAGTTTCTTTAGTCGGCGATACCTGCACCTACTTCACCCCTATTCTCTCCAATACAGACAAGCCGGCTATGACTGACTCTGGAAAATGGGCTTACTACGCCCCAAGCAATCTCGGAATTGACGTGATTTTCGCAAGCACCGCTGACTGTGTTGCATCCGCTATTGCGGGAAGAGTCGTTCTCGACGAAAGTATTTGGACTAATGAGCAGTAACAAGGAAATCTCTGGGCCAGTGCTGCGCCTGGACGAGCCTTTGAGTTTCTGGGGAGGATTAGATCCCGAAACAGGTCAAATTACAGATGTGCATCATCCGCAAGTCGGGGCTTCAGTAACTGGGACTGTGTTAGCCATGGAACATGGCCGTGGGTCAAGCTCGTCTAGTTCTGTGGTTTTAGAGCTAATTCGCAATAAAGCCGGCCCTGTCGCAATTGTTCTTTCAGAAATGGACACCCATATTCTTCTTGGATCAATTGTCGCTGAAGAACTTTACGGTTTATCTATGCCGGTCCTTATTACATCAAAAGAGAATCTTCAGAATTTTCACAGCGGTAACGTCGCTCATATTGATTCTGAAGGGAATATCAATTGCGTAAATTAAATAGTTTCATCTGGAATCCAAGATTCAACAGATACCCCTAAACCATCTGCGACGCGGTTCGCATAGGCGTAATAGGCAACTACTTCTGCAATATCAAGAATGTCTCGATCACTGAACCCAACTTGACGTAAATTTTCCACGTCAGATTGTTCCATATCCCACGGAGTTGCTGTCAGTTTGAAAGAATAGTTAAGCATTGCCCGCTGTTTATCGGAAACGTCAGCATTTCGCCAATCACTCTCTAGTGAAGCGAGAAGCTCTTCTTCGTGAACTAGTTCGCTCAAACCATCTTTTAACAGTTGGCGCAGACCGCGCCGATGGTGATCAACTCAATAATGGCAGTGATTCTCAAGACTCACAATTAGAGCGATCATTTCTCGCTCTAATTTGGGAAGAGTCGCAGTCCCTGACATCGCTGAACGATAGATTCCTAAATGAGCTTTTAGTCCTTCAGGGTTCAAAGAATGAACTGCCATAATATGATCTATTCGCTCATACTGAGGATCTACTACTTGTGGAAGTAGTTCGGATAACGGTCCGTCTTTCCACTCATCGTCAGGAACTGTTTCAATCCAAGCCATAAACGAGTTTTGCATAAATAGACTTAGATCACTAATTCCTTTTGATTTATATTGAACTATGCCAACTCTTTCCGAATCCCGATCTCGACTTCTTGTATCAGAAGCTGGAATACCTGTTTCAAATTGGGAAACTGCTGATTCCACACAAGAAGCAGTTTCTCTTGCCAAAAATTTAGGGTTTCCTGTAGTAGTCAAACTATGTGGAGATGAAATTGCCCACAAAACAGAACGTGGGCTTGTAAGACTTAATCTCAATACCGAAGAAGCTGTAGAAGAAGCAGCAGATGAGTTGCTCTCTTCTGTAACAGCTGATGACGGAGAAGTAACTCTCTTGGTCTCAGAACAGATTCGAGGAAATAGAGAACTGATTGTTGGTCTTGTTCGAGATGAACAGTTTGGTCCTTGTGTCATGCTTGGGATAGGAGGAATCTTGGCTGAAGCTGTGGCGGATGTAGCATTCCGTCTTGCTCCGCTAAGCAGATCTGAAGCTAGCGACTTAATTGATGATCTTTCAATGCAGTCTTTATTAGATTCCTTTAGAGGGGAACCGGCTGTCGACCGAGAAGCTCTAATCAATGTTTTGTGCGCCCTTGGCGATTTAGGAAATAATCAAGAGGTTCTTTCTGTAGATCTAAATCCATTAATAGTGGCTAATGGCGTGCCAATAGCAGTAGACGCTTTAGTAGAGACTGTTGAAGGTTAGTGATGACTAGAGACCTTCTTCCTTTGTTTGAGCCCAAAGGCATAATCATCGCTGGGGTGTCTAGCCATCCAGGAAAATTTGGGTTTGTAGTTCTTCACAACATTCTGTCATGTGGCTATAACGGTAATGTTTTTGCGGTGGGGCGTGAGTCAGGCATGCTTTTAGATCAGCCTGTTCTTTCCTCTATTAACGAAGTTCCACATGGGGCGGCTGATCTTCTAGTTGTTTGCACGCCTGTTCAAGCAAATGAGGAGCTGATTCGTTCAGCGGCTCAATTGGGTGTCAAAGCAGTATTTATGGTTACCGGAGGATACTCAGAAGCCGGTGGAGAAGGTGTAGAAGCAGAAAAGCGAATTGTTGAATTAAGCAACGAACTTGGTCTTGTGGTCGCTGGACCTAATGGTCAGGGGATCGTTTCTACTCCAATGGATCTCTGTGCTCAGATAGTTGCGCCTTATCCGCCGAAGGGTCGTATAAGTGTGGCTTCTCAGTCTGGAAATTTTGTTTCAGCTTTTCAAAACTATGCGAACCAGTATGGGGTGGGAATAAGCCGTGCAGTGTCAGCAGGTAACGCTGCTGACACTTCTATCGCTGACTATCTTGAATGGTTTGCGGATGACAAAGAAACCGATGTTGCTCTTTGCTATGTTGAAGGGCTCAAAAACGGGCGAGAGTTCTTTGAGCGAATAAAAGATGTCACTAAAAGAATGCCGGTCATCATGGTTAAAGGTGGGGCCACCAGCGGAGGGCAGCGTGCGGCTGCTTCACATACTGGATCCTTGGCGAGTGATGGGCGAATATTTAATGGGATGGCGAGGCAAGCGGGAATAACTCATGCGAGAAACATTGAATCCGCTTTTGAAGCTGCGGCTACTTTCGCCACTCAACCTCTTCCTTCAGGTGGAGACACTCTTGTGCTTACCACTGCTGGCGGCTGGGGCGTCATCACCGCTGACGCAATTACCAATCATCGTGACCTTAATCTTATTCAGTTGCCAGAGGACCTCATGGATTCAATAAATGAGATGCTTCCGCCGCGCTGGAGCCGTAACAATCCAGTTGATCTTGCTGGTGGAGAAACTCGAGACACAATTCCTGACCTACTTGAAGTCTCCGCTTCGCACCCATCCATTGACGCTATTATTCAATTGGGTTTAGGAATCCAAGGAAACACTGCCTCTCTTACTAAATCTGGGCCTTTCTACCCTGATCATGGACTTGAACGCATCGTTGATTTTCATGAACGTCAAGAAAGACGGTACGCCGAAGCTTCCATAGAAGCCTCTATTAAGCACCAGACTCCAGTTCTAGTGGCTTCAGAGCTAGCTACTGCTGACCCATCGAATCCGATGGTGGCTGCTGTGCGTGAATCCGGCAGATTATGTTACGCGTCCGCTGATCGGGCTGTTGAATCTTTAGGGCACTTAGTCCGTTACCGGCACTGGTTAAACATTCAGGAGTAACTCTATTTACGTGTGACCTTTACTGGCAGCTTCGAGTAACCGTGAACGAAACTTGAGTAAACCCATTCAGGTTCGTCTTGAATCTCAATGCGAGCAAAGCGTTGCAGAATTTCTTCCCACAGCACGCGTAGTTGAAGTTCAGCGACCCTACTTCCCATACAGAAATGAATGCCGTAACCAAATGAAAGTTGGCGGTCGGCGTTGTGGCGCTCAACGTCTAACACGTGAGCATTTTCGAAAACATCTTCGTCTTGGTTGGCAGATATGTACCACATGAGTAATTGATCATCTTTTTTGATCTGCTTACCACCAAGCTCAGTGTCTCTAGTAGCTGTACGACGCATGTAAGACAGAGGGGTTTGCCATCGGATCACTTCGGGAACAAAACTTGAGATGAGATCTGGGTCAGCGAGGAGCTTGTCGTATTGATCAGGGAACTTATTCAACCCGTAAACACTTCCAGTCATCGTGTTACGAGTTGTGTCGTTGCCTCCAACAATCAACAACAACAGGTTGCCGAGTTGTTCAAATGGAGGAATATCTTTTGTGGCTTCCCCATTAGCAAGCATAGAAACGAGATCAAATCCTGGGTTTCCGCGACGCTCCTCAAAAAGTTTGTCAAAGTAGTGAACGCATTCCGTCAGTTCATCAATTCGCTGTTGTTGGGTTTCAATGACCCCGCCTGGTTCAGGAATTGCAAAAACGATGTCGGACCAGCGAGTCAGCTTACTTCGGTCTTCCATAGGAAAATCAAACAAGGTGGCAAGCATCAGAGTTGTCAATTCGATTGAAACGGTATTTACCCAATCAAATTCCTCTCCTTCAGGTAAAGAATCAAGCAGAGCAGCAGTTCGTTCTCGAATCATTGGCTCAATGTTTCGTAAATTGCTTGGAGCCGAAACACTCCGTACTGTCTTTCGTTGTTCAGTATGCTTTGGAGGATCCATCGCTATAAAAGTTTGAATGTTGCCACTGGTGGGGGCTTCTTTCAAACCTAGAGTGATGCCGCTCGCAGACGAGTATGTCTCCCAGTCACCATCCACGGCCCGCACATCGTCATATTTCGTTACTGACCAGTATCTTCCAGCTGTTTCAAGTTCATTAAAGTGCACCGGGTCTTCGCTTCGAAGACGAGCAAAATGTTCTTGCCAGCGATCCTCTCTAAATAGATGAGGGTTCGCCGGATTAATCTCTGCAATATCAAGGTCAGCTGCTGCCGCGACATTAGCCCCAAGTACGCTCATCTCCATCTCTGGTGTACGAACCTTCGCCTGAAGGAGATAATGCTCGCCATCGGTTTCTTCAGCAACATCAGTCATAGATCTTCTCTCCCCTCAATATTGACTTTACATCTTGGAATAGCCGTCTTGCATAACCAACCTCCAAAATGACTAATAAAAATAATATTTGTTCAATAGGAGGATTCTACGAATCGCGTCGAACCTGTATCAGTTTGGTAGATAGATTCCCTCGTCGGCGAACCACGATTTCGTTTAATCCAAGAAATTTCCTTAATCTGTTTAACTCTATTGAGAGCTGCTGAGCGACTCGATCTGAATTCACTTTCTTCTCCACATAAGAACCTTGAACAAATAATTTTGACGAAGAACGGTCAGCTTTCAAATCAACCCGTCCCACAAGTTGGTCGCCCAAGAGGAAAGGTAAAACGTAGTAGCCAAATTGACGTTTCTTAGCCGGAACATAGATCTCTAGGCGATAACTGAAATCAAATATTCTTTCAACTCTCGGGCGACACCACACCACTGGATCAAAAGGAGAAAGTAACGTCCGGGCTTTCACAGGGCTCGCGTTCTTGAATCTTGGGTGTAAATAAGCAGGTTCTTCCCAACCTTGCACCTGCGCTATTAATAGTTTTTTATCTTCAACTAACTCTGCCAAACGCGGTCTTACATCAGACAATTTCATCCTGAAATAATCTGACAAATCAGCTGCTGTTCCTATTCCATGGCTACGGGCAGCTATTTCTAAGAGGTTTCGATGCGCTGCTTCATCAACTGGAGTTACCTCATGGCGAATTTTTTCAGGGATCACATTGCTAAATGGCTCATACATCCTGTTGAAATTTGATGTTCTTCGTATTCCTACTTCACCAGTGCGGAATAGCCAGTCGAGCGCCCGAGTTCCGTCTGAACGACCATCCCACCACTGGCCTTTTCGCGGACGTGGATCCCGAAGAGAAGAGGCATTAATTGGTCCGTTCTGTTGAACTTCTGCAAGAACTCCAGCTACATAACCCGAGTTTTGTTTCGCCATCTTATGAAGTCCAGCCCAAGTCGCACCTTTTCGCGCTTGTCGTTTCATCCACCGTAACGAAGGTTCTAACTCCACTTGAACAACCGAGGCCTCATGTGACCAGGTTTCAAAAGTTTTTCCAGAGTTCCATAACCAGTGATCTAAATCTGCTTGTTCATAAACGCCTAGCCTGCTGTACATCGGCAAATAGTGTGATCGGCATACTGCCTGAACTGAATCAAGCTGAATCACATTCATTTTTGTCATTGCTTTTTTAAAGTCTCTAGGGCCGATAGGACCTTTGGGTGTCGAGTCTGTGAACCCTTGAGCTTGAAGAGATATCCGGCGTGCATCTCTTGCTGATATTTCAAACATAGTAATAGTCTGTCCTATTTTCCTATGCGGTGTGTGAGATGCTAACTATGTTTCCCTTTTCTATCTAAGCACAGACATAACTAATGGCGCGAAATGCTAAAAATTCATTCTTTTTCCTACAAAAATCCAACGTATTTAGAGTCCACTTACCCCATTGCGATATGGAAGAAGGTCTTCAAATTCAGGAGTTCGTTTTTCCGCCTGAGCAGTAAATGCCTCTTTCATATCACCACTACGAAACATTCCAGCGTTCCAAGTTGCTATGTGATCTAAAGAATCGGCAGTGGAGTGGTCCCGAGCATAGTTAATCATCTGTTTTGTACCCCAAACAGCCAGAGGAGATTTTTCGGCTATTTCTGCAGCTACCTCATGCACGGCATCAAGCATGGTTTCCTGATCAGAAAAGACTTCGTTGACAAGTCCTACTGATTTTGCTTCTGAAGCTGGCATTCTTCTACCCGTATAAGACAACTCACGACAAACACCCTCTGGGATGAGTTTTGGAAGACGTTGCAAAGTACCCACGTCTGCAGTCATACCAATGTTGATTTCTTGTATGCAAAAGAATGCGTCTTCTGTTGCGTAACGCATATCTGCTGCAGTGACCATATCTACTGCTCCCCCAACACATCCTCCTTGAATAGCGGCGATCACTGGCATTCGAACTTTTTCAAATACTGAAAAGGTCTCTTGTAGGTGAAGTACATTCATTCTTGTCATAGCGCCTACACGGCCAGGATCTTTACTGCCCGTAGAGTTATCTCCTCCTCCGAAAACAGCAAGGTCCATTCCTGAACAGAAATGGCGTCCGGTAGAAGCTAAAACAACGGCCCGTACTTCTCCGCTGCTATCTAGTTCTCGAATTAGCGACGGTAGTTCAGTCCAGAATTCAGGAATCATTGAGTTGAAACGCTCTGGGCGTTTCATGGTCACTGTGGCTACTCCATCTGAGGTCTCCACATCAAAGCATGTCATTTGTTCATTCATACGAACAATTTACTTCTATATGAATAAAAATGTTTGATCGGGTCAGCGAAGACCGTTTTTTACGAGTCCTGATAAATCTGCTACCGGTCGAGCTCCAAGATGGCTAATGATTTCAGCGGCAACCAGACTGCCTAATTTCCCTGATTTTTCTAAAGAGAAACCCTGGCAGAGTCCGAAAAGAACCCCCGAAGCATATAGGTCTCCTGCCCCCGTCGTATCTACCACTCCTCCGATCTCTTCAGCAGCGATCCGTATACGGTCATTTCCGGAAACCACAAGAGAGCCTTTTGGGCCAAGAGTTACAAAAGCGGAATTAACACATTTAGAAAGTTGATCAACCGCTGAGTCGAAATCCTCTGTTTCAAAAAGAGATTTGACTTCTGTTTCATTTGTGAAAACAAAGTTTACGCGGTCTTCTAACAGGTCACGCCATTCCTGTCGATGCCGATCTACACACATTTGATCTGACAACGTAAGAGCAACCAGAGAGTTTGCATCTTTAGCGATATTCATAGCCACTCGAATAGCTTCTTTGGCTACTTCTCGATCCCACAAATAACCTTCGCAGTAAAGGACGGCAGCAGAAGCGATTAATCTTTCATCAATATCTGAGTCTGCAAGGTATGAAGAAACTCCAAGAAAAGTATTCATTGTTCTCTGAGCATCTGGGGTTACTTGAATTAAGCAACGAGCTGTAGGCAGACCTCCTATAGTTCTCGGACCTTGAAAACTGACTCCAGCGGACCGCATATCTTCGTTGAAATAGTCACCAAACTCGTCATTATTGACCTTGCCTATATAAGCAGCAGATCCTCCCAAGCGAGAGATCCCTACCATCGTATTTGCCGCTGAACCGCCACTTATCTTCAAACCTGGAGGCATAGCTTCATAGAGAGCTTCTGCACGTTCTGCTTCAATTAAAGTCATACCACCTTTGACTAATTGGTGTTCTTTAATGAAGTCTTCATCTACTGAAGAAAGAACATCAACAATGGCGTTTCCTATACCTACTACGTCAAATGATCTTTGCTCTTTTTTGTCATCCATACTTCAGTTTTCTATATCTAGTCGTAAGTGGAAGTTACCTTGGGTGTCTTGAATATCCGCTACAAAAGAGCGGCTGCCTCCAGAAGGATCTGTCACGATGCAAGAAAAACTTTCCCCGCTCTGTGCAATCCTTACATTAGGACTGCACATGACTTGATTGCTAATTCCTAAGTCAGAATCAAGTTGAGCCTTCACTTTTTGACCAATATCTGTTGCCCAAATGAGGCCAAATTCGGAGATAAGATTTATTTGCCCTGAACTATCCGGACCTTCAACTATGAAAGAAATTTCGGTCTCGGCAATATCTGCAGTACAGATACTTTGAGTTTCTTCAAAAGTAGGACACTTTATTGATGTCACAATTTCAGGGTTATCTGGAACCAATAAAGATGGAACTAACTCTTCAAATGCTTCTTGGTCAAACGTATTGAAATCTTTTGATGCACACCCAATAACTATGGTTAAAAAAGAGATAATCAAAAGAGCGAATGCTCTAGTACCCATTCGTTTACTTGAAGGCATATCTACTAGGTCAACTGAGTCTTTTAGTTATAAATAAAGTGATTATTCAGAAACCGTGATGGCTTGTTTAGGGCATCGAATGACCGCGTTTTCTAGATCTTCTCGTCGATCTTCATCTGGAGTTTCGTTAACAACATAGAGGAAGTCATCATCGCGAATCTCAAAAAGATCCGGAGCTATATTCATGCAAATACCGTTACTTTCGCATTGATCATAATCTACTGATATGCGCATATTTATCTCCTCAAATCTAAGATTTTAAGTATCTTAGATCATCTTGTGAAATTTTTCTTTTCAGAAGTCAATGACCTGTCTAATAATGTCAGCATCTCCCATGCAGGCCATCGCATCATTAATCTCATCTAGTTTTATACGACGTGAGATCATTCCCTCTAAGTCAAGGCGACCAGATTTGTAAAGCCTAAGAAATCGATTGAAATCAGAACGAACATCAGCCCCTCCATAATAGGAACCAACTAATACTTTTTCCGAAAAGAAGAGTTCGAAAGCTGAAAGCGAGAAAGTATCTTCCATACGTCCCACCCCGACAATACAGGCTGTACCACCTCGACGGGTAAGGTCGAAGGCTTGACGCATAGTTGAAGATAATCCGATGCACTCTAAAGCAAAATCAAATCCATCTCCGCCAGTAATCTCAGCCATTACTGCCGGTAGGTCATCTGGCAGAACTGCATGAGTTGCCCCAAAAGCTTTTGCTCGGTCAAGTTTCCCTTCATGGAGGTCCACTGCAACGATTTCAGAGGCTCCTGCAATTGCTGCACCTTGAATAGCAGCTACTCCAACTCCTCCTGCTCCAATAACTACCACAGATGAACCTGGAGTAACTTTGGCAGTATTTAACGCTGCTCCTACTCCAGTCGTGACACCACACCCAACTAATGCGGCAACATCTAACGGAACATCGTTATCTATTTTTATTGCTGCCATAGCAGGAACGATTGTTTCTTCAGCAAACGTCCCAGCGCTGGTCATAGCTCGAACCACCGTGTCTCCTTGACGGAATTGTGGCTGTGTTAGAAATCCTGCCATACAAAGATTGGGCTGTTGACGATTGACACAATAGTTACAATTTCCACATGGTGGAGAGAAAGCGATGATTACATGGTCTCCAGGAGCAACATGTGTGACTCCATCTCCGACTTCTAAAACCACTCCAGCTCCTTCGTGACCAAGTACTGCTGGTGGCTCTAGAGGAATTGTTCCATTCATAGCAGAAAGGTCGGAATGACAAACCCCGCTATGTGCAATTTTTATTCGTACGTCGCCAGGTGCGATATCGCGAAGTGTAATGTCATCCGCAATAACAAGTTCTTCTGTTGGGACCTTCGTGAGGACGGCTGCAAGCATGATTTCTCCCTTATTTAGTTCTTCTGTTAACCGTAGCGGCTTATTTCGCTTTAAGAGAAGGCCGGTAAATCAAACCAGCAACAACTAGCTATCAAACATTAATTTTGTCGCCAAGAGTCCAATCACTGTTTTCGCGTCGGTGATTTCCCCATCGGTTACAAATCGCAGTGCTTTTTCAAAAGACACTCTGGTTACAGTCAAATATTCTTCTTCAACGCTGACCGCTTTAGCTTCTGTGGGAACCAAATTCTTTGCTAAATAAATTGAAGTAAGTTCATCAGTGAATCCTGCTGAATTGTGAAATTCTGACAAAAGGGTGAAATCTTGGCTATCTAATCCGGTTTCTTCGTTTAACTCTCGCCGTGCTGCATCAACTCTTTTTTCTCCATCAATATCAAGTTTTCCTGCTGGTATTTCGAGTGTGACGGTTTCTAAGGCGGGACGATATTGGTTGACGAGAATCACTTCGCCCTTGTCTAAAGCAACCACTGCTACTGCCCCTGGGTGACGCACTACATCTCTTTCTAAGATTTCTCCCTGTGGTCCTTCGAAGGTCGCTTGGTTATAGGTGACAACGAATCCTTCATGAAGAGTAGTTTCGTTAACTTTTCGAAAATCTTGTCCCACGAATTACTCGCTGACTGATGTTTCACTATTTAACAATTGAGGGTTTCTTCCTTCTGCTCGTTCAAGCGCTGACTGAACAAACCCTAGAAACAGTGGTGCCGGCCTCGTAGGCCTGCTCTTGAATTCTGGATGAGCTTGAGTCGCTACCCAGAAAGGATGGTTCTCTAATTCTATGAATTCGACTAGCCGCCCATCTGGAGACTCACCTGAAATGCAGAAATCTGTCTCTTTAAACTGTGCCCGGTATCGAGGGTTAAATTCGTAACGATGACGATGACGCTCAGAAATCACTTCTTCCCCATATAACTCAGCAACTTGGGACCCAGCTGTTAGTTGTGCTACGTAAGCGCCTAACCGCATTGTTCCTCCCATATTAGTTACGTCGCGTTGTGAATCCATAAGGTCAATAACTGGATGCGGAGTAGATGAATCAAATTCAGTGGAGTGCGCCCGATCGAGTCCTAGTACATTTCGGGCAAATTCTATTGTCATGCACTGCAGCCCTAAACAAAGCCCTAAGCACGGAATTTTATTTTCTCTTGCATAGCCAGCGGCAGAGATTTTTCCTTCTATTCCTCTTTCACCAAACCCACCCGGTATAACAATCCCATCTAAATCATGCAGACGATCAGAAGTTAATAGCCCTTCAATATCTTCCGCTTGAATCCAATCAATCTCTACATCAGCACCAACCTGGATTGCTGCGTGATTCAAAGATTCAACTACTGAGAGGTAAGCATCAACCAGACTGACATATTTTCCTATAAGTCCTATTCTTAAAGGACTACTGGCCTCATTGACTTTGCGGCTTAGTTCTCTCCATTCAACAAGATCCGGCTCTTTCGCTTCGAGACGCAATATGTCACAAATAACATCATCAAGACCTTCATCGTGGATAACTAGAGGAATTTCGTACAGACTTCCGGCATCTGGAGTGTTTATTACTGCTTCCGGTGGAACCGAAGAAAGGTTAGCAATTTTCCGAGCAAGATCTTTTCCAATTGGTTCGTCACTTCGACACACTATTGCGTCAGGTTGTATACCCCGGCCTCTGAGTTCTATTACAGAGTGTTGCGTAGGTTTTGTTTTGTGTTCGCCCGAAGGAGCTATATAAGGAATCAAAGTCACATGCACATAACAAACGTTGTCGCGACCAACATCAAGGCGATACTGACGAATCGCTTCTAGAAATGGAAGGATTTCAATATCTCCAACAGTTCCACCCACTTCAGTTATTACTACATCTACTTCATCAGTAGCCAACACACGTATGCGTCGCTTTATTTCATCAGTTATATGTGGAATGACTTGAACTGTTCGACCTAAATAGTCTCCTCGTCTTTCAGCGGCAAGAACTGTGGAATAAATCGATCCGGTTGTCGCATTAGACTCTCTCGTCAGATTTTCATCTATGAAACGCTCATAATGACCGAGGTCTAAATCAGTTTCGCCACCATCATCAGTGACGAATACCTCGCCATGCTCATAAGGATTCAGAGTTCCAGGATCTACATTGATGTAAGGATCAAGTTTTTGGATGACGACCTTCAGGCCTCTTTGTTTAAGGAGTCTTCCAAGGGAGGCAGCAGTAAGCCCTTTGCCTAAAGAGCTTGCCACACCACCCGTCACAAAAATGTGTTTCGTCACGGAATATCAATCTATCGGGAACCGTGCGTCCACGCGCGGAACATCACAAACAAGTCTTAATTTTTCTCAGCGATCTTCAAGCCCAAACTTGCTTTTCAACACATGAGCGAAGTGTCGATCTCTGGGAACAACTAGTCGTGTTACCTGAGTACTAGCTGTTACAACAACTTGATCTCCTTCTTCAACAACCGCTAACTCTTGCCCATCTGCGTTACAAACTGCAGTCCTTCCTCCCAATACCTCTACTTTGACTTCTGTTGTCGGAGCCAAGACCATAGTGCGATCAAAGAGCATGTGTGCAGAAATTGGAGTTACTTGAATTGATTCATGTAAAGCATCCACAATTGGGCCTTGTGCTGAGAAAGCATAAGCCGTTGAACCAGTTGGAGTTGCGACTATAAGACCGTCTGCTGTGTATGAAGTGAAATACGATCCATCAAGTGTTACCCCCACTCTTACCGTGGGGCCTTGCCGTTCTACTACTACATCATTAAGAACATGCGTTTCTCCTAAAAGAGTCCCGTCTTTTTTACAGACTTTGACATGCAGCATCATGCGGTCCTCTATATTCTGCTGTCCTTCTAAAACTTCAAGAATTGTTTCTTTTACACCAGAGGGTTCACAAGCCGTCAGATAGCCAAGTTGACCAAAATTAACTCCAAGTATTGGAATATTTGATTCACCAATCAAATCAACAGCACGTAGTATCGATCCGTCACCCCCAAGACTTACCACGAGATCTAAGTCGCGTGAACTCTCTGCTGCTAACGGATGATGGACCTCATGTCCTTCATCTGATAACCATTGAGCTAAATCAGCAGCTTGATCTATAGCTTCTTGGCGTCTTTCATGAACAACTAAGCCAACTATTCCCATCTACTCTCTCCATCTCCATGAAGGCTCACTGCTTCTTGAACAAGTTCTGTTGTTTGAAACTCTTGAACTTCAGAGTCTTTAATGACACGTATTAAGAACTCCACGTTTCCTTCTGCTCCAGTTATTGGTGAAACCATGCCTTCTATGATGGCGGCTTTATTGACGCGAACCGACGTTTCAACCTCGTTAAGAACTTCACTCCATACTCTCGGGTCTTTAATGACCCCTTTTCCCTCATCAACTTGACGTTTTCCGGCTTCAAATTGTGGCTTAACAAGTAAAAGCAACGATGATTCCCCTTTGACTAAATCAAACAAGTTCCCCAAGATCAAAGTTAAAGAAATGAAAGACAAATCTGCAACTAGGAGATCAAACGGTGCTCCTATCTCCTCAGGGTCGACATGACGGATATTCGTCCTTTCATGAACCACCACTCTCTCATCGGTTAATAACCGGTGATGAAGTTGTCCTCGACCTACATCTAAAGCAACTACAGAAGATACGCCATGTTGAAGAAGACAATCTGTAAACCCTCCCGTGCTTGACCCTACATCTATAGCTTTAAGCCCTTGAATATCTAGATTAAAGCGCTCTAAAGCACTTTCAAGTTTCAAGCCACCCCGACTCACATACCGAGGAGGGTCCCCTGCAACTTGAAGAGACTGAGACGGAGCCACCATACGAGATGCTTTATCAGCTGGAGCCCCATCAACCGTAACGCGACCCGCTTTGATCATTTCTTGAGCATGGGATCTATTTTCAACTAAACCCTGCCGAACTAACTCTTGATCAAGTCGTCTCCGACTCACCCTAAATACTCTTCAACTAAAGCAGGTAAATCACAGTGAACACTGTCTGGAACAGGATCAATAGGCAGATCTGACTCACTTGTTACACCACTTAAAACTAAAGCAAATTTCCAATTCAAAGATTTAGCTAAAAGACCATCTGTATCCGGACGGTCACCAACAACTATTCCTGACTCTCCACCTCTTGCTATGACCAGATCACAAATAGGTTGATGAGGTTTTCCAGCCACTTCAGGTTTGACTTTAGTTGCAGCTTCTAATGCGGCAACAATACTTCCAGCACCTGCCCGAATCCCATCTTCAGCAGGATAAGTGACATCACCATTAGTCGCTAAGAAACGCGCACCACCAAGAATCGCTTGAATACCTGCTGTTAATCCCCAATAATCAAAATGTTCGTGAAATCCCACAACCACAGTATCAACTGGTCCTTCGTCAACCATTACAGCTCCTTGGGACTCAAGTTCTTCTCGACATCCCGGACCGCACATTCCAAACACTCTTTCGCCAGGTTTGACTAGCTGAGAAGCAGCCATCGCCGAAGTTATAACCCCTCCTTGAGCATCAATCCCGTGACTAGCTAACTTTTTCTCGACGTCTGATACACGTCGTCCAGAGTTGTTTGTAACAAAAAGAACTTTCTCTCCAGCACCTTGAAGAGCCGCTACCGCTTCGGCAACACCCGGTATAGATTCAGTGCCTAACCAGACAACCCCATCAAGGTCTAGAGCCCATCCCATGAGTGCCAACCTACTAGAGGTTTTAAACTTCCCAAGTAGGAAGTGAATGCAACAAATCTTTTAACTGACCTTTGCCTCGTTCTTCAGCAACTCCCATGACTTGGTTACTCATTGCTGAAGCATATTCCTCTCGAACCGCCGCTCTAAAGACACCTACCGGTGTGGGCATATTAGACCCTGTCGCTAATCGAGAAAGAGAAAAAGCAGTTGAAGGATTAAGCCGTGTCTCGTCATGAACAAGTAAAGATTCAACTCCTACTTCGCTCACATCAACTATCACTACACCACCTGGAGTCTGAACAACACCAAATTGGCCTTCACTACCAAATTGAATGGGTTCACCATGAACCAAATTTATGAGCATGTTATCTCTTGCATCTTTTTTCGTTATTTCAGCAAAAGCGCCATCATTAAAGACGTTGCAATTCTGATACACCTCAATAAAAGAAGCACCAGAATGACGGTGAGCTCGAGTGAACATCTCTTGCAGATGCTTGCGATCCATATCATGACTCCTAGCGACAAAACTCGCCTCTGCTCCTAAAGCAACACTGATGGGATTGAAAGGTTCAGAAACTAACCCCACAGGAGATGATTTTGTCACTTTCCCAGATTCACTCGTTGGAGAAAACTGTCCTTTAGTAAGTCCATAAATTTGATTATTGAACAAAAGTATATTGATATTTGTATTTCTCCGAAGAGCATGAATGAGATGATTTCCGCCTATTGAAAGCATGTCTCCGTCTCCACCCACTACCCAAATATCAAGATCTGGTCTTGCTAAAGCAAGCCCAGTGGCAATAGCGGGAGCGCGGCCATGGATGCTATGCATCCCGTATGTATTCATGTAGTAAGGGAATCGAGCAGCGCAACCGATTCCAGAAATGAACACCGTCTTCTCTCTACGTACTCCAAGTTCAGGTAAAAGCAGTTGAAGAGCAGTCAGGATTGAATAGTCTCCACATCCTGGGCACCAACGGACTTCTTGATCGCTTTGCCAATCCGCCCTGCTAGTTTCCGGAACAGCTTCTGAATCTATTACATCAGTCATGAGGTGCTCTTTTCATCAACATAATCAAGAATAATTTGTTCCAATTCTCCTGCAGTAAACGGCTGGCCGGCTACTTTACTAATTGGTTTAGCATCTACCAGATACTCAGCACGCAACATCAGACTCAACTGTCCTAAATTCATCTCAGGAACAAGGACATGCTTTCTGTTCTCTAAAACTTCTCCAAGGTTTTTAGGAAACGGGTTAAGATGAGTTAAATGAATATGAGCAACTTTGTGACCGCTGGAACGTAACCTTCCAAGAGCACTAGTTATTGAACCCCATGTTGATCCCCATCCAACCACCAAGACTTCTGCATCAGGATCTCCAACTACTTCTACATCAGGAACTTCTATGCGCTTTATTCTCTCTGCCCGTATCTCTATCATTCGTGAATGATTTGCTGGGTCATAACTGATATTCCCTGAACCATCTTCTTTTTCGATTCCGCCTATCCTGTGCATCAAATCAGGTGTTCCAGGTATTGCCATAGAACGAACCAACTTCTCATCTCTCAGGTAAGGCCAATAATCAGCCTCCCCATCCTCTCCTACATGGTTGAACTCTGTGGCGTATTCAATATCTATTGATTCAAGCTCTTCAGTGTTCGGCAACAACCATGGTTCAGAACCATTTGCCAAATAACCGTCTGAAAGAAGCATCACCGGAGTTCGATGAGTCAACGCAATACGACAAGCTTCAATCGCGGCGTAGAAACATTCTGATGGAGTTCGAGCTGCAACTATCGGCATTGGAGATTCACCATGCCGTCCATACATCGCCATGAGTAAATCCGCAGCTTCTGTCTTTGTCGGCAAACCCGTAGACGGGCCCCCTCGTTGAATATTGACAATCACCAGAGGCAATTCAAGAGAAATAGCTAGACCCATAGTTTCTGATTTGAGTGCAACTCCAGGGCCGCTAGTCGTTGTAACACCTAGATGGCCACCATAAGAAGCCCCTAAAGCTGATCCGACTGCAGCTATTTCATCTTCCGCTTGAAAAGTTGTTACCCCAAATGCTTTATGTTTTGCTAATTCATGAAGAATGTCCGTTGCGGGCGTAATCGGATAGGAGCCAAGAAATAATGGTAAATCAGCTAACTGACTTGCTGCTACTAGACCCCAAGAAAGAGCAGTGTTTCCATTAATGTTCGTATAGGTCCCAGACGCAAGCGGAGCAGCTTTAACTATTACGCGCTGGTCTCCTAACTCGGCGCTTTCTCCGTAAACATGACCGGCTGAAAAGGCTGCTTTATTTGCAGCAATAATTTGTTCTTTCCCGGCAAAACGATCATCTATCCATTCAAAAGTAGGTTCGGTAGGTCGGCTATACATCCATGAGACAAGACCAAGAGCAAAGAAGTTTTTGGAACGCTCTGCATCTCGAGGTTTGACCCCTAAATCTTTACACGCCTCTTTTGTAAGCGAAGTCATCGGGACTGCTATGGTTCTGTATCCAGCGAGATCCTCTCCTTCTTCCAGCGGATTATAGTCATACCCTGCTTTCGCTAGATTACGTTCTTCAAAAGTGTCCTGGTTGACAATCAGGGTTCCACCGGGTGTCAGTAAATGAAGATCTGATTTAAGTGCCGCTGGATTCATCGCCACCATAACTTCAGGAGCATCACCGGGGGTCATAATGTCATGATCTGAGATTTGAACCTGAAATGCTGAAACTCCAGCTAAAGACCCGGCAGGGGCTCTGATCTCCGCAGGATAATCAGGAAAAGTAGCCAAATCGTTTCCGCTAACTGCACTAGCAGTTGTGAAGCGATCTCCTGTGAGTTGCATCCCATCGCCAGAATCTCCGGCAAAGCGAATTATTACCCGATCAACTACTTCTGCCTTTGAATCTTCCACTAAATCCGTCACTAGAATTCTTTACTCCTCATGTATTTGAAGCTTCAAAAATTTCCTGAATAGAACCATTAAGAAGAGAATCAAACTCTTCTTGAGATTGATTCGCAGAGAGACCCTCTGTTAGAGCGCGAGAAAAACTTGCAACTAAACCATTATTTCGAAACATGCGACTATTGGCCTCTACCCGGCTGTAGCCACCAGACAAGGCCACTACTCGAAGAACTCGATCATCTTTTACAAAGCATTCGTAAAAATTGTCTTCTTCAGGAAGTGTAAGTTTAAGCATCACTGTGTGGGGGTCTTTAATGTCTTCAAGATTTCTTTCAATTGCTGCACGAAGTAAATCTTCTGACTCTCTTTTTTCAGGACTACTTATGTCTACTTCTGGTTCAATAATTGGCACAAGTCCAGCGGCAAGTATTTGTTTCCCTACAGCGAATTGTTGATCAACAACTCTGTCAATCCCAGAGGGGCTAGCTAACTTTATAACTGACCGCATCTTGGTTCCAAAGATTTCAGCATTGTTTGCTTTCTCCAACAATGAATCAAGATCAGGCATTGGTTTCATAACCTGTACCCCGTCTTCTTCATCAGAAAGTCCTTTATCTACTTTTAGAAAAGGAACCACTCGTTTAGAGTTCCAAAGATACTCTGCGGTGCTATGACCTGAGATTTCCCTATCCATCGTATTTTCAAAGAGAATTGCTCCAAGTATGCGATTTCCATCAAAACTAGGACTCATTATGATTCGTGTTCTCATTTCATGAATCAAATTAAACATTCCATTTTCATCAGAATAAGCGTCAGCATCTAT
>Ga0066851_10000385_pt1 | contig 21894 bp, 24 predicted proteins | sample ETNtaG_7_FD_65493 | JGI IMG/M metagenome (GOLD analysis project Ga0066851, IMG submission 65493) | Marine microbial and viral communities from oxygen minimum zone, Eastern Pacific Ocean - ETNP201406SV65 | ecosystem: Environmental > Aquatic > Marine > Oceanic | place: Pacific Ocean: Eastern... | reverse complement strand
GCATGCGCATGCTAATAATATTGTTGCTAGTCTCATCGTTCCTCCGTTTATCCAACTTTTGATGATAACGTTTATATTACACCTAACTATTAGGTTGTATAGAAAAAATTAATCTGAACCTTCGTTTTTTAAAAAATTATGATAATAATTTAACGCGTGATCATTAGGTTCAATGTTTTTCCAATCTCCAACGCAAAAAATGTGCCAAGCGTCATCAGCGTATTTTCCGCAGCCGTATAAATCTTTAGCTGTCTTCCAATCTTTAGTAAGATACTCGTGAGAAAATCTAATCAAAGTCTTAGCTCGTTTGTTTACTAAACCTAAAGGCTTAAGAAGCCGCTTTAGATCATCTTCCTTCGCCATAGCCATTGTTGCTGGGCCTGGATATTTTCTAAAAAGCTCGTGAAGAATTCTTCTTACTTGCTTGTGAGTTGTAAGGTTTAAGAGCAAACAACAAACCAATATCTTCCACTCATCTCCAAAATATGGCTCTTGAACGAGATTCCATGGAGATTTTGGAGGCATCCAGCTAGTTTGAGATGGCAGTCTTAATTTCATATGTGTTATATTGTAACACTTGAGAAAACTATGTTCAATCTAGATCTTTATGGGTTTTTTCGCCTTCAAAATCTATAGTAATATTATCTTTTTTAACTAAGAGCATACTGCATTTCACGCCTTGAAAGTGGCAACATTTACCGCACTCTATGCAGTAATCGCTTATTTCTTCTTCAGTGGAAATGAGGAGCTGATCTTCCATGCTTCTTATGGATTTAGATTCTTTATCGAAAAAGATGCAATCTTTAAAAATATCGTTGCCGTCGTTCCATGGATAATCTTTGCATACTTTCGGACGATCTTTATAAATTGAGCATAAAAACTTTGGCATAAATTATTTTTTTATATTATAAAAATTTACTATCTTATAAAAATTTCATCGCAAAAACGATAGCGCCCATCGCAAATTGAACTACCGCAAATATCGTAATAGCTTTTGTCTTAAATTGCTTGAGGTCGTCTACTTCTTTTAGTGCTACTCCAAGCTGAGTGGGTGATGCAACTTCGTCCACTTTTTCTTTCCACGCTCGGAGCTCATCAACACGGTCTTCTTTGGCTCTCATGAGAGCTATTTCTTGCTTAAGCTCTTGTATTTCTGCATTTAGCGACGTAATCGCTGTAGCTAGGGTTTCAAGCTCTTTTAGAACTAATCGAGAATATTCACTCCACCCATTTTCCTCAGACATTGTTATTATCCTCATAATATTCTAATATTTTTTTTAGTTTTAGAGCACATTCTTTTTTTTCAGTTTCATCATCATCTAATGAAACTTGAAGCTGCTTGAGACCGTTTATCACATAGTCTCTCACCTCTAAAGCTTTTTTGAACTCACTATCATTGGTACAAAGCTGATCTCTCAGCTCGCGAAGACGAATAATAGAATCTTTAATATCGCATGCAGACATAACAAACCTTTCAGGCCTTCTTAAGTATGCAATATATTTTAAATTATTCTATTTTCTGGGGAGAACCCACACGCTTTCTTTCGATTTTAGAGTGCTACTTTGGATGTCTGCGCATTGACATTTTGAGTGCGTAACATATTCCATCCTTGATCCGAACTTGTCGCAAGAATCTTCGCAGCTTTGTATAGTGCTTTCATCTAAAGAACAATTAGACAGAGAGAAGCAAAAACCAACTGTCAAGCATATAAAAAAAACAGATTTCACCACTACTGATCCTGCTGCCTTCATAAACTCCCTGTCTTCGTTCATACTATCCATCTTCTAGCTCGCTCTCAGAATACACTAAAATTTTTTCATATTTTTTCTTTTTAGTATTATAAACAAGCCGGTACTTCGAAACAGCTTCAATTTCTTCTCTAGAAGGAGACTCTATTTTTTTTATTTTTTTAAAAAACTTACTAAAAAACTTACTAAAAACCATGAGGCCATCTATCCCGGTACCACCAAAGATAGATTATCTCAGGAATTCCTAGCAAGTTAACTAACAAGAAAACTATGAACCAGCCTTTGTGGTCATTGTTAGCGGCTTTCCAAAGAGCAAAACCTTTCCAAATTATAGACCAACAAAGAAGAATAAGTGTCCAAAAACCAAAATCTTCAAACGTCCAGAGCACAACAAAACCTTTCTTTACTCAAATACTAACAAAAAAATTATTAATTTAAATCATATCCAAATTTTTCAAAGGTAGCTGAGTATTTTTCTAAGGTTCGTTCTTTCAATTTTTCCGAAAATAGATCTATAAAATTAGCACCAAATTTTCTTTTAGTTATTTTAAAATGTGGAAGCTTATAAGAATCTAAGTCCAGGCTCTTACATACAAAGTCGTAATCTTCTTGAAGATTTTCAAACTTTATAGCATAATCTAAATCATATTCATAAAATTCATTTTGCCAATCTGCAAACCACTCAAATACGTCCTGATCAGAGTTATCTTCGCGATCATCTCTATGAAAAATAGCTGGTAGATTAAAAAACGTATTAAATTTTAGCTTAAGCTGTTTTAAAGAGTCTGAACTACGCGGTCTTAAAGACGATTTTAAGGCCGCATCTCTTCTATTTTTATTTTGTTTACTTTCTAAAAACGTCTCAGAAGCATCAAAAGAATACCAAAAATAAGAAACCAACGTATCGAAAGGGTTTCTCACTATCGATATAGTCTTGAAATTTTCAACATCAAAACCTGAATCAATAAGCATTTTCGGGCTTTGGTGACTTGTGTAAATTGGATTTAATAAATTAAGAGTTTTCTTCCCTTCGTTCCAAAGATGCTCACAGCCGTGCCTTTTCAAATACATAAAAGCATCTTCTCCAACTAAAACTTTAGGATCATCCCAGTTATTTCTTGGAGCTGGATCATAAAAATTAGAAAAATGCTCTTCTTTAAAAGAAGACCCTGTGTAAATATCTGTGTCATCACAATTTTTACTTAATGCAGCTTCAACGCTAGAGCCTGCAGTTTTTAAAGATTTAAAAAAAATAAAATTGTGAGATCTAGAAATTATCAAAACTGCTCCGACTCTGTAGATTCTGTAAGCGCAAGAGTTGAAGCTTTTCCGCCAGTTATAACGTTTTTTACTTCATCGAAATAACCAGTTCCAACTTCTCGTTGATGTTTAGTGGCTGTATAGCCAAAATGCTCTGACATAAACTCTGCACTTTGAAGTTCTACATAAGCTGACATTCCGGCTGTTTTGTACTTACGAGCTAGTTCAAACATAGAATAATTAAGGGCATGAAAGCCAGCAAGTGTAACGAATTGAAACTTGTACCCTAAAGCAGAAAGATCAGCTTGGAACGTCGCTATTTCTTCTTCGCTTAAATGTTTTTGCCAGTTAAAAGATGGTGAGCAGTTATAGGCTAGCAACTTACCTGGATATTTTTCATGAATTGCAGTTGCGAACTTCTCAGCTTCTTCAATACTCGGAGTAGAAGTTTCGCACCAAATTAAATCTGCGTAGGGCGCGTATGCTAGCCCCCTAGATATAGCTTGGTCTATCCCCCCAGTTATTCTATAGAAGCCCTCTGATGTTCTTTCTCCAGTCATAAAGGTATGATCATATGGATCGATATCGGAAGTCATCAGCTTGGCGCTGTTAGCATCTGTACGAGCAATCAGAATAGTTGGAACTCTCATTACATCGGCTGCTAATCTAGCAGATTTAAGAGTGTCTACAAACTGCTTAGTTGGAATTAAAACTTTGCCGCCCAAATGACCGCATTTCTTTTCTGAAGAAAGTTGATCTTCAAAATGTACTCCAGCTGCACCTGCTTCTATCATAGCTTTCATTAATTCATAAACATTTAGCGGCCCACCAAAACCGGCTTCTGCATCAGCAACAATTGGAGCCATCCAATCTCTAGTAACGTTTCCCTCAACGCTCTCTACTTGGTCTGCTCTTTGCAGAGCTTGATTTATTCTTTTTACTACATGCGGAACGCTATTTGCTGGATACAAACTTTGATCTGGATACATATGGCCAGAAAGATTTGCATCTGCTGCAACTTGCCAGCCAGATAAATAAATAGCTTTTAAGCCAGCCCTTACTTGCTGGACAGCTTGATTTCCGGTAAGAGCGCCAAGAGCCGCTATCCACTCATCACTTCCGCTTTCGTTTAGCTCTTTCCACAATCTTTCTGCGCCTTTTCTCGCTAAAGAATATTCAATGTGGACTGAGCCTCTCAGCTTATCTACTTCTGCTGGCGTGTAATCACGCGCAATTCCATCCCATCTCTTCATGATCAACTTCCTTTAAATTATTATTTGTTCATAAGCGAGCAACGTTAAAAACTCTGGAAGATCGTGTGCAGTCACCTGTTGCTCAAACAATGAAGCCGCTTCCCTGTATTTTCCATTATCAAAATTTTCTTTTCCAATTTCATCTCTCAAGCCAAGCATGACGACTGAAATGCTTTGAGCCAAAAGACCGCGGTCGATGCTCTTTTGTTTATCCATTTTCACTCCATGTTTCAGCCATTGCCAAACTTGTGCTCTTGATATTTCTGCAGTGGCAGCATCTTCCATTAGGTTATAAAGAGGGACACAACCGTTTCCTCGTAACCAAGATTCTATATACTGTATTGCAACACTAATATTATTTACTAATGCTTCTGTGGTTATATTACCCTTTGGGGCTTCAAGTAAATCATTTTTAGTAGAATAAACTGGCTTTATTATTTTAGATAGCTGATTTTTTTCCGGCATAGCTTGGTCAAAAACATCTTTAGCTATTTTTACTAAACCTGGATGAGCTACCCATGTTCCGTCATGACCGAGATTTACTTCTCTTAGTTTATCTTGCCGAACTTTTTCTATAGCTGCGTTATTAGCATCTTCGTCACCCCTAATCGGAATTTGAGCAGCCATTCCTCCCATTGCATGGGCTCCTCTCTTGTGGCATGTATAAATTAAAAGCTCAACATAAGACTGCATAAAATGAGTTTTCATGGTAATTTCATTTCTATTTGGCAAAATCTTATCATTATGATTTCTTAAAGTCTTGATGAAGCTAAAAATATAATCCCAGCGGCCGCAATTTAATCCAGCAGAATGTTCTTTAAGCTCGTATAATATTTCTTCCATCTGAAATGCAGCAGGTAGCGTTTCTAAAAGCACGGTAGCCTTAATTGTCCCAGCTGGGATTCCTAGTCTTTCTTGAGTCCAGAGAAAAACCTTGTTCCACCAACGAGCTTCCACGTAGTCTTGGAGCTTTGGAAGGTAGAAAAAAGGACCTTGGCCCTGATCTACAAGATTCTGAGCATTGTGAAACATAAAAAGACCAAAATCAAAAAGAGAAGCTGGCGCTGGTACACCATTAACTTCGTAATGTGCTTCTCTCAGATGCAATCCTCTTGGTCTCACAAATAAAATGGCTGGGTCATCAACTAACTGATATGTTCCTTTAGTTGGATGTTCATATGTGATCGTCTTAGTTACGGCATCTCTAAGGTTAATTTGTCCATCGATTACGTTTTCCCACGTTGGAGAAAGAGAATCTTCGAAATCCGCCATAAAAACGCTTGCTCCAGAATTAAGAGCGTTGATTACCATTTTTCTTTCAGGGGGTCCAGTAATTTCTACTCTTCTATCTAAAAGTACTTCTGGAACTGAAGAAACTTCCCAATCTCCAGATCTAATATCTTCTGTGTCAGCGCAAAAGTCAGGAGTGTAACCCTCATCAAACAGTTCTTGTTTGCTAACTCTTTGAAATAATAGATCATCTAATTCGTCTCTAAACTCTCTAACCAAATCATCCACAAATTCAGTTGCTTCATCTGTTAATATAATTTGAACTTTTTCTAACATTTTCTCCCCGAATTAATTCTATTTATCTAGACAATATATTGGTGTACTCTTAACTTCCTCTAGAAGTTTGGGTAGATCTAACCCAGCACAATCAATTTTCGTCTTAATGAAATTATAATGATTACAAAATCCGTTAAATTTTCCGCGTTCGCAGTCTTTATTTAATCCAGTGTCTATGTAACCGTCAGTATTTTTAGGGTATTCTAGAGGAATACCTACACCAATATGAATTGCTTTCCACAAAGCTTTTAGAGCATCAAGCTGGACTGGATAAAAATCTAAGAATGGATCTTTCTTTTTTCCATGAACCCAAGCATTCTCCTGAATTGGTCGCTCGCCAAAACCATTTTTGACATACCAGTCTTGATATTTCAAATAGTATGCGTTTGAAATTTCTACGCCTATGCCCTTAGGGTTTCCACCCTCATAGTTTGGTATTCCGGCATGCCAAGCCTTGTGCTGCGTATCCAGCATTTGAAATATTGTGCCATCATTGTCGATGAGGAAATGTACTGATATGCCCCTTCTATTTAATACTGTGGCACAAGATTCTGAGCTGAGGCATACATCCCAATGATTAACAAACATCGTAGGCTTTCTATCTGGCTTACCAGAATAATCAGTGTAGCAGCCCTTGTTAGCTTTAAATCCGTCCGAGTCATCCCACAAAATAACTTTATCCCACTCAATAGGGATGAAGCTTCCATTGTGAACAATGTGCTTATCTATATCAACTGATGATCTATATCTCGGAATATGGTCTGAAATACTTGCTTCTCTCTCAGTCCAGATTCTTCGATATGTCATAGGACCAACGAGCCCGTCAGCTTTAAGACCACACGACTTCTGCCATTTTTGCACAGCTTTCACTAATTCAAAGTCAAATTCTTTACACCCAAACCAAGATGGATCCCAACCTAAGCTGTCTGCGCTTGATTTGTTATAAAAATCTTTATCCATTTATTCACCCGTAATTTTTGCTTTCATTGACCATCTTGCAGATTGTGTAAAAACATAATCATAATCTTTCTTGTTGTTTATTACTGTTTCTGCTCTTTTTAAGACTGTTTGAAGTGTGTCTACTAAAGCATTTAAATCAGCAATTTTATTTTCTAATTTCTTTATTTTAAGCCTTGTTGCTCTTTCGTCCATTTCTATTCTTTCTAGCTAGATTATTCAAAATCAATATCTACGCCGACTTCTATGTTGAATTTTGGCACTCTTAAGTGATTAACAATTCCGTGCCTTTTAGCTTCTGCAGCGTCCATGAACCAATCTGCATGCTTCTTTGTATAAACTTTCTTCTTAAAAAAATCATCTTTCTTACCGCAGTTTCTTGCCATCATAGTAAAAATCTTTTCGTCTAATCTTTCTGCTTCTTTAACGTCGGCTTTAAGCTCTTCTATCTTCCCAAAGCCGCCGCTGCTTACGTCATGAATCATAACCGTTGCGTCGGGATCAGCAAATCTCATTCCCTCTTCGCCAAAAGTAAGCAATACAGCTCCACAAGACATCGCTTTACCCTCAACTATGGTTGCAACTGGCAGTTCGGAATGTTTAATGGCTGAAATCATAGTCATTAAAGAATAAACTTGACCACCATATGAATCAATAATTACTGGAATTACTTTTTGGCCAGTATTATGAGCTAAAGCCATTTGGTCTTGAAATTCTTTTGCTGATTTTTCATCAAATTTATTCACCCTTACCATGACCGGCGACTTTCTTAGCTCTACTTCTTTGATTAGTGGTGATATTTTACTAGTCCATTTCATTATTTCTCCCCAAAAGAAACTGATTCTCCGCAGCCGCACGTTCTAGAAACGGCTGGATTATTTAATTTTATTCCAGACTTAAAAGGTGTTTCTTCATAGTCTATTTCCATTCCGTTTAAAAACAAAAATGATTTTTTATCTATGCATATTTTTAGCTTTCCAAATTCAATAATTTTATCTTTATCATCATATTCATCAGTAAACTCAAATAAATAAGAATATCCAGAACATCCGCCGCCCTTTAAACCAATTCGCAAGCAAAAATCCACAGAGTCGAAATTGTTCCTTTGCATCATATCAAAGATTCTCTCTTCAGCAAACGTTGTCATAGTAATTGTCATAATGCATTAACTTAATGGTATGGATTTGTGCCAGCTTCGTGATCTGTTACATCTTCAATTTCGCCCAAGTTTGGAAATTCTTCTCTAAGAAGATTCTCTATTTGAAGTCTTAAAGTTACCCTAGCGCTGGCGCACCCTTGGCAACCGCCGCCCATTTGAACTTTTATAGATTTTGTTATCTCATCAAACTCTTGTAGAAAGAGACTGCCACCGTGACCTTCGAGCGCTGGATTAATATCTTCTTCTATAAATTTTTGAATTTTGTCTTTATTCATGTTACCCACATTTAGCATATCCACACGTTAAACATGTAGCGCACCCTTCTTGATACACTACTTGAGATTGGTCTGGTGATTCACAGTTACAATTAATATTTCCATTACCCGGCTTCGTTCCATCAGCAATATATTTTTTCAAACATCTAGCTATAACTCTAGACAAAGAAAAGAGATCTGCATCTTTATCTTTTTGAAGTTGTTCTACTAAATAGTGAACTGGCACTCCATGGCGCATTGCAAGCGAAAGAGTTCTTGTAAAAGCAGTGTGGTTAGGATTGTCAAAAATAGAAACTATATCTTTTATGGTTATTTCATCTCCATTTTTTCCTATAATCAAGTCATACTTTGAGGCCATTGTTTTGCGAGATCTTTTTCTAATTTGGCCATACGCAAACTTCTTAGGAATTTCTACATATTGAGATAGTCCTCCAAAAATCTCATAAGGCCGGTCGTCCATAAGCCCAACTAATATAGTCCAATCTTCTCCCTTGACTGTAGCACGATGTATTGTACAATCTAAAATATCTGAACGTTTAGGAGCGCTTCGATAAACTATCTTGCTGGGCGGTTGTTCATTTTTACTAACTAAAACGCCGGTCCGACTTCCATCGACGTAAATAGTAACGCCCTTAAGTCCGCGCTTCCAAGCTTTTATATACAAAGAATCTACAACTTCTGAACTTGTACCGGCTGGCAAATTAATAGTAGAACTTATAGAGTGATCTATGTGTCGCTGAATCGCTGATTGAATTTCTATTCTATTGAGCCAGTCTATATTATCAGAAGTAATAAAATACTCTGGCAAATCTTCAATAGAAGTTTTACCATTCACTTCCCAGTATTTGTCTAAAGCGTGATGATAAACTTCGAACTCTTTCCACTTATCTCCCATATCGTCTACAAAATCTGGAGTTACATTAGTTTCGTTATGGTTTAACTTTTTTCTTCGAGTATAACTTAATCTAAATACTGGTTCAATACCACTAGAAGTTTGTGCAGCGATAGAGCAAGTTCCAGTTGGCGCGTTAGTTAATAGACTAATATTACGTCGGCCGAACTTAGACATTTCTTTTTGCAGGCTTAAGGGAAGCCTGTTAATAAACGAATTATCTTTCTCTTTTTCCCAGTCAAAAACAGGAAAAGAGCCTCTTTCTTTAGCCAAAGAAACGCTTTCTTCGTATGAGTCTATCTTTAAAGCTTCATAAATTTTATCAGTCATCTCAACTGATTCTTTAGTTGCATATGTCAACGTGAGCATAGCTAGCGTATCAGCTAAACCAAGAGTCCCCAAGCCTGTTCGCCGGCCTTTGGTACACGCACTGAGTAATTTAGACCACAAATCTCTTTCGTCTGCAGTGTCGACTTTATTAACTATAGCTTGAAGTTTTTCTGTCTCTAACTCTACTAAGTCATCGCTTAGTCTCATAGCTTGCTGCACGGTAGTTTTAAAATCTTTAAAGTCAAAATATGCATCTGCAGTATAAGGATTCTTCACAAAAGAAGTTAAATTAATAGAAATTAACCTGCAAGAATCATAAGGGCTTAGCGGTATTTCTCCGCATGGATTTGTAGTAATTGTATTAAAGCCGTCTTCTGAATAGCACTGTGCAGGAAGCTCTTTTAAGATATTATCCCACATCATTAAGCCAGGCTCAGCAGTATTAGTGGCACTTTCAATTATAGTATTCCACAAATCTCGTGCATTTATTTCTTTTTGATGAGATGGACTATCAGAATTTAAAGGATATTTCAACGTAAATGAAGTATTATTTTCCACTGCTAACATAAAATCATCGTTTATTTTTACTGAAACATTGGCTCCAGTAACTTTGGTGAGATCATGTTTCATCGTAACGAAATGCTCAATATCTGGATGGCGAACATCCATAGTAATCATCAAAGCTCCGCGGCGGCCATTCTGTCCTATCATCCTGCAAACATAAGAATAAAAATCTGCAAATGACCAGGCTCCAGTAGTAGTACCAGCGCTATTTGAAACTGAAGCTCCCTGAGGTCTTAGAGAGGAAACATCTATCCCGACGCCGCAGCGTCTTTTAAACAAGTTAGCTAAATCTTTCCCTCTATTCATGATTGAACTTACATCATCACTTGGAGAATCTACCACCACACAATTAGAAAGACTTGCTAGGGCATAGGGATTACCTATTCCATACATGGGCGACCCTTGTGGTATGATTTTGCTAAAATTCTTCAAAGAATTATAAATCTGCTCTTCTGATAGAGCACGGTTTCCACCAAACTTCAGTTCGATTCTAGCAAATTCTTTAGAAAGCCTCCGGTGCATATCGTCTGGCGTTTGCTCAACAAAATTTCCATCTGAATTTTTTAAAAGATATTTGTTAGCAACGGCAGAAGCTGCCAATTCGTCTCCACCAAAATACTCTTGCGTTTTCTTAATAACTTCTTCATACTCAAAGGATTCCCTCTCCCTCATGATTAAATGCTCCGTACTTCGTTCCATTTTTTCTTCAGTATTTTCTTAAGATCGCCTTCATCTTGAGAAACGGCTTCGTTCAAAGTTAGATGATTTTCATCTAATATTTCAATCGTAGATCTAGCGGTGTCGATGTTTATTGGAAAAACTAAACCATCTCTTCCAGCTCTATTTTTAGCAATGTAAAGTCTACCAGCCCCGGTTGCTTTTTCTGCAGGTTTGCGGGAAAGCGATATTACTACGTCAGCCACCATAGCTTTTCCATAAGCTTCAGACATATTCTCTAAACCAACAATATCTGAATTTGCAGAATCTCTATTAGCTTGGCTGGCGGTCCAAACAGGGACATTTAATTCCATAGCTAGATTCCTCAACTCTTCATAAACTAGTTTAAGCTCGTGTCTTAATGAATCATAAGACCTTGTTGATCGCATAATATCTGCATAATCAACAATGATTACACTCGGTTTAAAGTTTTTCAAAAGTAATTTGTCTAAATGGTTTCTAATAGTGATCACACTAGCGGTTCCAGTGGGATATTCTTTGATTATTAATCTCCCAAGTTCGCAATCTTCATAAGAAGAGGTAACTTCATCTTTTCTATCACAAACTTCATTGCTTGGTATATTGCAAAGATTAGAGTCATACCTCAAACCAACAGCTTCTTCAGAAAGCTCAAAAGTATAGTGTATTACATTCTTACCGTGCCGCATAGCATTAGCGCCAACGCAAGTTAACCAATGAGATTTTCCAACTCCAGTATTGGCAGTAACTACTCCAATCTCGCCCTTTCCTAATCCGCCTCTTAGAATGTCATGAGAATCTAATCTTTTCAATCCAGTAGGGCACACAGCTCTATTAGACTTAACAAATCTAGCCTCCATGTCCTCAAAGAAATCATGGCCGGTCGAATTTGCCATTCCAACAGAAACAGCCTCCTTCATTAATCCAACTACCGACTCAAATTTGTCCGTAGCTATTAGCTCTACAGACTTCTCTAGAGCTTCTTTAAAAGCTTGTCTTTTACAAAAATCAAGCGACTTATCTTTAACATATTGTTGATCTCCCATATCTGGGTTAGAGCGCAATCTGTGCAAAAATTCTACAACTTGCTCTTTAAGAATTAGATCGGTATCATCAGCAAGATTTTCTCTTACTATAGAAATTAAAAGCTGCGGAGTGGGAAATGAGCGATATTTAGTAAAATAAGCAAAATATTTTGAAGTTAAATAAGACAAATATCTTAATTCAAAAAACGTTGGGGCCATCACTTCTATCATCTGTGAAGACCACCTATGGTCAGTTAGAAGTGCCTGAAAAATCTTTTCTTGGAAGTGCTTTCCATAGCGTGAAAAATGAGCCGGTGATGTTTCTTCGTTCTGGCTCAGGTCAAGTGATATTTCGCTCATTTACCCATATTCCCCTGTTGGATTGTTTATTTAATTGAATTTGTCGTCATGAAAAATTTATTAGCATCAAAATTCTGAATTCCCTGTTGAATTAAGATTCTCATAAACTTTATCTTATTTGGATTTTTGCTTGAAGTATCAAAACTTTCATTAATTTCTTTAATATGTGTGGCAGAAAGATTTGAAATATCCAGGTACATCAGTTTCCAATTTCTTTTGACGACAGGCGCCTGTTCAACAATGCTGTGAAATAGCTTCACTGAGCTTTCCTTTGACTTTGCGGAACTAAGATTAACTATCTCTTCGACGCTCACAAATTTTTCTCCAACAAGTTCGGGAAAACGTTTAGCTAGCGTACGAAAACCGGCACCTTTTACTCCTGCTAGTCCATCAGAGCTATCTCCACAAAAGCATCTAGCTACACAAAAATTATGGACTGGGATAAAAAACTTTTTTAAAATTTTTTCTGGAGTCACGTAATCTTTTTGTCCGGGTGACCACTGGAGTATTCGACTCCCGTCTATTAACTGATAGTAATCTTTGTCAGAAGAAACTATCACAACTTTCTCTTCTTTGAGAGCATGCAAAGCCATATAAGCTATTACGTCATCAGCTTCACAATCAGAAATATAAAGTTGGTTTATTCCTGCTTTTCTCAGAAGATTTACTATTAAACTTACTTGATAGTTTCGATTTTCAACTGTGTCCGGGATGTCGTCTTCATAAAATCTATTAAGCCGCATTGGCCGTTTCCCATTTTTATATTCTGGGTATATTGCTCTGCGACGAATCGATCCGCCACCTTCCCAAACCACTATTACTTGTTTTGGAGAAATATTATCTATAAGGAGCTGAATGCCTTTTAGAAATCCCACAACTCCACCAATGTGGTCTCCATTAGAGCTAACAGAAGGGTTCACTGTGAAGTGACGCATGAACATGTTTAGCGCGTCAATTAATATTACCGGCTTATTCACTTATGCCTCTGGATCTAATAGTAACTCTTCATTATCCATTGCAATAGATCTAATCTCTTCATAGGATTCTGTATCTACATCTATTTCTTCAGCGTCACTTAATTTTCTAACCATAGCCAAAGAAAGAAGTTGGTCTACATAGTTCTTATATTCAGGATTTTTCCATACTTCGTCAAATTCATTTTTATAGAATTTCTTCTCTACTAAAATCTCTCCAGTAGAAACATCAGTGACAGTCAAATTTTTCCAGGCAGACGAACCAGTAATGTGAATCTCTTTATCATCAACTATCCCAGCTCCGTATTTTCTCAAAAAATCGAAAACTTGTTCATGTTCCCTGATTCCTTTTCCAAAATGAATTTCAAAATTCACAGTCCTGAAGGGCGGCGCAACCTTATTCTTAATAGTCTTTGCTGAAACGTGAATGCCGACAACTTCCTTATCCTTATTTTCAATCCTTTGGCCGGCACCGAGCTTAATTCGTACTGAAGAATGAAACGGAATGGCCTTTCCTCCGGGCGTGGTAGTAGGATCTCCATAAAGCACACCAATCTTAGTCCTAATTTGATTTAGAATTACGAATAAAACATTCTGATTAGCAATAACTCCTGTGATTTTTCTCATTCCTTTAGAAATACATCTTGCTTGCAGGCCGATTGTATCTTTATCATACTCTCCCAGAAGCTCTGCTTTGGGGGATGATGCAGCAACAGAATCCCAAATAATGGTTACTGGTATATCTTTGTTCATTGCTTTAGCCTTCATTATTGTGGCTTCTGCAATTTTCAATACCTCTTCAGTACAATGAGTGTCAACATAAACAAACCTCTTAGAGATATTAACTCCAAGTAACTTAAGATTTTCTACGCTAGTCGCATTTTCAGTGTCAATATAAACAGCAACGCCGCCCATTTCTTGAGTCGATTTTGCAATTTGGATTGCAATATGAGACTTACCAATAGACGGCGGACCAAATATTTCTACAATTCTCCCTTCTGGAAAGCCGCCATCTTCTCTATTAGAAATAATGTAATCTAGCTGCTTTGATCCGGTGCTTATCCATCTCTTAACGTGGGTTGGAGATTCATCAAACTCAAGATTATAAGCAACTCTTGAGCCGTGCTCCTTGTTAAGAGACTTGATTAAGTCTTCGGTAAAGTCTTCGCTAGATACTTTGTTTTTTCTTGCCATTTAAAAACCTCTTACAAGAATATAATTCGTATTGTGCAAAGTGTTCATAAAAAAAGGGTGCCGACTGCATTTAGCTTCGGCACCCCTGAGGGTTTTCACCTCTCTCCACGTGGAGATTCTAGAAGTCGTCGTCTAGGTCTGCAAATGCATCATCTAGATTCTTGTACTTGTCGCTAGTAGTAGAACTAGTAGACTTAGAAGTTGCTTCGTTGCTTGAGGTAGCGCCTCGCGAAGTACCAAAATCATTATCGTCTTCCGTATCGCCGTTAAGCCAAGCATTGATGATGCTTTCCAGCTCATCGTAAGACTTTGCGGTATACATTTCGCTCAAATCTGGAACGCTTGTCATCCACTCCTTAGCCGTCTTTGAATTTTCGCAAAGAGGAGTATTCTTACCGCGAGGGCGAACTTCGGTAGTAGCCCACATACGTCCTGGAGCCTTGGTGCAAATCACCTTAACGTCTCGTCCGGACTTGGGATCGGTAATATCTCCATAATCTTCGTCTAGCATGATATTAAGAAGAGACTGATAAACAGTCTTTCCAAAAGACCAAATACGAACTCCGCGGTCTTCTTCACCACGAACAATAACAGGAGCATAAGCTCGCATCTTCGGGTAAAGCTTCTTTGCAAGCTCATAAGATTCCTTAGAGCCATCATTTCGTAGCTTGTTAATCAGCTCTTGCACCGGGTCGGGGTCGCCAAACTGATGGGGTGAAAGTAGTCCGGGATTATTCCCGATATTATAATAGAACCACCGCTCTTGAAAGGGTTGTCCATCATTATCTGGAAAAGCCAGAATACGTACTGTGTGCTCTTCACCTTCTTGTGGACGCCACATCGTGTTACGGCGAGACCCACCTCCAGAAAGCTGGTTTAGCTTGTTTCTAATCGCATCAAGATCAATTGCCATTGTTAACTCCTTAAATGTTTAAATGTGCAAATTTTTAATTACTAATGACCAGTATTGGCCATGATTAAATCTATTCAAATTGGGTTAGTTGTTCAAAAAAAATCAACTTTTAATTTTGCTCTGCAAAACCATTAGATTGCTATATTGAACTTCTTTCATCTCGCTTCCGCACAAAATAGAGCATTTATATGGCTTGCCAAGCTGGTATGTTATTTTATATAAGATGCCAGTGATTTGTTCAGGATTTTCATCCTTGTAGCTATCTCTAGTAAATGATAAGACTAAATCACCAATATTCGGCTTTAAAATACCTTCGGTAGCAAGAAGATCTGGATTCATAAAAAGCTTGCAGCAAATATTTTTTGGAACTGTGTAATGCGTATTTCTAATAAATCGATGGGAACTAGACTCTACTATCAAGTCTTTTTCTCCAACGACCGAAACTTTGCAAATTGATATGTCTTCAGCTGATTTGCCTTCTTTGCCTATTTCACCGCCAAAGACAGCCACTAAATCTCCAACTATAAATTGTGATTTATCCTGCTTCATATAATTGCATACCTCTTATTAAGTATGCAAAGGTTAGGTTTTGTACCAGTCCTCGTCTTCGTCTTCTTTTTCTTTCTTTTTCCGGCGTTTCTGCTTTGGAGAATCTGCAGGATATGCTGGGCCAGTGCCGAGAGGAGTTATGACTCCAGCAATATTACCAGACGTGACGGTGTTCTGCTCATTTTTAGATTTATCATCTAACTTCTCTTCATCGTCATCATCTTCTCTCTCTTCTTCTGAAGAAAGATCTGGCTCTCCTAGAAGCTCTTCTTCTTCTAAAATCAATCTTATAAATTTTCTTAATTCATTCAGTTTCATCTTTTTTTGCCTTAGCTTTTTTGGGACCTATATGCCAGGAATCTCTTTTCGGAGAAAAATAAATTAAAATATCTCCGCCAAGAGGCTCTACTTGAATTCCAGTTAGACTGGAGCCACCTGTTTCTCCATCAAATTTTGCCACCCCAGCATTTACTGCTCCAAGAACTGTATACTCAAGGTATCTTCGTGCCTCTTTTACGGGTATGACTGAGAATGGAACTCTTACTCCCTCTCTCCCGCTTTGCTGGTGCTTGTGAGCAGATGGAGATCCATAAGCTTCTTGCATGGGGTCTGCTCCAGATTGAGCTTGCTTTAGAAGGTTGAACATTTTTTCTAAATTATCCTTACCGCCTACGCCGCCTATCTTTAATCTCTGCATTAATCCACGAGGATCTTCGATAGCGGCTGTTTTGGTTTGGGCTACTGCTTTTTTAGAAGCTCCCTTTGCCCTTTTGCCAGTGCGCTCTACATCATCTTCCGCCTGTTCGGAAAGAATTATAGCTATCTGTCTTTCTAAAAATCTCTCTAAATTCACAACTAAACCCTCGATTACTAATTATTCATCAGAAAAAGTAGAATATGAAAGAGGAAAATATCCAATTCCCTCTACTGCGGCTCCACCTTTAGCAATTTTTTTAATTATTTTCTCTTCGTCTGGATGTACATCTATTAGAAGGGCGTCATGGATCAAAAATATTGGCATAGAGCGCAACTCGCTTAAAGATTTAATTATTTCACCAAAGCCCAAAAGTGCCACATCAACCGCAGAAGATTGAAGCCAGTTATTATAAACTAAGCTGTCTCTATTTGAAGATGGGTTGATAGGGCGACCAAAACAATTCTGCATATACCCAAAGTTTCTTAACTCTTCTCTCTTCTTCTTTACGATATTTTCAAAATCAAGATATTCTTTAGCTTTTTTTACAACTGATCTAGGGCTCATTCCATCTGGCAATAGATCAGATAAAGTCCTAAAGCCGGCTCCGTAAATTGCACAAAGCATAACTTTTTTTACTTGCTCTCTATTAAGCTTACCAGAAAACACTAGATCTCCAAAATCTTTATAAATATCATTTTTCGGATCAGCGTCAGCCATGATCCTTCCAAGCCTTGGTTCAAGTGAAACAAAATCTACCTGACAGACAATACCATTTTCATATCTTGATTTAATGCATTTTCTTATAATTTTAGGTGCTGTTAAAATTTGAGGTCCTGATTCTATAGTCATTCTACCGGTGGAAGTCGAGGTATTAGAGTATACCGCTTTTTGCATTAGTCCATTAGAATCTGGTTGGAAACTTTTTATCATAGAGTCATTTTTAGCAGAACCAGAATTCTTGACTTCCCTTTTAAGCCGCTGGTAGTCCACCGAAGCATCAGACATCCCTCTGAGTATCCTTTGGCACTCTATGAATGTTTCCATATACCCAAGTCTTTCGAGACTATCTGAAGCCTTTTTCGAGGTTTCAATTGCTTCGTTTAAAAGCTTTTTAAATTCAGACTTCCTGTGCACTAAAGACGATGGAATTGGTCCCCGAAAACCGATCTGCTCAAAAGATTTTTCTATTTCTTTTGAAATTAAAACTGGTGGCTCTATATCTAAAAGCTCGCAAATAGAATCTATAGACATGCTATTTTTGTTAGGGCTTCCAACTAATAAGCAGTTATCTGGAATTTCTAAAACCCAAGAATATGTTGAGCCATTGAAAAGCAAATATTCTTCTTTGGCAAAAATAGATTTATGCACACATATATTCATTTTAGAATTATACACTAAATTCTAAATTTTTTCAAGCTTTGGAGGCAATAGCTATCGCTTTATTTACATTAGAGGATAGGGATTCATATTTTCCATAGGCGTCTAGCGGGACGAATTTTAATTTAGTAATAAATTTTCCAGGCTGTATTATATGATCAACTCCAGTGACTGCATAAATGTTATCTATTGAAGTTCCCGTTCCAAAATCTATAAAAAACTGCTGCATAAAATTTATTAATGGACACCCTATTACTTCCATAGTAAGCTGCATTGGCATCATTCTTGCCGGAAGGCCTCGGTCCTGGTCGCCTGGCGTGCCTTGGTCGCTGTTTCCAGATTTTCCAGCTCGGATCATGTGAATAGTAGAATTTTTAGAATCTGACATGGTTTGTATGTTAGCCTTAAGAACCGCAGATGCAGCAGAGCCGTAATTAATATGAGGCATACTTGTTTTTACGAAGTATTTTATCGCAGCTGCGCCGCCTTTTATAAAAGCATAACCACTGGCTTCGTCGACTTCGAATAGATTTACTGCCTCTGGTGCATCTTGTGCTGCTTTCACTAACTTTTCCCATGCGGGTCCTGATGGATCATCTTTATTGAACACTGCCGCAGCAGTAGATAGAGCGCCTATATCATTATTTCTTTTAGCAGATATTAAATCTCCATAGCTGGCATAGCTCGTAGCTTGCGAGTCAACAAAATGCAGCCTTAAAATAGTGTGGGCTTCTCCTGGAGCTTCGGTGTCTGCAGTTCCTCTGTGAGGAACACACTCGCTATACATTTTTATTAAAGGCTGCTTAAACACTGTATCGGCGTCTTCTCCATAAACCGTTTTTAAGACTTTATCTTTCTCTGTAGATAGATAAGACGCGCCTTTAGACTTAGCTGTAGATGATTGCGTTGTTTTGCCGTCTTTGTCTCTAGTGTAGAGCTTTCCGAAGCCATACGCTTTTGAAGCCATACTTTTAAGAATCATACTGTTGACCTGGCTAAACCACTGATTTATGTTGATTTGAACATACTTTTTCTTCAGCTCATCCATCGCCAAAGTAAGTTCTTTTTTTGTAACTGGAAAATTAGCTATAGTTTTACCAGCCAAATAACTAGCATTTGAGTTGAAAGGGTAGAAAAATAATTGAACCTCATCAAATCTACCAGAAGCCGCAATTGGGAGACCCATAAATAGCATTGCCAGCTTCCCAAAAGAACAGGCGCCAGAGACTTCTGGAGCTTGAGGAATGGAATTCGTGTTTTTATTTCCCTTATCATCCATTGACTCTAGCCAGGGGTCTTTTCCTTTAAACGCGATTTTAGTTTTAGCTTCAATAACTCCAGAAAGAGATCTTTTCGCTTCGGACCCAGCATCTCCTATTTTTTCATAGTGTTTGGCTAGCTCTGCAATATCTCCCTCTCCTTTTTTATTTTTATTTATCCAGCGCTGAAGCTCTCTTGCGTCGTCTCCGTTAATCATATCATTAACATTGGAAGGGCTGATGCTGGCAACAACTTGATCTCCAATAATATCTCTAGAGCCTTCATCAGCCCATATTTTCTTTCTCAACTCTCTTGTAGTTTCAATTAATTTTTCAGTCGCTAGCCACTTTGCTTGAATCTCTGGCGTCATTCCAATATCTAAAGCAGCAGTATTATCTCCACCCTTACTCACTACGTTTAAACTTATCTTTACCTGTCCATCTTGCTCAAAAGAATATTTGCTATTATAACAAGTAAATTTTTCTTTAGTTTTAAGAGAGTTTAAAAACATTCCATAAGGATTTTCCATCGAACTACCAGCTGGAATTTGACCGCTTTCTGGCAACTGTCCATCTGGATGCGACCATCCCCATTCTAGCATTATTTCCGTAGAGCCAAACGCTGAAGGTTTTACTAAAGGCGCGATCTCTGCCAACCTAGACCGATCATGAAGTACTAAAGATATAACTCCAGTCTTCATTGACATTGGACCTCTAGTTGGTTTGATATTAACTTTTATATCAGTCAATGTCATGAAGGGTCTCATTATATCAATAATTGGAGTTGCCCTAGAAGTACCCGGCTCACCTGCAAACTCTAGACCCTCTGGAGCAGTGCCGTCTTGCATCATGGCGCCCATTTCATCATAGCTCGCATACGACGGAACATTTCCCATAGAATCAACTGGAAGCATAGTTTGAGGCTGGGTGAATACTTCCATGCCGGCGGCGCTAAACTGCGCAGGACTAACTTCTGCATCTTCGTCGGAGACCGCGGCCGCGGCGGCTTCTTCCTCTGCGTTCGTGGCTGCAACATCTACAGGTTGCGCTTCTGCCAATATTCTATCTATTGTACCCTCTCCAGTAACAGTCTGTCCATTTATAAATCTAAAAAGAGATATTCCCTGCGGGATCCCGTCTGCGTCAACAGCAGGGCCTTTTTGAATAAGTTGCATGTTAACATACGGTATGCACCTGCTGAACTCTAGCGTTGGAATTCCATTCATAAAAAGCTGGACAGCGCCCGAATCTCGATTAGCAAAATTTAAAATTGGATTATTTATCTGAAAGGAAGCCAAACCTGGATCTGCATCAGTTGGCATTTTTTCCTGATTTACGGTACCCGCTTCGGCTCCCAGCGCGTCTGCAATTTTTGACGCTGCCAACAAACCTAATGGGTCAGACACGCCGTCTGCTCCTCCCACTATAGTAAATGAACTTCTGACCTTGTCTTTATCTTCGTCTGACATGCCGTCCCATAAGCTTGTTTCGGAGCTACCAGTTGGTTGGCACGTTTCAAGCACTTCAGCACAATAAAGCCCGCCATCAATAATATCTAATATCTTCTGGGCCGCCATTCCAGCAGCAGGAACAAGCGTTTTATTTACTCCAGCCTGATCAGAAGACGTTGTGGTTGGATCTGCAGATTCACCCTCGTCTCCAGCCAAAGCCTTATACATAAACTCAGCTCGTGAGACTGCTCCGAAATAACTTCCTAAGACCTCCATTGCATTATTTAATGCTTGCGCATTTGCTGACATTTTTTATCCTACATACATGTTAACTTGAGATAAGTTAAGTGGTATTTTTAAGAGCGTGCCTGGAGGGATCTGCAATCCCCAACCAATTCCTGAAGCTGCAGCTATTACCCACCACAGGTGGGAAGAGCCATAATACTTTGCTGCGATAACATCAAGCCTCTCAGCCTGTTTTACCACTTTAATCTGAGTTTCGATTGTCCCCAACCTACAAGCGTGGTATAATGCATTACACCCATGAGCTGTGGCAAGCTGTTTCCCGCCTTTTATTCTTGCAGTTTTTCCGTATCTTCTCATTTTAAATTATTCCTCATTCGAGATCACCGCCGTCTGCAGTTGTTTCTTCTTCGGCGGCGAGCGCGGCCGCTGCTCTAGTCTTCTCAGCATCTTGCCAATGCTTAAGCTTCTCTTTGTAAGCTTTTGCTTCTGTTCCGGACGTCCATGGATCAGTACCAAATATTTGCTGAACTATATTTCCAGTTGGATATGCTGGATTCGCTAAGCCGCCATCAGCATCGAGGCCGAGCGGAAGATCGTGAATCGGAGAGAATCCCATGGTGACTTTACACATGCTTGGAGCTTTTCTACCATGCTCAGTACTCCAAGTTATGGTTTCTCCATTACTCCAATCAAAATCAAGCTGGGTTATAGCACATGCGAGACCGAAGCCACTTCCAGCCTTAAAAGATCTAGCTACAGCATTATTCTCAGGGTCGAAAAATTTCACTACTTCTTCAGCAAGCCCATACTCTTCTGGTGGTGGCGGGTCTGCAAGACCGGCAGCAACAGCGGCTTCTTCCAGAGCCGTCATTGGAGACCCAAATTCGTCGTCACAGAACTTCTTAAAATTTGCTGGAGAAAAAGTAAGAGCGTCATGAGCGCACTTCATGCCGGCGTACTGCTCTGGAATATCTCCACCGGCTGCGACTGTATTAGCAGATGGCTCTACGATGTACCTACATTTAAATTTTTCAGGATGAGTTTTTGTTTTACCACCAGCATCCGGCTCAGCGCCTTCTTCTCCAGTGACAGCTTTTCCGACAGGAGTTACTAAATATCCGATGACAACGCACTCTCTTTCTTGATCA
>Ga0066851_10000366_pt1 | contig 22580 bp, 24 predicted proteins | sample ETNtaG_7_FD_65493 | JGI IMG/M metagenome (GOLD analysis project Ga0066851, IMG submission 65493) | Marine microbial and viral communities from oxygen minimum zone, Eastern Pacific Ocean - ETNP201406SV65 | ecosystem: Environmental > Aquatic > Marine > Oceanic | place: Pacific Ocean: Eastern... | reverse complement strand
CGTCTCTGAATGCTTTGAGGAGAGGTTCGCGGGTAGCCGGGTCAGTGAATTCTGAAATTTCCGCTCCTGCGGCAAAGAATCTTCCCGCCCCGGTGATTACTACAGCTCCGGGTGGATCCGCGCTACAGGCTTCAGCAGCGATAAGTAATTCTTCAAGCAACGCTGTGGATAAGGCGTTTACTTTGGGGCGGTTTAACGCTATTTCAACTACGGGGCCGCCGCCGTCTATTTGATGGGTGGTTACTTGCAGATTCTCAAAATTGTCCATGCCCTAACAGTATCCGAAGACCCAGTAGAGACGACCACTTAAAGACTTACAGATGTTCCTTCTTCTTGAAGTGTCTCACCAACGTTACGCACTGAAGTCACTCCAGGTACACGGTCTTTGAGTATGCGTTCAATGCCTGCTTTGAGTGTCTGATCAGAAGCTGGGCAAGTTATACATGCACCGAACAGTTCAACAGTGACTTCACCGGTTTCTTCATCAACGCCATGTAACGCGATGTCTCCTTCGTCAGCTTGAATAGCTGGCCGAATGACATCTATTACTTTTTTGACTTCTTCGTTCAAAGAGTTCGACTGTTCAGATGTGACATCTAATGACATGGTTTTAGTCTCGCATGCCAGAACCTTTCTTCCTCCTCATAGATTAGAGAAATGACCAAAGTGCTAGTTTTCGCGCATCAAGGAGGGTGGGACGAGATTCTTATTGTCGCCGGACCTTTGATTGTTGTCGCGACGTTGCTTTGGGTGGCTGATCGTCGAGCGCGACGGTTAGAACCGCCGCAAGATCAAGAATAAGAAATTTTTGCTCCAAGGGAACTGAGGTTCCCTACTAGGTCTTGGTATCCGCGTGATATGTGATGGGCGTCGCTGATTCGGGTTTCGCCTTCAGCAGCTAATCCTGCTACTACTAAGGCTGCTCCTGCTCGAATATCGTGGGCTCGTACAGGAGCACCAGACAGTGAAGGTAGTCCACGTACGACGGCGTGATGCCCCTCAACTCGTATGTCTGCTCCGATACGAGCGAGTTCGTCTGCATATCGGAATCTTCCCGCGAAAATGTTTTCCGTGACGATGCCTACTCCGTCTGCGACAGAGAGCATGGCGACAAAAAGTGGTTTGTAGTCAGTGGCGACTCCGGGATAAGGCAAAGTCGATATATCTACTGATTTGAGACGTTCCGGTGCCGTAGCTTTAAGCCCGTTGACAGTCGGTAAAACAGACATACCCATCTCTCCGAGTTTTCGAATCATCATGTCCATATGGTCCGCTCGGGCTTGTTCGATTTCTATTTCTCCGCCAGCTATTCCTAAAGCAGCAAGGTAAGTTGCTGCCTCAATACGATCAGGAATCACGGTGTGTTCAACGGGGTGTAACTCTTTTACTCCGTCAATAGTGATTACTGATCTTCCTGCTCCGCTGATTTGTGCCCCCATCCGGTTTAAAAAGTCAGCGAGGTCAGAAATTTCTGGTTCTCGGGCAGCATTGTCGATAACGGTTGTTCCTTCCGCGAGGACAGCAGCCATGAGTAGGTTTTCTGTGGCCCCTACGCTGGGGAATTCAAGTAGCACTCGTGTTCCGATAAGGCCATCAGATGTGGCTTCTATATAGCCGTGGCTGGTGGTGAATTCTGCGCCTAGTTCTTCAAGACCTCTTAAATGCATGTCTATTGGTCGATGCCCGAAATCGTCTCCGCCGGGAACGGAAACTCGGGCAGTACCGAAACGGGCGAGCAGTGGTCCAAGTACCACAATTGAGGCTCGCATGCGTTCAACGAGTTCATAGGGGGCTTCGGGAGTGAGTGTTTCTGGAACATTTATGGTTAATTCATTTTCGTTAAAAGAAATTGAGGCACCCATGTGTTCTAAGAGTTCTGACATCCATATCACGTCAGCGATAACAGGAACGTTACGGATGGTGAACGTACCCGGGGCGAGCAGACATGCTGCCATGAGTTTCAAAGCCGAATTTTTTGCTCCTGCTACTGTTACGGATCCGTGCAGAGGCCCTGATTTTTCGACGAGAATGGGGGTATTCTCAGAAAGAGTTTCATTGTTCACCTATTAAGTATGCTTTGCTTCGCACCAGACTGAAAGGCGGCCCCTCTATTACTAGGGTTTCTCATACCGTAATTGTTGATAACGCAGGCTTAATTGAGTTGCGTTCACCTCGTGACGACCTCGTGAAAGAACAAATTGAAGGCGAAGACCGGTTTATTTGTGTGCACGGCCCTTTCGAACATTATGAACGAACTTTGGTTGTCTCTGAGGGAGAAACCGGGCATGAGGTAACGGAATCTTTTGTTTTTCGTTTAGCTATCCCGCTCTGGCGGCCATTATTTAACCTGTTTTTTCGACGAAGTTTGTTGAAACGAAATATTCCTTGGTGGGCTCCTCCGAATCGTCTTGATACCAGAGCAGCAAAAGTTCTTTCTCTACTTGCCGCGATACAAATCGTTGACGGTTATCTGGGGACAGTAATCACTCAAACTATTACTTTTGCTGCCGATGAGTTTGGTCGAGGAAGCACCGCACAGGGTGTCACGTTGGCGGTAGTTCGAGTGGGTGTTTTAGTGGCTTTAGGAGTGATGCTTATCGCCGATAAGAAAGGGCGCCGCCGACTCCTACTCGTCGCTACGTTAGGGGCGCTCGCGTTAACCGCTCTTGGTGCCTTCTCCCCTAACCTGTGGTTTCTTGGAGGAACACAAATCGTTGCTCGTGGCCTCACCACCGGGATGGGAATCCTTATCGGGGTGATGGCTGCTGAAGAGCTACCACGTGGTTCTCGCGCCTACGGGGTGAGTTTGCTGTCTTTGTCAGCTGCGTTAGGGGCAGGCATGGCGGTATGGGTTCTTCCCGTCGCCGACTTACACGAACAAGGATGGCGAATCGTGTACTTGGTTCCGCTTCTTTCACTACCTTTGATCGCTGCGGTGAGACGTCAACTACCAGAAACTTTAAGGTTCGAAGCCAACTCTGAAGCAGAAACCTTGAGTTCCAAACAGCAACACCTTGAATATCGTCGACTTTTTTTATTGGCGGCGGGAGCTTTCCTGTTTCTTTTCTTTGCTTCCCCGGCCAGCCAATTTCAAAACGATTTCCTGAGAGATCACCGCAACTACAACGCCGCAGGAATAACCATGTACACGTTGTTGACATCCACCCCTGCCGCTATTGGTATCTTCTGGGCTGGAAAATGGGCCGATACACGAGGGAGACGCCCGATAGGGGCGGTAGGGCTTGCCGGCGGAACCATCTTCATAACAATGAGCTATTTTGCTTCAAGTTCGCTCATGTGGTTAACGCATTTAGCTGGAATCGTCATCGGTTCTCTCACCGTCGCCTTGGGGGTATATGGTCCTGAACTTTTCTCAACTCGGCACCGAGCTAAAGCAAACGGAACAATCGTCACTATTGGAGTACTCGGTAGTGCGTCGGGGCTGCTTCTTGTTGGGCTTCTCCAAGACCATTTCAACAACTACGGGCCAGCTTTTTTAATCGCAGCAATAGGGCCTTTATTAGCTGCTGTACTGGTTCTCACTAAATATCCGGAGACAGCTCAAATAAAACTTGAAGAGTTAAACCCGGACGATATTGAAATAGGTGACCTGTAATTAAAGTTTGCTTAACCAATCACAAACAGTTTCACCTATGTGTTCGTCCGCTCCTTTAAGGTCGTGTCGTTTGCCTTCTAAAACAACTCTGGTAACTGGTCCAGAGATTTGTGGGAGATGTTGAGAAAACTCTTCTGGTGTTCCAAATTCGTCTTTATCCCCTGAAATAAATAAACAAGGAACTTCAATAGCGGGAAAATGTTCAACTCGAAGTTTTTCAGGTTTTTTCACCGGATGCAGCGGGTAACAGATAAGAATCAAGCCGGCGGCTGGCAAACCCTCTGCTACCGCCATGGAACACACTCTTCCTCCCATAGACCGTCCCCCTAAAACCAATTTTTTGCTATCTATACCTTCACGATTCGACATTTTTGTGACTGCGTCATTGACTTCAACCACAAGTTTTTTTACTGGAGAAGGAAAAGGCTTTCCGTCTTTTCGATATTGAAAATCAAACCGTTCAACGGGTAGCGGCTGTAAAAGTTCTTCAAGATAACAAAGAGTGGAATGATCCCGATTTGATCCTGACCCTGGAGTAAGAAAAACACCGGAATAAGGCTGAGACGTGCTTAACATATCTAAATACTAGAACCGCTACTAACATTTAGTCCATGAACGAACCATCAGATCACGACACCCTTGTCGCAACGATGACTGGTGGAATGGTTTCAGAGGTGCCTGATTTCACTGGAAGCGACCGGTTGCATTCGGACGGTCGACCTAAAGGAACTTTCCGAGACGAATTACGAAAAGTTCCTAACTTGCGCAATTCATGGACAGTTCTTTCTTCTCTGGCCACACCTGTCGCGCTCATATGGGGAGCGATAGAGATAAACCATTTCGCAGCATGGATCGCCGCAGCGTTACTTATGGGTATTTCCCAGAATCGGTTATTCATCCTTCACCACGAAGCCGCTCACAGAACACTCTTTAGTAACCGTAAAATTAATGACTTAATTGGAATCAACTTCATCGGCCTTCTTACTTTCGGGACAGGAAGCCACGGATACCGTATCGGCCACATGAACCATCATCGTGATGAGTTCGGACCAAAAGAACCAGATTTTTTGCTCTATAGCTTCTACCCAATTTCTAAATCTTCCATGAGGAGAAAAATTGTCCGTGACGCCACTGGAGTGTCTGCGTTTCGTATCCTGCGTCCACGTTTTCAAAGACTAAACGAATCACGGCATCGGAAACTAACGATGATGTTTCTCCTCGGACAAGCAGCGGTCTTACTTACCTTCGTTCTCATAGGGCATCCCTGGCTTTATCTTCTGTTATGGATCGCTCCATGGGCGTTCATATATCAAGTGCTTAACCGGTTAAGAGCCATTGCGGAACATGGCGGCATGACCAGATCTAAGGATCGTCGATGCACCACTCATCAGGTGCAACAGTCTCTATTGACCAGAACTCTGATCACTCCTGTAGGTGTCGGATATCATCTCGCTCATCATGTTGACATGACTGTCCCGTGGAGAAACCTTCCACGCCTTCATGAAGTTTTAGTTGAAGATGGCTATCTCACAGAAGCTTTTATTTGGCCAAATTATCGGACGCTCTGGAAAGCGATGTCAAAAAGTTCGGTTTAAAAATTTGGGTTTAAACCATTTGACGTAAAACTTCAGTCAACGTGTGAGCTAAAAGTTTCAAATCTTCGTCGCTTGTGTTTCCTTCTGCCAATAACTCAACTAGCTCATTTGTTTTTTCACCAAGCAAATTCCAGGTAACAGGGTTAAACCCAAATGGGGGGCGATGACTAACAAGTAGCGGTGCGTGAGAAAGAATTTCCTCTACTCCTCGGTTGTCGCGAGGGTCTTTCCGTAAACGGTCGCACGCCACAAAAACATTTGAAAGTAAAGAATTAGCGTCGAGCCCTTCAAGTTCTGGACGGTCATCATTAGCTCCTTGGAAAGCATCTAATGCTGCTTCTACCGCGTCTTCGTCTTCTACCAGCACCAATAAATCTCCTGCTTCGTCAAATTCGTGTGGAATGCCTAATCGTGCAAGTAATTCGCTAAACGCTGTTTGTTCATCCGCCGCCCACCCTTCAACTTCGTAAGCGATTTTTTCTGCTTCAGGGTCTAAAACAGGGCCACCTGTTTCATCTGTTGCTTCAACAATTTCATCAACGCTTTCTTCATCAGCGGCTCGGATAACAAGAGTGGCCCCTAACCATGAGTGCGCAATGTTTTGACCAGTTAATTCTTGATCGAGAGCTCGTCTGCTCTCTCCAGCCCATTCATGAAGTTCGTAAACGATTTGTTCTTCGTCTGAATCGCCAACATCATCTAACCCTGCAGGAGCTTCGTCAACTAGTTCAATACCGCACTCAACGCATTCCATGACGTCTTCTGCGTATTCAGTTTGACATTGAAAGCACCAACTCATCGTGCCATCCTTGCATGATGCTTCCCGAACCCCAACTTTAAAAAGAAGTTCTTTAATAAGAATGTTTACCCAAATAGTTCAAGGCCATAGTGTGTAACACTGTTTGGTTTCCACTAAATTCAACTATATGACTTCTCTTAACGACACTTCTGAACGTAACCTCGCTCTTGAATTAGTGCGAGTAACTGAAGCCGCAGCGTTAGCTGCTTCACGGTGGATGGGAAGAGGTGACAAAAATGGCGCAGATGGAGCCGCTGTCGATGCGATGCGTGAAGTTCTCAATCACGTTCAAATGGATGGATTAGTGATCATCGGCGAAGGCGAAAAAGATGAAGCCCCGATGCTTTTCAACGGAGAAAAAGTAGGCGACGGTTCTCCACCTCAAACCGATATCGCTGTGGATCCAATCGATGGAACCACACTTACTTCACTGGGACGAGGCAACGCATTAGCTGTCATTTCTGTCTCTCCGAGAGGAACCATGTTCGATCCCGGACCGTGTGTTTACATGGAAAAAATTGCTGCCGGGCCTGATTGTCATGACGCTATAGATATCACCCGTTCACCTACAGAGAATCTAGAAGCAATCGCTGCAGCTAAAGGGGAATCTGTACGAGACCTCACAGCTGTCATTCTTGATCGTGACCGGCATCATGATCTAATTAGTGAAGTTCGTGCTGCCGGTGCACGCGTTCGTTTAATCCCTGATGGAGATGTTGCCGGAGCCATATCAACTGCGTGGGCTGATTCAGGAGCAGATGTTTTGTTTGGAATCGGAGGGACCCCTGAGGGAGTTATTTCTGCTGCTGCTTTGAAATGCATGGGTGGAGTTATGCAGGGACGACTTTGGCCACGCAACGAAAGCGAAAAAAACGAAACCCTTGAGAAGGGTTACGACTTAGATGCTGTTCTTAGCATTGAAGATCTAGTTTCTGGAGATAGTTGCTTTTTCGCAGCGACAGGAATCACTGACGGAGAGTTACTCAAAGGTGTTCATTATTCGGGAGGCAAAGTCCATACCCAGTCTCTTGTTATGCGTTCAAAATCCGGGACTGTCCGCCAAATTGATGCAAGTCACATTATTGACAAGTTGGAATCAAGTAGTTCTTGATCGAATTCAAAAAGATTTAGATTCCGGCAACCTGTAAACGAAGTTCTGCTCGTGCGAGAGCATCAGCTGCTTCAACATCTTCATCGTTTTGCGACAGTTTCGCTTCAGCAGCATCTTTTGCTTGCTGAGCACGCTCCACATCTATTTCACTTGATTCCTCTGAAACATCAGAGAGAACACTGATTTTGGTTCCTGCCACTTGAACAAAACCTCGGTGAACAGCGAACACATCCCGTTCGCCATCTGGTCGTATGACTTCAACTGACCAAACAGCAAGAACACCAATAAATGGCACGTGACCTGGTTGAAAGGCAATATCTCCGCCTTCCAAAGTTCTCGCGATAACCATTTCTGCTTCCCCGCTATAAGTAATAGTTTCTGGGGAAACCAGTTCTACTTGAAAAGTCATAAATTAACCTTCGAGTTCTGCTGCCTTGCGTCGGGCGTCATCAGCTCCACCAACATTTAAGAATGCTTGTTCTGGTAGATCATCTAGCTCACCTTCAACAATGGCGGCGAAAGAATCAACTGTTTCTTCGACAGGAACAGTGACTCCAGGAAGACCGGTGAATATTTCCGCTACGTTCATTGGTTGCGAGAGGAAACGTTGCACTTTTCTTGCCCGCGACACTGTCACTTTGTCTTCTTCAGACAGTTCGTCTAAACCAAGAATTGCGATAATGTCCTGCAACTCTTTATAGCGCTGCAGAATTTCTTGTACCCGTCGCGCTGTTTCATAGTGTCGATCACCTACAACCTCTGGGGTGAGGATGGTAGAGGTTGAAGCCAGCGGGTCAACTGCTGGGTAAATACCCAGTGCAGCAATGTCACGGCTCAACTCTGTTGTCCCATCAAAGTGGGTGAAAGAGGTGAACGGTGCGGGGTCGGTGTAATCATCTGCAGGTACATAAACGGCTTGTAGCGAGGTGATTGAGCGACCACGTGTTGTCGTGATTCGTTCTTGGAGTTGGCCCATCTCATCAGCGAGGGTGGGCTGGTAACCCACAGCGGAGGGCATACGCCCCAAGAGGGTTGAAACTTCTGATCCGGCTTGAACGAAACGGAAAATATTGTCAATGAACAAAAGGACGTCTTGGCCTTGTTCGTCACGGAAATATTCCGCCATCGTTAAAGCTGAAAGAGCTACTCGTAGCCGAACTCCTGGTGGCTCATCCATTTGTCCAAAAACTAACGCTGCTTTTTCAAGCACTCCGGATTCTTCCATTTCTAGAAGAAGGTCTGTTCCTTCTCTGGTGCGTTCTCCTACACCAGCGAACACCGAAACACCGCCGTGGTTTGAGGCCACACGGTTGATCATCTCGGTGATAAGTACGGTTTTACCTACTCCGGCACCACCGAACAATCCAATTTTTCCACCTTGGAGGTAAGGGGTGAGGAGGTCGATGACTTTAACTCCTGTTTCGAACATCTGAGCTTTTGGTTCAAGCGAATCAAAGGAAGGTGCACTTCTATGTATTTCCCAACGTTCCGCATCGCTAGCCGCATTTTCATCGTCTAACCCTTGACCGGTCACATTAAATACGTGTCCGAGCGTCTCGTCTCCGACTGGCACAGTAATTCCTTTGCCAGTGTTTCGCACTTGAGTACCTCTGGTTAACCCGTCGGTAGGTTTCATGGCGATAGCCCGAATTCGGTTATCACCGATTTGTTGGGCTACTTCTGCCACGATCGTGGTTTGAACACCGTCAAGGTCTACATCGAACTCAACAGCAGTGTTGATCTCTGGTAGTTCCCCTGGAGGAAATTCAGCGTCAATTACCGGTCCGGCAATACCGACGATGCTTCCGGGTTGAAGTTCTGTGACTGTCATAGTTTCTCCTGGTTTTCTCGATCTGTTTTAGTTCTCTGCCCCAATTGGGACTAGGTCTTCAGGTTGGTCGTCATCACCTAACGCTTCAGCACCACCGATAATTTCCATTATTTCGGTAGTGATTGCGTCTTGGCGTGCTCTATTCATTTCCCGAGCTAGTTTCACGATTAAGTCTTCAGCGTTATCGGTTGCTGATTTCATTGCTCGTTGACGATTTGCGTGCTCTGAGGCTGCTGATTCAAGTAGCGCCCCGAATAAACGAGCTTCTACATAGCGAGGAAGTAACGATTCAAGTACTGCTTCAGGTGATGGTTCAAACTCAAATGAGTCCGTATTCTTTGAATCACCGCTTCCTTCGGTAGCGATTGTTTCCGTGCTTTCCAATGGGAGGAAACGTCGAGTAGCTACTTTTTGGCTACCGATGCTTAAAAATTCTGTATAAACCAGTTCAACACGGTCGATGTGATTGTCCGTGAATAGTGTTGCAACTGTTTCTGCGATTCTGCGGGCATCTTCATAAGTAGGGTTGTCGCTTACACCTTCGGTGAAGGACTCGACCGTGTAATTACGGAAAGCGAAATAGTCTCGTGCTTTTTTCCCAATCACGATAAGCGAGTAATCTGCACCTTCCGAACGAGCATTTTGTACTTGGCGTTCTGCAGCGCGAATCACTGAAGAGTTGTAGGGGCCGGCGAGTCCTCGATCTGAAGAGATAACGATAACTCCAACTCTTTTTACGCTTTCTGCTTGACGAAGCAAAGGATGGTCTATTTCCGCTCCTCCTGCAGCCAAATTTTCAATCACCGTGGTGATCTGCTCAGCATAAGGTCGAGCTTCACGTGCTCTTTGCTGTGCTTTAACTACTCGAGTTGCAGCTATCAGCTCCATTGCCCGTGTAATTTTTTTCGTGTTTTGAACACTGTCTATTCTTCTTCTTAACTCGCGTTCTTTACCGCCAGCCATGCTTCACCTCCAGAGGTAAAACACGCGCATATTCGGCTTTGAAGAAATCAAAACACTGAATAGGCGAAAAAGTTGTCACTGGTTCACTCGTCTCCTGCAGATATGTCTTCTTCGGGAAGAGTGGTTTCTGCATCAATTATTGCTGACTGAGTTTCAGTGGACTCCGAATCTGGAGCTTCTCCAGAGTTTTGTGAGCCAGTGAATTGTTCCGCGAATTCAGAAATCGCAGCATCAAAGGCTTCTTCGTCATCGATCTTGCCGGATTCTTTCACCGCAGCGAGTTTCGCTGCCTCTCGTGTGCGGAACCAGTCAAGTAATTCAGACTCGAAACGTTGCACATCTTCTACCGAAACACCATCTAGGTGTCCGCGTGTCCCAGCCCAAATAGAAATCACTTGCTCTTCTACAAGAAGAGGTGAGTTAAGACCCTGTTTAAGTAATTCAACAAGTCGATATCCACGATCTAACTGCGCTTGAGAAACCGCGTCAAGATCCGATCCAAAAGCAGCAAATGACTCCAATTCACGGAATTGCTGCAAATCTGATTTGAGTGTACCTACCGCTGATTTCATAGCTTTCACTTGAGCTGCTGAACCCACACGTGAAACTGAAATACCGACATCTACTGCAGGTCGGACGCCTGATTTGAACAGGTCGTCTTGGAGAAAGATCTGCCCGTCTGTGATCGAAATCACGTTGGTTGGAATGAACGCAGACACATCTCCGGCTTTTGTTTCAATAATTGGCAAAGCAGTTAGTGACCCTGCACCAAGATCGTCGCTTAATTTAGCGGCACGCTCTAATAAGCGACTATGAAGATAAAACACGTCTCCTGGATAAGCCTCACGGCCTGGTGGGCGTCGCAACAACAAAGACATCTGACGATAAGCCTCAGCTTGTTTAGAAAGGTCGTCATACACGGCCAAAGAGTGCTCTCCGTTGTCCATCCAGTGCTGACCCATGGCACATCCGGCATATGGGGCAAGATATTTAAATGGAGCTGGATCAGAAGCTGGAGCTACAACTACCACGGTGTATTCCATGGCTCCATGAGATTCAAGCACAGCAACATTTTGAGCAACTGTGGAAGCTTTTTGTCCGATAGCCACATAGACACATTTCATGCCTTGTCCGGCTTGATTAATAATTGTGTCAATAGCAACAGTGGTTTTCCCTGTTTTACGGTCACCAATAATAAGTTCTCGTTGCCCACGACCAATTGGGATAAGTGAATCTATGGCTTTAATGCCTGTTTGCATAGGTTCATGCACTGGTTTACGTCCCATGATTCCGGGTGCTTGAACTTCCATACGGCGTTGCACCGTGTTTGTCAACGGACCTTTACCATCTATCGGTTCACCCAACGGGTTAACTACACGTCCTAAAAGACCATCGCCGACGGGAAGAGACAAAATGTCGCCGGTTGCGCTAACCGTTTGACCTTCTTCAATATCGTCAACTTCTCCAAGGACTACAGCACCTATGGATCTTTCATCTAAGTTCAACGCCAGTCCAAAACTTCCATTTTCAAATTGCAGAAGTTCGTTCACCGCTGCGCCAGGAAGCCCTGATACTCGAGCGATACCATCACCTACTTCAAGCACCCGCCCTACCTGAGATTGCTCAAGGCTAGGTTGGAAACCGTCAAGGTTTTTTTGTATCGCTGCAGCTATGTCTGCCGTATTGATAGTCAATTCAGCCATATTTTCTATTCTCTCTGTCTCTCACTAGTTCTTCTATTAACGAAAGCTCTCTCTGAGCTGGTTTAAGCGGCGTCGAACGCTGCCATCAATAATGTCGTCACCTATTTCAGTAATCGCTCCACCTAATACCGATGGGTCAATAACTACTTTGATCTCAACGTCTTTACCCGTAGAGGTTTTAATCCCCTCAACAAGTCTTTGACGTTGATCTGAAGTCAGGTCAATAGCGGATCGCACTGTTGCGACAGCTTTATTTCGTGATCCGGCGCTACGTTCAACAAACGCGTCAACAATAGAAGGAAGGTCGCTGGCTCGCCCTGCGCTAACCACCATGGAAATCAGTGATGCAGTCGTTGCCGAAGCTTTTCCTTCTAATAAATCTTCAATCATTTGAAGACGCCTAGCGACGGGAACATCAGCATCGGCAAGGGTTGAGCGGAGTTCATCATTTGATTTAAAAGTTTGAGCGAACCCAAACAACTCGTCTTCAACCGCAGAAAGATTTCCTTCTGCTGCCGCAACACTAAATAATGCGTCTGCGTACCCAACTATTGGTGAATCAGTCATTGCTGCCTGTCACCTCGTCAATGTAAGCATCGATTAAGCGTGCTTGTGCATCAGCGTCCAGGCTGGATTGCACAACCCTTTCAGCTGCACCTAAAGCGATACCAGAAACTTCTGCTCGAAGATCAGCTATCGCTTGAGCTTTTTGGGCTTCAACGTCTGCTGCAGCTTTTTCTCGCATCTCAGCAATTGATCCTTCTGCCTGAGTGGAAAGGTCCGTTCTTAACTGATCTGCTGTGACTCGTGCTTCTTCAATGATTCGCGCTGATTCTGTTTTTGCATCTGCTAGTTGGGCTTCGTAGTCAGACTGAACTGCCTGAGCATCAGTCTTAGCTTGTTCTGCCGCATCTAGGTCAGCTCGTATTTTTTCTGCTCGAGCGTCCATGGCCCCCTTAACAGCAGGGAAACCTTTCTTGACCATGATGACAAACAAAATCAAGAAGGCTGCGCCTCCCCATATGATCTCGTTTAGTTCAGGAAGAATAGGGCTCGGAGCTTCTAAGCATCCTTCTAATTCGTCTTGAACAGTTTCATCGTGTGCCACATGACGTATGTCTTCTGATGTCATGTGGTCACTGTGACCGTGATGTTCAAGTGCTTCTTCAAATCGTTCCGCGACACAAGCACCTATGCTTTCGCCTGATGCGCCAGCTGGGCCAGCAAAGGCCGCGATACTTATCGTTGAAACAAGCGAAGCCACCAAAAGGCGGTTCCATCGTTTACTCATTGGTTTAACTCTCTCTCGTCGTCGGCGTTTTCTTAAGGCATCAAGAGGATAAAGACCACGAACCCGATAAGGGCAAGTGCCTCGGTGAAGGCAATACCTAGGAACATTGTCGTCCTAACCATGCCAGCCGACTCAGGCTGACGTGCCATTGATGAAATTGCGTTACCTACTACGGTCCCGATACCAATCCCAGGGCCAATAGCCGCAAGTCCATAACCTAAGCCTGCACCGATGGCCTTTAAGCCTTCGAGCATTTCGCCAGTTGCAGTCTCTGCAAGAACATTCAACACTTGAATTCTCCTGTATTTCTATGTCTCTTCCGGAATTTCCGAATGAGTATTTCTGTTTAAAGATCTATTACTTTATTCACCCTTTAATGCGCGGGGTGTAACGAACCACCGATGTAAACGGCGGTAAGTATTGTGAAGATGAAGGCTTGTAGAACCGATACCAAAATTTCGAAACCGGTCATAAGTACCAACATCGCGAACGGTGCTGCTGCTCCCACATAGGTTGCATCCCAAAGAGCTGCGGTAAGGACAGCGAACGTAACTAATAAGAGGTGACCGGCAACCATGTTGGCCCAGAGCCGGATAGCCAAAGAGAAAGGTCGAACCACGAACGTTGAAACAAGTTCTATCGGAGTAACGATGAGGTAAAGAGCTTTAGGTACTCCTGGAGGGAAAAGAGAGTTTTTGAAATATCCGCCGAGTCCTTGAGAGCGAATCCCAACAAAGTTATAGATAAGCCAAACGATAAGAGCCAACGTGATTGGCACTGCCATACGACTATTCGCGGGGAATTGGATTCCAGGTATCACTTCGAAAATATTTGAGAACAGAATAAAAAAGAACATGGTGGTCAAGAACGGCATGTATTTTTTGCCCTCTGGCCCGATGGTCTCCATCACCACTGACTCTTCAATAAAGTTGACTCCAGATTCTGCTACGTGTTGTACTCCAACTGGCACTAATGAAGTCTTTTTTCGTCCGGCGGTCAAAAATATTGCTGCGGTAATTACGACTGCTGCTAAATAGATGAGAACTGTCTTATTGACCGCGTACAAAGTGTCTCCGAAGAGAATGTCGGGCCATTCAAATAAATGAGTTATAGGCGGAAAATCAAGTGCGAGTACATTCACCGTGGATTGCTACTCCTGAAAGTTGTCTGTTGATGGTTTATTTGGCATTAATCCTGGGAAAGCGAGCGATGCCGAAACATGCTTAGTTTCCCAAATAAGTAATCCCAAGTGGGTTATTAAAAGAGTTATTGCAAAAGGCACAGTAGCGAACCAATCGGCGTTTCGTACTATCAGGACCGCTACTGCCATTAATCCGAGTCGAATGAGATAACCAAATAGAACCGCTCCATAGAGAGTGTTTAACGAAATTGCCAGTGCTCGTGAAATAATTTTTGCGCCGAGGAAGAAATTGAAAGAAACTAGCGCCAGCGCTAATCCGGAAGAAACGATCCCACCTACCCCATCTAGAACCACACCAACAAGAAGAAAAACAGGCGCAACTAATAAAGAGCGACGAACAAGGTCCCGTGCTATCGCGACTTCAGGAGCGTCAAGAGACGCAGCGGCTGCGCTCATACCAAGGGCCCGTTCGATTGCCAGTTTTCTCGCCGTTCAGCAGCCTGCTGGTCAAGAGTTTGAGAGTAGTCTCGATACATCTTCCATGCGGCATAACCGACAGTGATCAAGACAAGAATTATTGTAAAAAGAGGTGAAGTTCCGAGTTGGCGGTCTATAAGCCAACCAACAACTCCAAAGATTGCTGGAGTTACTGTAAGTTCAAAAGCTGCTGCAAAAGCATCGCCGAAGCCCTGCTTTAACTCACGCGTACCAGCTTGTTTCATGAAGGATTCCTCTTAACCTAAAAGCGTCTGAAGAAATAAACTTCAGACGCTTGTGAATCTATTCTCAAATGAGGTTAGAGGCAACCTGATTCACTGTCTTAATCTCATTTTTTCAACAGATTTTTTTAAACGGTCACATCTTTGTCAGACCTGAGTCTCGGATGCAACACAGTAAAGAGAACGAGACAAACAGCAGCTATGCCTGCGGGCACTATTGCATCTCCTTCTCCTGTATAAGTCGGCCAGAGAACCAAGCCGGAAAGTAGAGCCGTCCATGCCCACAGAATCAATACAGCTCTTCGATGGCCATGACCCAGTCTGAGTAAGCGGTGATGTAGATGATTCTTATCAGCTTGTGTAATTCTGATGCCTCGAGTAGCCACACGTCGGATAATGGCAAATGTCATGTCAAATAAAGGCACTCCTAAAACGATTAGAGGTATGAAAATTGGAGCGAAAAAGAAAAATGACTGGCCGCTAAAGGGCACATCGGTTCGGCCTCCCACTGAAACTGTGGATGCTGCGAGAAGTAGCCCAAGAAGTAATGCACCACTGTCTCCCATAAAAATACGAGCTGGGTGAACATTGTGAGGTAAGAAACCTACGCATATGGCAACAATCAAAATTGCTATGAGAGCTCCTGGATTGCCAGGGAATAAAACTCCGGAGTCTCCGAGACGTATTGCGTAAAGGAAAAAAGTTATCGATGCGATACCTACAATGCCTGCCGCTAAGCCATCTAGGCCATCAATGAGGTTGACCGCGTTGACTATGAGAAAAACCCACACAACAGTAAGTAATGCGGAAAGGTCGGGTGACAGAATTATGAGATCTGAAAATGGAATGCGGAGAACAAGCAGTGAAATTCCTGTTAAAGATAAGACGCTCCCTGCTACAACCATCCCAGCTACTTTGGCTGGGGCAGAAATTGGACGGATGTCATCAATCACTCCTACTCCACATATAATAATAGAAGCAATAATTAGTCCGATCATTTCGGTTGGTGCTGCAAAAACTGAAGCAAACTCTCCAATGCTCCAAGCCGTGAGCAAGCCTGCCAGCACACCGCAAAGCATTGCTATTCCTCCTAAAGATGGAGTGGGTTCAGAGTGCATATTTCTTTCATCGGGTTCTACGAGAAGTCCGGTTTTAATAGAAATTCGATGAATCAATGAGGTCGCTAGTGTGGTAACTAGTGCAGCCACTAGTCCTACGGTGACGTAGGCTGCTACACCCGGCACTTATCTCTCCTGCCTAACTGTCATAAGCTGGGAATTTGCTGCAGAGTTCAGCGACTTCTGCTCGTATAACACCTATCTGTTGTTCGTCTTCTCGGTTTCTTAAAGTGCGAGCAATCAGTTCTGCTATCTGAACCATTTCTGGTTCTTTCATCCCTTGCGTAGTAGTAGATGGAGTACCTATTCTCATTCCGCTAGTGACAAATGGGGAACGCGGGTCATCAGGAACAGTGTTTTTATTTAACGTAATGCCGGCGCGGTCTAAAACATTTTGTGCTACTGCTCCAGTTAATTCTGAATCGAAAGTACGTAGATCCACCACCATCAAATGATTATCAGTACCCCCTGAAACCAAACGAAATCCGTGTCCTCCCAAAGCTTCCGCCAACGCTGCAGCATTGCTTACTATCTGTGCCGCGTAAACTGGGAAAGAGGGATCGGCTGCTTCCTTGAATGCAACAGCTTTAGCTGCGATGTGATGCTCCAAGGGCCCACCTTGGATACCGGGGAAAATACCTTTATCTATTTTATTCGCGAGATCTTCGCTTGTGAGAATGCACCCGCCTCTTGGTCCGCGGAGTGTCTTATGTGTTGTAAAAGTAACCACATCTGAGTACGGAACTGGATTGGGGTGAACACCGCCAGCTATAAGACCTGCGATATGAGCAGCATCGAACATAAGTAAAGCTCCAACTTCGTTGGCGATTTCACGTAATGGTGCGGGCTCAATGATACGAGGGTAAGCAGTTGCCCCTGCAACTATAAGTTTCGGTTTATGTTCAGAAGCAAGTGCCCGCAGTTCTTCAAAGTCAAGACGTTCGTCACTTTTAGTAAGGCCATAGGAAACAAAGTTGTAGAGAATCCCGCTGAAATTTACTGGTGATCCATGTGTTAGATGGCCTCCGTGGTCAAGGCTTAATCCAAGTACCGTGTCTCCTGGCTCTAAGAGGGCTTGGAACACAGCCATGTTTGCATTGGCTCCCGAATGAGGCTGAACATTTGCGTGTTCAGCTCCAAAGAGTGATTTGACTCTTTCACGAGCTAAGTCTTCAACTTCATCTACAACTACATTTCCGCCGTAATAACGTTTACCGGGGTATCCCTCAGCATATTTGTTGGTGAGTACAGATCCTGAGGCTTTTAGTACTGCAGGTGAAGCAAAATTTTCTGAAGCAATTAATTGCAACGTGGAGTTCTGGCGTTCAAGTTCTTGATCGATGTATCCGAAAAGTTCTTCGTCTCGATTTGTTGGCCAAGGCATTTTACTTTCCTTACTTTTTATTTATGTTTACTTCTAGATCAGTTACTACGAATATAACGAAGCAACCAACCGGTACTAGGAAACTAACTTAGGTATTTGTTATGACACTAGTCATGTATCTACTTTTTTTAAATAGTTGACCAGTGATTGCGTGACTGAGTCTAAAGGTGCTGACGATCGACGAACTAAAACTAGTCGCCGTTTTGTTAGAGGTGTTTTTTTAATCGGTATAAGAGGGTCGATACCTGCTTTAGCTTGCGCGGGTGGTAAAACTGTCCAACCTAAACCAAGACGTACCATCTCTGCTAAAACTTCAGGCTGATTAGACTCTGCCGTCACTTCGTAAGAAGCACCGAGGGTAGAAAGCGCTGAAGCGATTATTCGGCGAGTATGGGAGCCTTTGGGGAAAGATACCCATGGCCCCCACTTCTGAGGAGATCTGGCTATCTTTTCTTTAGGGGCGTAAATCAACAAAGGTTCTTCTAAAAAGACTTCGCTTTGTAAGTCTTCAGAAATTACTTCTGGTTCCACACAAGCTATAAGGTCCAGTGATCCTTCTAACAATGCTTCAAGTAGCGCCCCCGAAGGGGCGACAGTTAGTCGTAAATCAACATTAGGGAACCTTTCGTGGAATTCTCGAATCTCACTCGCCCGATGATGAACAGCGATGGCATCTATAGCTCCGAAACGAATCTGCCCTGAGGTTCCGTCTCTTTGTGCTTGTGCCCAATGTGTGAGATCTTTTGTTTCTGCTAAAACTCGGCGAGCATATTCTAGTACTTGCTTTGCTTGAGGTCGAAGAACTGTAGACCGACCCCTTCTTTCAAATAGTGGTAGTCCCACTCGTCGTTCAAGTTCTATCAGGCCTTGTGTTAAGGCCGAGGGGGTTACTCCCAATTGCTCGGCTGCAGCAGCTCTTGTCGTATTATTAGCTGCGGCCAGTAAATACTCAAGTTGTTGAACACTCAGATTCGGCAACAACAATTCTTTCTTCTCTGACATGTGGATCTCCTTTCTTCATATTTAGTATCTCTTAATAATAAACATTCTAATTAAAAATATCTTATGATTAATCCTTATGAACAAACCAGTAGACATTAAAGCCGCATCAGGCAAACTAGGAATTCTTACTCCCGGAATTGGAGCTGTATCTTCAACTTTTATCGCCGGAGTGATCGCAGCACGCAAAGGTCTTGCCGCCCCCATTGGATCTGTGAGCCAAATGGCACACATCCGTTTAGGGGCGAAAGAAGAAGACCGAAACCCTCTAATCAAAGAATTCGTTCCACTCGCTAAACTTGATGACCTTGTATTTGGCGGATGGGACCCAATTTCGTCAAACGCTCTAGAGGCAGCCAGAACATGCGGCGTTCTTGAAGAGAAGGATCTTGCTCCTCTCTCTGCAGAACTTGAAGGAATAGTTCCTATGGATGCAGTTTTTGATAATAGATGGGTCAAAAAACTAGATGGAGTTCGAATCAAAAATATCGCTTCCAAATGGGAACAAGCAGAAGCTCTTATTGCTGATATCGAAAACTTCAGATCTGAAAATGACTGCGAACGCCTAGTAATGGTTTGGTGTGGCTCCACCGAGGCCTTTCAAGAGGCAAGCGAAGTTCACTCTTCCGTCGCTGCATTCGAAGCCGGATTGCATGCAAATGACGAAAATATTTCGCCAAGTCAAATTTATGCGTATGCAGCCTTAATGAGTGATGTGCCGTTTGCCAACGGAGCACCAAACCTTTCCGTTGACCTTCCCTGCATGATTGAATTAGCCAAAACACGTGGAGTGCCTATCGCAGGGAAAGACTTCAAGACCGGACAAACGCTGATGAAAACCTTGTTGGCTCCAGGCCTAAAGGCACGCATGTTGGGATTAAACGGCTGGTACTCAACCAATATTTTGGGTAACCGTGACGGTGAAGTTCTTGATGATCCAGAAAACTTTAAAACAAAAGAGGTTTCAAAACTCGGGGTGCTTGATGCCATTCTTCAACCTGAGTCTTATCCAGATCTTTACAGCGACATCCACCATGTAGTGCGAATCAACTATTACCCGCCAAGAGGAGACAACAAAGAAGGCTGGGACAATATTGACATCTTTGGGTGGCTTGGATACCCAATGCAAATCAAAGTGGACTTTCTTTGTCGGGACTCAATCCTCGCCGCACCAATCGTTCTTGACTTAGCTCTCTTCATGGATTTGGCAGCTCGCGCTGGACAATCAGGAGTGCAAGAATGGCTGTCCTTTTATCTAAAGGCTCCTCAATCGGCAACAGAGTCAGGTCCAGAACATGACCTCTTCATTCAACAAACAAAGTTAAAAAATACTTTAAGAGAGTGGATGGGTGAACAACCAGTCACACACTCAGAAGCCGGCTAACAGCTCAAAGTCAGATACGCGTCTCGCGACCTTTCCAATATTCGTCCTTCAGAAGACGTTTATAAAGTTTTCCTGTTGGGTGGCGTGGCAACTCTTCTCTAAAGTCAACGCTTCGCGGGCATTTCACATCTGCGAGTTGAGAACGACAGAAAGCGATGAGTTCTTTTTCTAATTCTGGTCCAATCGCAGACATGTCTTCAGGTTGCACGATCGCTTTTACTTCTTCTCCGAATTCATCATTTGGAACACCTATAACTGCCACATCGAAGACTGCAGGGTGCATAGTCAAAACATTTTCTGCTTCTTGAGGATAAATATTTACTCCTCCTGAGATAATCATGTAGGCCTTACGGTCAGTGAGATACAAGTAGCCATCTTCGTCTACGCGACCTACATCACCGAGCGTGCTTAAATCTTCACCAATCTTCGCTCCAGCCGTCTTGTCGGGGTCATTGTGATATTCGAAGCCGGCAGTGCCTCTAAAATAGACTCCACCTTCTTCTCCGGTAGCCACTTCTTCTCCTTCGTCGTTGACAATAACTAGTTCGCCAACAAGGGATTTTCCTACCGAACCGGGATGATCTAACCAATCTTCCGAACCAATGTAGGTGAAACCGTTTCCTTCTGTTCCCGCGTAGTACTCGTGAATTACTGGGCCCCACCAATCAATCATTTTTCGCTTGACTTCTACTGGACATGGGGCTGCTGCGTGGATAGCTGACAGCAATGAAGAAACGTCATATTTGGCTCGTATTTCTTCAGGTAATTTGAGCATGCGTACAAACATTGTTGGGACCCACTGACTTCCTGTGGCTTTATGTTCCTCAATCGCTGCAAGTGATTCTTCTGGATCAAATTTTTCCATAACTACCACAGTGCTGCCTATCCGTTGATAGGCCAGACAAAATCGAAGTGGTGCCGCATGGTAGAGGGGGGCGGGTGAAAGATACACGCCGCCTGGTTCGCCTTTGAATAAAAGTTTCACCATCGCAGCTATGGTGTCGCCTAAACCAAGAAGTGCTCCTGTAGGGGCTCGTTTAACTCCTTTGGGGCGACCTGTGGTGCCAGACGAATAAAGCATGTCTTGACCTTCGACGGCATCTTCTGGAACGTCAGTTCCTTGAGTTGCGACTGCGTCTTCAAATGGGGCGTGTTCTGGCAATTCTCCGCCTATGGAGAAGCGAGCTTCTACGTTTGGAGTGTCAGGAATGATTTCTGCAGCGGCTTCAGCCTTATAAGGCGATGTTATAAATACTCGAGCGCCACAGTCATTTACTATGTAAGCAACTTCATCTGTGGTTAGTCGTGAAGATATAGCGGTGTAGGTCAATCCGGCGTATATGGCTCCCCAAGCAAGTGGCAAGAATTCGATTCGGTTTTCAAGGCAAAAAGCTACATGATCAGCCGGTGCAAGCCCCAAACTCCTGAAAAGATTAGCTATACGGGCAGCTTCATCATGTAACTCTTGAAAAGTCATTGACTTTTCTGAACCATGCACAACAATCGCTAAGCGATCAGGTTCTTGATCGGCCCAAAATCCTGGGTATTCTCGGTCTGGTAAAGTTGTTTCGTCGTTCACGGCTTAAAAACTAGTCTCTCTTGATGTGTATTCTTCTATTCGGGGACAATCTAACAGTAGAGGGACTGGCCAAGGAAGGTACTAGCGTCTTTCTATATGAGAAGTGTTTTATTCGCTCCAGGAAATCAGCCTGCAGTAATTGAGAAATTGCCGCGCACTAATCCAGTTGCTGCTGTTATAGACCTAGAAGACTCTACGCCTTCTTCTCATAAGGTGAAATCTCGTCAAATAGCTTTGAAAGCAACAGAAACTGTCACAGCAGCATGCCCTCTACTAATAAGAATTAATGGATTGGATACCGAGTGGTTTGAAGGCGACGTAACAGAAGCTCTGTCTCCTGCTCTTCTCGGGGTTCTAGTTCCCAAACTCGCTTCATTTGAAGATGTTGAAAGAGTAGTTGAAGTTTTTAACGAGGCTGGGTTTAGTGATCTTCCAATCATGGCGGGGGTTGAAACAGTCCAAGGTGTCATCAACGCTATTGAAGTGACTAAGCATCCAAGGGTGAAATGGTGCTATTTCGGAGCGGAGGACTATGTGGCTGATTTAGGAGGAGTGAGGCGCTCCGACAACCTTGAAGTGTTAGTAGCGAGAAGCCAAGTAGCACAAGGTGCGAGACTAAGCGGTGTAAGCGCATTGGACATGGTGGTCACTGACTTCCAAGACACAAACCGTTTCAAGAAAGAAGCGGCCGAAGCCCGTTCAATGGGATACTCTGGAAAACTTTGCATACACCCGAGTCAAGTGGGATTAGCAAATGAACTTTTCCAGCCTTCTGAAAGAGAAATCGAATGGGCAAGCCAAATTGTTTCCGCATACTCACAAGCACTTTCAGAAGGTAAGGCTGCAATACAAGTTGACGGAGAAATGGTTGACGAACCGGTGTTTCGTCGAGCCAAAGCATTACTTGAATAATAAAAATTGATAAAGATTTTCAAGAATCAGGACTGAAAAGGTGTGAGTCTGAATTTCACAGGCGATCATTAGAGGATGGTCAAACTTGACGAAGATACTCACAAAGCCCTTTTGCTCTTTAATAGAAGAACCGAAGCTGCTGCAGTAGCGGCTGCTGAAGGTAAGCGTCTCACAAAAGCTGTTAAAGCAAAAGACGATGCAGCCCGTGCCCTCAAGAAAGCACAAGATTCTGGCGCCGACCCAGAAGCTGTAACTGAAGCCGAAGCTACTTACCGATCAGCTCTGAAATCTTGGCAAGACATACGTGATGGTGTTGAACCAGCAGAAGAACCAGCAGAAGAACCAGCAGAAGAACCAGCAGAAGAACCAGCAGAAGAACCAGCAGAAGAACCAGCAGAAGAACCAGCAGAAGAACCAGCAGAAGAACCAGCAGAA
>Ga0066851_10000360_pt1 | contig 22652 bp, 18 predicted proteins | sample ETNtaG_7_FD_65493 | JGI IMG/M metagenome (GOLD analysis project Ga0066851, IMG submission 65493) | Marine microbial and viral communities from oxygen minimum zone, Eastern Pacific Ocean - ETNP201406SV65 | ecosystem: Environmental > Aquatic > Marine > Oceanic | place: Pacific Ocean: Eastern... | reverse complement strand
TTATGTTCATAAGGGTCTATCTTTTCAAGTACTTTAAATATTTCTTCTGAATTAAAGGCATCTTCAATTAATACATATCCGTACTTATCAAAAAACTTAACTTGATCGTCATTTAAAAACTCGTACGGTCCAGAAGGAACGGACCAATTAAAATTATTATTCTTTTCGTGTACTTTTATTTCTTGAGACATTTTATCTACTGAACTCTAATTGCATGCCTTGATTAGATTCTAATATTCTCCCTTCATTGTAGACAAGTTTTCCATTTACAAAAGTGCTAATTACTTTAGAGTGAAATGTATCTCCTTCAAAAGGTGACCAGCCACAGAAATAACTTATATTCTCTTTTGAAATGTTTTGTTCTGAATCTAAATCTACTAAGACCAAATCAGCCCAGTAATTCTCCCTAATAAACCCTCTTTCCCTTATCTGAAATCTTGAAGAGACATTATGAGAAGTATAAGTGGGGATATCCTCTAAATCTAATTCACCCTGATTAACTAGTTCAAGCATGACCAGCAATGTGTGTTGAATGCTTGGCATGCCAGAAGGACATTCCATATATGGATTAGATTTTCCATCTAAACTGTGTGGTGCATGATCTGTAGCTACAAAATCTATATAACCTTCTTTAAGTGCCCTCCTTAAGGCAACCTGATCTCCTTTTTCTTTTATAGAGGGATTGCATTTAATTAACGATCCTTTTTTTGGATAATCTTCTCTTGAAAAATATAAATGTGGTACGCAAACCTCTGCTGTAATTAATTTTTCTTCAATCTTTTGGTTAGAAAATAAAGAAAGCTCTTCTTCAGTTGAAATATGAAGAATATGTAGCTTAGCATTATGTTCTGTGGCTAGATCAACAGCTTTTTTTGAAGACTTCAAACAAGATTCTCTAGATCTAATTTCTGCATGTAAATCTACTGGAATATTCTCTCCATATTTTTCAAAATAACTTTTTTCTAATTCTTTGATTATAGGTGTGTCTTCGCAATGAGTGGCGATTAACACTGGGGATTCTTTAAAAATTGTGTTTAGGCTGTCTTCGTTGTCTACTAATAAGTTTCCTGTGGAAGATCCCATAAATACTTTTAATCCGCAGACCAGGCTGCTATCAATTGATTTTATTTCTTCAATATTGGTATTGCTTGACCCCATGTAAAAGGAATAGTTAGCAGAAGCATATTTTTCTGCTATTTGAACCTTTTGCTTCCATAAGTCATTAGTAAGTGTCGGAGGTATAACATTCGGCATATCCATGAAACTAGTGGTGCCTCCGGCAATAGCAGACAGAGATTCTGTTTTTATACTTCCCTTATCTGTAAGTCCTGGTTCTCTGAAGTGCACTTGGTCATCTATTACACCAGGCAAAAGATATAAACCTTCTGCATCTATTACATTGCCCTGCGCTTCTATGGTTGAATTAATCTTTGATATCCTCCCATCTTCTAATAAAAGATCAGATTCAATTATTTCTCCTTCATTAACAATCTTGCAATTCTTTATAGTAGTTCTTCCACTCAAAATGGTTTACTCCCAGAGGTTGTTATTCTATGCATAGTTCTTTTTTTATTCCCGTATCCGTGTTCTGCATAATGAAGAACACACCTATTATCCCATACTACGAGATCTCCTTTAGTCCATTTATGTCTATATACATAGTCATTCTTTGAAGAATGCTTATAAAGTCTACTTAAAGTCTCTTCAGAATATTTAGGATCTGCTTCTTTTAATTCCTTTACAAAAGCTTCAGTAACGAAAAGAGATTTTTTTCTTGTTTCTGGATGATTCCTAAAGACAGGATGCTCCACTTCACTTAAATTATTAATATCTCCTCCTGCTAGCATTAATACTCCTAGATTACTGTGTATAGCTACTGTTTCTTTTAATTCTTCTTTCAAAACTTCAGGCAGCTCTTCATAAGCAAGATATTGATCAGCGAATAGCGTGTCTCCACCTTCATCTGGAATTTCTAAAGAATATAGCAAAGTTGCGTCTGGAGGTTCTTCTTCAAAAGTTACATCAGAGTGCCAATGCGCGTTTGTGTGATATTTCTCTCCTAAATTTTGTATCTGAATAATTTCAGGATAACCTTCTATGCCTTTAAAAATGGGGTGTATTAACGGTTTGCCCCATATTAAAGCTACTTGCCTTAAATCATTTGGACTTAGTTTTTGGTTTTTAAAGATTAAAACTGAAAACTCAAGAAATGCTTTCTTAATATCATCTACAGGCAGATCGTCAGCTTTACTCAATTCAACATCTAATACTTCAGCACCTATAGGGCCTACCTTTTTTATTTTCATTAGTAGTGTCTCATTTAAAGTTTATAGATCTTTATATTTCCATATTCATTTCCAAAACCTTCTTTATACTCAGAATTCGTTCTATCTAATACTTCCTTTACTAGATTAATCATCTTGTTGCTATTTCCGCAGACAATAGTTAGAGGCATCTCTTCTTGGTTTAAAAAAATAAAATTTTCAACCGTTATATCTACTTCATGATGTCTAAAACCATGAAGATCTAGAGTATGTGAACTCACTTAATAAAGATTCCTAATGAGTTGCGCGGGTCCAACGGTATCTTCAATTTTTTTTATTCTTTCTATCTTCTTACCATTTGTAGCTATATCAGTCTTAACTCCCTCGCCGTCACAGAAAAGACCTTTTATATTTATTATGCGATACATAATTTTCTTGTTAATAAAATTTTTAGTTTATTCTGATATAGTATCGCACCCTAAATTCTATTATATAAAGAATTTATGAGGAACAACATTAATTAGAATCAAAACAATATGAACTTTTTAAAACCATTTTCTAACAAGGCTTTATTAATAACCTTACTTCTATTAAACCCTTATCTTTTTACAGAGGAAGAGTCTTCTGATTCAGAAGAAGAGGAAGAAAAAGAAGTTTACATAGAAGAAATAGTTGAAGAATTCGAAAGGGTCAAAGGTTTCTTTGTAAGTTTTAGGGATCCAAAAACAAACGACATCTACCTAAAAATTAAAAAAGATCAGCTCGATAAAGAATTTATTTACTTCTCTCACGTGATCAACGGCGTTGTTGCAGCAAGAAGAAACAAAGGAAGTTATCTAGATAATGGGGTCTTTAAGATTGAAAAAAATACAGAAAATTTAAGATTTATTAGAGTTCTAACAAATTATGCTTTTGATGAAGGAACTCCTTTAGCAAAATCTTCTGGTACTAACATTTCTGACTCTACTTTTAAGGTTCTTCCTATAAAGGGTAAAAATGAAGATGAAGATGAATTTTTAGTCGACATTACAAGTCTTCTACTTTCAGAAGATTTAACCTTAATTAAGCCAATAACTTCTGAAGGTGATTATGATCCATCAAGCTGCAAATTAGGCCAACTCAGTCCTACCAAGTCTAGAGTATTAGGAGTTTTTAACTATAAGAAAAATACTGACTTTGAAGTTGAGCATGTTATTGAGAATGCTCCATGTAGATACGAAGGAGAAGATGTTGCTGATCCAAGAAATATAAGTATCCAAGTGAGATACAGTTTTATAGAAATGCCTGATAATAATTTTGAGCCAAGAATTGAAGATCAATCAATTGGCTATTTCTCAGATAGAGTTACAAACCTTTCTTCAAAAGACGTGACACCCTACATGGACTTAATTGGAAAATGGGATCTCCAAAAGAAAGATCCTGATAAAGAATTATCTGAACCAATCAAGCCCATTCTTTTTTGGATAGAGAATACTACACCCATAGAACTTAGAGATTTTATAAAACAAGGAGTTTTAGCTTGGAATATTGCGTTTGAAGAAGCAGGCTTTAAGGATGCTATTCAAGTTAAAGTGCAACCAGATGATGCTTCTTGGGATGCAGGGGATATTAGATATAATGTCCTGCGATGGACTTCATCTCCAAACCCTCCTTTTGGAGGATACGGACCTAGCTTCACTAACCCTAGAACGGGCGAAATTATAGGTGCAGATATTATGTTGGAATGGGTTTACTTAACCAACAGACTTAACGTAGATGGAATCTTTAACGGTTCACAAACAGGAAATGAATGTTTTTCAGCTAGTATGCTCCAAGAAGGCATGATGTTCGCTGATTCTTTAAATATTAATGACCCTAAAATAATAGAACAAAGCATTATCAGGCTAACATTACATGAGGTTGGGCATACTTTAGGACTTAACCATAATTTTAAAGGTAGCTTTCTTCATAATAACGAGGATGTTCATAAACCTGAGATAACCAGCAAAATAGGTGTGACATCTTCCGTGATGGAATACCCTGCAATAAACCTTGCTCCATTAGGGTACGATCAAGGCGATTATTACGACGTAGTTCCAGGTCCCTACGACAAGTGGGCTATTAAATTTGGCTATACGCCTAATTTAACTGAGGAAGAAAGAAGAAGTATTCTTAGTGAATCAAATAAACCTGAGCATATGTTTGCTAACGACTCTGAGGACATGAGGTCTGCTGGTTACGGAATAGATCCTAGGGCAATGATCAATGACCTTACTAATGACCCGATAACATACTCAGCTCAAAGGATTGAATTAGTTAATCATGCTCAAAAAGAATTACCTGATAAATTTGCTAATAAAGCTGAAAGTTGGGAAGAGTACAGAAACGCTCATAAAATCATACTAAGAGAGTATCAAAGAGCTTTAGAGGTTGTTTCTAGATATATTGGCGGGGTTTACGTTGAAAGGTCAAATCCACAAGACTCTAATAGGAAAGAGCCTTACACTCCTACTCCTTCTGAAGAGCAAAGAAGAGCGATGTCGATTTTATCAAAGCATGCTTTCTCAAGCGAAGCCTTCCCAATTAACGCATCATTGCTATCTAAAGTTCAGCTAGAAAGGAGAATGTTTGATCTTCGTGGTGAACATGAAGATCCTCAAATGCATAAAATTATCCTTGGAATCCAAAATAAAGTTTTAGACCATATTTTAGGTGCATGGACGCTCGCAAGAATAACTGATACACAGCTTTATGGTAATGACTACAGTGTTTATGAAGTTATTGATGATCTCACTGAGGCAATCTTCTTAGAAGATATAAGTTCTGAAGTGTCTTCAGTTAGAAGAAACTTACAAACCAGTTACGTTAGAAGGCTGATAAGTATTTTAGCTGAGGATTATTATGATGAGTTTGCAACAGCAGCTGCTTATAATTCCTTAAGAGATATTGAGAAACTAATGAAAAAATCTTCTTCACATGAGCCTACCAAAGCTCACAGGAAGCTTATTCTCTGGATAATTGATTCAGGTCTTAATCGAGCGAATTAAGAAACTTCCTTTAGGAAGTTTAGAATAAAGGAATTAACCTCTTCTGGTGCTTCTTGTTGAGTCCAGTGACCTATACCTTCAAGTTCTTCGGCAAACAATAAGTTGCTGTAGTTTGGTCCAATTCTGTCTATTAAAGCTTGGTCGCTTGGAACAAAGAAATTAACTGGATCTAGAGTTCCTGTGACAAAGAAGGCTGGTTGTTCTAGTATTTTTCCTTCTAATTCTGGTATTTCGTGCCAATCAATATTTTGTGCTCTATATCTATTAAAAGGACCTCTTAATCCACTTATTTCAAATTGACTGACAAAATAATCTAAATCTTCCCTTGCAAACCAATTTGGAAAGTCCTCAAACACTTCCATTCCTTCTAGGAATGTAGAATCTTTAGTTTTTTCAGGAACTAAGCCACTTTGACCTTTTTCGAAATTCTTCTGCATACCTCTACCGTCACTATTCGTATAAGTTATAAATAAAGCTTTAGATAAATCAGATTCAAACTCTTCTTCTGCTATACCTTCTTTTTGAAAATAAAGCTGATAGAAAAAACGATCTTTGTAAATTTCCTTCCATAAATCTAAAGTGGGCATAGGCCCTCTACCCATAAAAGGAACAGAAAGAGTCCCTGTAGCAGTAATTCTATCTTCATTTAATGCTGCTGTATTAAGCGCTATTGGCCCACCCCAGTCATGTCCAATTGTAATAGCCGTGTCATAACCGAGAGCATCAATGATTCCTATCACATCATTGGTCATATTTCTCATTGTGTACGCCTCGATTTCATGAGGTTTGTCCGATTCACCATAACCCCTTACGTCATATGCAACAGCTTTAAAGCCTGCTTTTGCAACGGCAGGTAATTGATGCCTATAGCTGTACCAACTTTCAGGCCAACCATGACAAAAGATAACTAAAGGACCTTCACCCATCATGGCTAGTCTTATATTAATTCCATTACTTTCTATAATCTTAAATTCTACTTCTGACATATTTTTTCCTTTTCTTCAGTTATTTTATAGAACAATACTTACAAAGCTAATACTCTCTCAATCAACCAGAAAGATCCCAAGCCTCCAATTAAATAAGAGGCGTATTGATGGATTTTTTTATTAAATAAACTTCTAGAAAGGAGCCAGACTATTAATCCAAATAAAGGTAAAACTAATAGCTGACCAGCCTCTATCCCGATATTAAAGAATAACAACGAAAATAACAGCGCGTCATTGTTAACCCCAATATCATTAAGAGCTCCTGCAAAACCAAGTCCATGTAATAAACCAAATCCAAAAGCCACAACCCAAGGTGTAGATTCATATCTATGCTTTTCACTAACCTCTAAAGCCAAATAAATTAGAGTTAAAGCGATGAATGCTTCCGTAGAGGCTTGAGGGACCTTAATAATTTCTACTACCGATAATCCTAAGGTAATACTATGAGCAATGGTAAATGCGGTTATGGTTTTAAATAAGTTAGCTGTTCCAGAAACTATAAAAAGAAGACCAAAGACAAAAAGCATATGATCAATTCCGCTTAACAAATGCTCTACACCCAGCCAAAAATAGCCTGTTGGATAAATGCTGACTTCCTGAGGAACAACAATCTTAGAGTTATTAACAGTAGCTAAGCCTTCAAATTTCGTCCCATCTATAAAAGTCACGCTAATCAAAGCATCCGTTATTCTAGATAACCCTTTAAGACTTATCTCTTTTCCTTTTATTGAATCTCCACAAGACATAGATAACTGAGACACCAAATACTTTCCTTCAATCTTAGGTAAGTTTCTTTCTTCTTCTTCGCAATCAGAAAAAATAATCTCTGCAGGTAACCCTGCAGCATTAGAAGGGAACATCCAGTTTCCTGTGTAAGAACCATTCTCTCGTTCTTCAAGCAATAGTCTCGCGGGATTCATTTCATGACTAAAGAGGTTGCCTAAAAACAGGCAAAATATAATTAATGTTACGGATTTAATTAGATTGGGCATTTAGATCTGAGAGTATTTCTATTTCATACTCTTTTCTGAGCTCCTCTAAATACTTAGCTGTTGATTGGCCTTGACCTCTAGCTAAGATGTCGTTGGCAACCATGCTTCTTACTTGTGAAAGGTCGGGTAAATAAGAATCAGTGTAAGAGTTTAGGAAAATTAGATGTTCTCCATATTCGGATGCAATAGGACCGTCCCATTTCTTAATTTCCAAGCTTTGAATGGAATCAGAAAATTCAGCTCCAAAAGATCTATCTAATTCCTTGGCTGTCTTAGTTGAGAAGTTTTTTCCTAGAAGGAAGGGATCTCCAAATAAATTAGATTCTTCTCCTTGTTGAATTAATTGGAGGGCTTTGATGGATCTAGATTGAGCTTGTTTATCTTTACTAAAATAAATATGCGAAAAGGTATAAGTGCTTTCAATAAAGTAATCTTGTTTATTATTATTGTAGTAGTCTCTTATTTCTGATTCTGAGGGATTTCTTTCGATTGATTCTTGTTTCAAGAAACTAATTTTTTGCGCCAATCGCCTTTTAATAATTATGTCATTTTTATCTAGACCTAACTTTAGAGCTTCACGGTAAAGTATCTCTTCATCAATTAGTTGCTTAATAATACCGTCAATTTCTTCATTGGTAGGTTCTCTCCCAACTTGAGTTACCCATGTATTAATTAATGAATCTAGTTCAGATTCATATATGGTAATTTTATTAGGGCTGTCTTTATTAAAGGTTATATCTATCACAAAAATAAATAATCCTATTAAAAAGAAAATAAGTAGTTTTTGTTTCACTTTAGTTAGGTTGGTACCAAATAGGAGATGACCAAGCTCTTTCTTGAATAGTCTTGGGAACATTTTCTCTAGGCTCAACACCTGCCCTTAATGCATCCCAGGTAGTCCATCTACAAGTGGGATTCTCTAAGACTCTAACGTAATAAACTGCTTCCATATTAGGATCGAAATCAGGATCTTTCCAGACTGCCTTTAATTCACTTGATCCTGAATTTGCGGAGATAGAGCAATTATTTAAGTCTACAGTGGCATTATTGTCTGGACATCGATGCGTCTCAGAATTAACTTTTAAATTATCAGAGCAAGCAACATCATATACCTGCTCTCTTGTTTCTCTTCTCCAACCACTATCATACCAACCTTTAACTATCTGAATTCTTTCTAATGGGGCTCCATTTTTATCTTTTTGGGCCCAGACAACAAAACCAGGTTCTTCGCCGGGTTTCTTTAATAAATCTCCGCCCATGGGTACTGCTTTTTTATAAAGAATGCTAATTGCATTAGGACTTTCTAAATCTTCTTGAGTTATAGAATGACCTGCAAAGAATCTTAACTTAATTCTATTTCCACTCGTTCCATAGGTTTCTTTCCTCTTCATTGCCGCGAAGATAGCTTCTCTTGTATTTTGCTCTGCCCATACAGCAGCTAAGCCAGAAGCACCAAATTGAACACCTCTCATACCGGCATAAGTGCTGCCTGAGCTGTATATTGCTGAAAGAGATTTATCTGTTGTTCCATAAGGAACTGAGCCTCTGTTATCTGGAGAAAAACTAGTTGCTGCCCCGCCCCAGTAATTATCTTCATCAACCGGGCTTGCGCTGTTATGAGTATCAGTTGAACCAATAAAGCCTATCTTAAAAGGGTTTCCTCTTTTTTCATAATTTAAGGCAAGTCCGTTTTGTAAGGCTTCTCTTACATAAGATCCGCTTACTAAACTGTATTGAGATACATTGCCCTTTCTGGTGTTGAGAATTTCAAAATCAGCCCATTCGTCATCAGGAGACAACTTAGGGTGAGTCTCAGAAGTTCCCTTTATTTGGGAAATTTCAACCAAAGGTTCGTTTCGCATCCTTAGTTCAGCATAAGCTTTATCAGTCGGCCTTCCATTAGAATAATTCAATTTAAAAACTTCACCGTTGGATTGGTTAGAGTTATGAGGAATAGAGAGGCTATCTAAACCTTGCTCTCTAAGATTATCCTGCCAAGCCCATAAATCTTCAGGTAGAGTTGAGTCAACACGAGTAAAAGGTCTCTTGGGCGCTCCTTTAGAATCAAATATTACATTTCTATGATAAGAAGCACTTTCAGGTAAAGGGCTTGAAACGGTCCATTCATATGCTACAAACGTTGTAAATTTCCCAGGCTCATAATTGTCTTCAGCTGCTTTGATCGTATCATTCCAAGCTGAGAGATGAGCATCATAATCAAAGTACTTAGAACCAAGAGCCACGTTATTTTCTTTCCATGCTCTAAACATATTTAGGTAACTTCCTTGTGTGCTAATGAGTTTTCCGTAATCTCCTCTAAATAGATTCACTCTATTTAAAATAGTCATAGAGATAAAATTTTCTGGAGCATTAACATTATGGAAGGGCTCTGTCCCTTCTAGTTTTCCTAATCTAGAAGTGGGATCAGCAAACTCTGGAACAACACCTAACCACATACCATGATCCGTTATCGCATAAAAATCTAACGGTTCTTTGAGTTGCATGTCACGTCCAAACCCATTTATTAATTTCTCTCCTTTAGCAAATTTGTAGCCTTCATCGGGACCAAGTAGATTACCTAATATATAGGCGTCAAAAGAGTATTTTGTATGCACATGAAGATCTCCGAAATAGACATTTCGGTTCGGATATAAGTCTAAGTTTTGAATCTTTTCTTGTTCTACATCTTTTACAGGAACTACTACTAAAGAATCATCAGAACAAGATGATATTAAAAAAATAGTTAGTAAAAACAAAATTCTATACATAAATTCTCCAGTTACCTACCAAGTATCTACGTTAGGCCTCTTCTTAGAAGATCTATCTTTCTTAGGAGGTAATGATTTAAGGGCTCCCATTATCCAATTTCTTGTTTCCGCCGGGTCTATAACATCGTCGAGCTCGAAGTGAGAGGCCATGTTAACTGCCCTGCCTCTGTGATAGCTGTCAGCTACCATTTTTTCATAAGCTTCAATTCTTTTCTTAGGATCTTTAATTGCTTCTAATTCCTTTCTATAACCAAGCTTAACCGCTCCCTCTAAACCCATGCCTCCAAATTCACCTGTTGGCCATGTCACTGTAAATAGAGGGATCTTAAAACTACCACCTGCCATAGCTTGTGCACCTAAGCCGTAAGCTTTTCTAATAACCACAGACATTAAAGGAGTTTCTATGTTTGCCCCAACAACAAACATTCTACTGGCATGCCTAACCAACGCAGTTTTTTCACTTTCCGGACCTACCATTATTCCTGGGCAGTCAATAAGTGAAAGAATAGGAATATCAAATGCATCGCAAAGTTGAATAAATCTAGATCCTTTATCAGCTCCAGGTGAATCGATCGCACCTGATAAATGGCCTGGGTTATTCGCTACAACGCCAACCGGCCTTCCTTCAACTCTAATGAAAGAAGTTATTATTCCTGGTGCCCAATCTTTTCTAATCTCTAGAATGGATCCTATATCCGCTATACCTTCTATAACTTCCCTCATGTCGTAATATCTGAGTCTATTCTCAGGCACTGTAAACCTTAGCTTTCTTGGATCAGGCGCTTTCCAATCTTTTGTAGACCCTTGGAAGTAAGATAAATATTTCTTAGCTACTTCAACTGCTTCCTTCTCATCTTTAACAGAAAGGTCTACCACCCCATTTGGAACTTGCACATCCATAGGACCTACTTCATCAGGGGTAAAGACTCCTAAACCTCCGCCTTCTATCATGGCTGGTCCGCCTATTCCAATATTGGAATCCTCAGTTGCGATTATTACGTCGCAACACCCTAATAAAACTGCATTACCAGCAAAGCATCTTCCCGTTGTTATTCCAATAACAGGTACTAAACCAGATAATTGAGCGAAATAAGTAAACGCCAAACAATCTAATCCGGCCACTCCCGAAGTGTCTGTGTCACCTGGTCGCCCTCCTCCGCCTTCAGCAAATAGGATGGTGGGAAGTCTGTTCTGCTCTGCAATCTCAAACATCCTGTCTTTTTTGGCGTGATTCATTTTTCCTTGGGTGCCGGCCAGAACCATATAGTCATAAGACATGGCCATTACACGAGAATCACTTTCTCCAAAAATACCACCATTAACCTGACCCAAACCGCAAACCATTCCATCGCCTGTGGTATTTTTAATCAAATCTTCTTCAGATCTTCTTCTTCTTTGTGCAGCCATGACTACCGAACCATATTCAACAAAAGACCCTTCATCACATAAATCTTCTATATTCTCTCTAGCGGTTCTATGGCCTGTTGAATATCTTTTCTTAACGGCCTCTGGTCGATTTTCATCATGACTAGCTCCTTTTCTCTCCAGAGCTTCTTTTAGGTCGGGTCTTATTCTGTCAAGATCTACGTCTTTAATTTTCTTGGTTGCTTTTTCTTTAACTTCAGCGAGCTCTATTGTCATTAATGAGTGGCCTTCGAAAACTGTATCTTGTGGTTGAACTTTAATTTCTTTAACTATGCCGCTAATGCCAGAAAGAACTTCATGTTCCATTTTCATGGCTTCCATAATAAGAAGGGGTTTTCCTTTCCATATCTCTTCGCCTTTCTTAACATCAAACTTAACAATCATCCCTTGCATAGGCGCTTTTATGCTTGATAAGCCTGCTTCTAATTCTTCAATTTCTAACTGAAGTATATTTTCAGATACATCTACAAAAAATCCACCGGTCTTTCCGTGATCAAGAACTGCTAACGGATCAAGGTCTTCTATCTTTCCTCTCTTTGGAGCATCTATTTTAATACTTCTATTTATGTCAGATAAATTAGTGTGTTTACCTTTAGATAAAAGATTCTTTATATTTTGATCCAGAAAATTTGCATGTAACTCATTATTCTTAAATTTCGTGTCTGAAAGAATATTTTTTAATAAATCTAAATTAGTTGGAACTCCTTCAATTTTAAATTCACATAAAGATCTGTAATTTCTTTTAAGGGCTTTTTTGAAGTTATCTTCAGGAGAATGTGTAATTACTTTTGCTATAAGAGAATCAAAAGCAGGATTAGTTTCATAACCGCTATACCCATAACTATCTGATCTAACCCCAGGGCCAGAAGGTAAATCAAAAGATATAAATTTCCCTCCAGAAGGTTTCGTTTCTCCTTCAGAGTCCATGACTTCCATATTAACGCGTGATTGAACGGCAAAACCTTTTGGTTCAGGAATATTCTCTTGTTCTAACTTGAGTTGTTTTAAAGTTTTTCCTGAGGAGATTTGAATTTGTGCTTTAACTAAATCTAAACCTAGTACAGCTTCTGTTACGGTATGTTCTACTTGCAACCTGGCATTGCACTCAATAAATTTAAAATCTTCTTTAGCGTAATCAACCAAAAATTCAACTGTTGCCAAGCCTTCATATTTAGATTCTTTAATTAATGCCACAGATGCATCAAACATTTTCTCTTTTAGTTCTTTCTTTATTCCAGGCGCTGGAGCAATTTCTATAATTTTCTGATGTCTTCTTTGAGTCGAACATTCCCTTTCATGCATATGAGTTGCTTGTCCTTTACCGTCTCCTAGTACCTGGACTTCTACATGCCTATAATTTTTTAAATACTCTTCTACGTAAAGATCAGATGAATCAAAAGCAGATTTTGCTTCGGAGGAAGCTCTATTCATTGCGTCTTTTAAATCTAACTCAGAATTAACTACCCTCATACCTCTTCCGCCACCACCAGCTATAGCCTTTACAACTAAAGAAGAGTTCTTTTTTAAGCTATTAAAGAAAGTGGATGCTTGTTTTAAAGAAGTCTTTCCTTGAGTTCCTTTTGCTACGGGAATACCCAACTTAGTAGCTAATTGCTTGGCTTCTGACTTATCTCCAAAGATCATTAAAGACTTTTCAGAGGGTCCTATAAATTTGATTCTTGCTCGTTTAGCTGACTTAGCAAACCCAGGGTTTTCACTTAAAAATCCATAACCAGGATGAATACCGTCTACTTTTTCACGTTTAGCTATATCTATTATTTTTTTTATATTCAGATAAGCGCTGGCTCCTTTCTCATCAATCATGAAGGACTCGTCCATCTTTGAAAGATGTAAGGAATTTAAGTCATCTTCAGAAAAGATACCAACAGTCTTAATGCCTAGATCATTACACGTTCTAGCTATGCGAATAGCAATCTCACCTCTATTAGCGATCAGTATTTTTTTCATTAAATTATATTAACGAACGAGTAAGGAACTATTTTCGACTTACCAAAGATCGTATTTTTGAAGCTCAGCTCTTCCAACTACCATGTGATGAACTTCGTCCGGTCCATCGGCAAACCTTAAGTGCCTTATGTCAGTGTAAAGACCTGCCAAAGGCGTCCATTGCGATATTCCAGCAGCACCATGCATTTGAATGGCTTGATCAATTATCTTACAAGCCCTTTCAGGAACCATTGCTTTGATTGCACTGACGTATACTCTTGCTTCTTTATTTCCAAGAACATCCATTGCTTTAGCAGCTTGCAATACCAATAAACGCATCGCATCTATTTCTATCCTCGCTCGAGAGATGATCTCTAGATTTCCTCCCAGTTTAGCGATAGGTTTTCCAAAAGCTTCTCTAGTTCCTGCTCTTTTTACCATTAACTCAAGAGCAACTTCAGCTTTACCAATTGTTCTCATGCAGTGATGAATACGACCAGGACCTAACCTAACTTGTGAGATCTCAAAACCTCTACCTTCTCCTAATAATATATTTTCTTTAGGCACTCTCACGTTATCAAATTTAATATGCATATGACCATGAGGGGCATGATCATGACCAAAGACTTGCATGCCTTCTAATATTTGAACACCCGGGGTATCTTTAGGAACAAGAATTTGGGATTGTTGTTTGGATGGATGAGCGTCAGGACTCGTCTTAACCATGGTGATCATGATTTTACATCTCGGGTCTCCAGCGCCAGATATGTAGAACTTTTCACCATTTATAACCCACTCGTCTCCATCTAAAACTGCACTGGTACTAATATTTTTAGCATCAGAAGAAGCTAAGTTTGGTTCTGTCATGGCATAAGCTGAGCGAATCTCTCCATTTAATAGAGGTTCTAGCCATTGTTTCTTTTGCTCTTCAGTTCCCACTCTTTCTAAGACTTCCATATTTCCTGTATCTGGAGCACTACAATTCATGCTCTCAGATGCTAATGGGTACTTACCTATCTCTGTTGCTACATAGGTGTAATCAAGGTTAGTAAGACCGTCTCCAATGTTTCCATCAGGATCAGGTAAAAAGAAATTCCATAAACCTAATTCTTTGGCTTTATCCTTCGCACCTTCCATAAGTTCAATTTGTCTTGGGTGCCAAGTCCATCTGTCTTCTTTCTCATTTTGTAGAGCAGAATATTCTTGCTGTATCGGTTTTATATTTTCTTCACAATGTTTTTTAACCAAGTCCATTAATGGCTGGGTTTTTTCAGACATTGAAAGTTCAAATAGTTCTGGGTTTGTGCTCATGTTATATCTCCTTAATAACTTTAATTAATATGAATACCAAATTGGTGAAGACCAAGCTCGTTCTTGTATAGTCTTCTTTAAATCTTCTCTAGGCTCATTGCCCGTTTTTATAGCATCCCACGTACTCCATCTGCAAGTAGGATTTTCAAGGACTCTTACATAATAAAATGCTTTCACAGAAGGGTCGAAGGAATTATCTGTCCAAACTGCTTTTAATTCATTAGCTCCAACATCAGAGCTAATTGAACAGTCAGTTATATCTACTAAAGATCCGTTATCAGGACACCTATTAGTTTCAGGATCTGGCATTAAGCCATCGGAACACATTACGTCAATTACTTCCTCATGTGGCTTTCCTGTAATTCTATCTACCCACCCTTTAATGATCTGTGCTCTCTGTAAAGGAGCAGAGTTTTTGTCCCTAAGAGCCCAAACCAGGAAAGAAGGTTTTGCGCCATCAGATGACTCTAAATCTTGACCCATAGGAACACCTCTTTCGTAAGCTTGTTTAACTGCATCATCAGAATCCAAAAGAGATTCATCCAGATCATATCCAGCAAAAAACCTTAATTTAATTCTGGTACCTGAAGTTGCATAAGTCTCTTTTCTTTTAAAAGCCTCGAAAATTGAATTTCTTGTATTTTCTTCGGCCCAAACAGCCGCTAAACCAGATGCTCCCCATTGATTAAAGACAGCATTGTTAAAATATCTATCTCCAATCTTCTTAAGATTAAGTTGCCTTATAGGAGCCTGTAATACCAGTTCCAAATTTTCACCTGTTAACGGAGTTGAACCTCTACCTTCAGGTGTTCCATCAAAGATGCCAATTTTAGAAGTAAAATTAGATTCATCATCAGATATTGCACCTGTATGGGTATCGCTTGCCCCTACCATTCCAAATTTATAAGGATTGCCGCGGCCTTCTTCAGACATTCCAAGTCCATCCAGGTAAGCCTGCCTTACGTATCCTCCAAAAGGTCTACTATATGCTGAGTTGCCAACTCTTTGATCCATTATCTCAAAATCAGCCCATTCGTCATTCGGAGATAGTATGGGGTGAGTCTCGGAAGTTCCTTTTACTTGAGTCATTTCAACAATTGGTTCATTCCGCATTCTAAATTCTGCATATTGCGTGCTGATTGGAAGCCCTTCCCAATTCTCCATCTCAAACATTTGGCCATTAGAACCGTTTGAATTATGTGGAATAGCAATTGTATCCACTCCTCTTTCCCTTAAGCCATCCATCCAAGACCACAAGTCTTCTGGATTAAGTGATTTTAATCTCGTGAAAGGCTCTACAGTAAATTCATTTCCATTATAAATAACATTTCTATGCAAATTGGCGCTTTCAAGCGGAGGAGAACCTTCGAAATTACATCCGGTTCCTCTTAATAAACATTTAAGACTTGATGCTCCTTCTGTATTGGAAGATCTAGTTGTTGAAGAGGTGTACTCGTACGCAACGAAGGTAGTGAAATTACCTGGGTCATTGTGTCTTTGAGCACTCCTTATAATGTCAGCCCAAGCAGTTCTGTGAACATTAACATCGAATAAACTAGTTCCTCGAGCAGCATCACCGGTGATAGTAGCCATTAAGCGAGTCCAAACATTACTATAATTGGCTGTATTTCTTACATAATTTTGAAAAAGATTACTTCGAGTTGCAATAGACTCCTGAGTAATATTTTCTGGTGCATTTAAATTATGAAAAGGCTCACTTCCTGCCTTGCCGTTCTCAGGATCAGCCCAATGAGATACCATGCCAAGCAACATTCCATGATCAGTAACGGCATAAAAATCCAAAGGTTCTCTAATTTGCATTTCATAACCTAATGGATGATTTATAGCTCCTCCTTTAGCAAATTCATAAGCATCATCTGGAGTAGCGGTTGTACCAAATATATAGGCATCAAAAGAATGCTTAGTATGGACGTGTAGATCGCCAAAATATAAATTCTTATCTTCGTTAAAACTAGAAGTTGTTCCTGCTTTAGGGTCGGTCACTGCAAGATCATCGGTGTAATCAACAATATCGTTTGGCGAAGTGCAACTCCATAATCCTAAAACCAAGAAAACTGTTAAGCCTAACTTATAACTAGAACCCATATTAATCTCCATTTATTTAAAAACAATTTAACAATTAATAGGGTTCTTGGAAAGCCTAAGAACGACTATAAATAAACTGTCTCAGCTAAAATGCCAAGAATTTCTAAACTTCATCAGGAAGAATGTTAGCTGCCGTTACACCTCTGGAATTTGGGACATACCAAATTGGAGAAGACCAGGCTCTCTCTTGTATTGTTAAAGGTATGTCTGATCTTGGTTTATTGCCAGATTTAATTGCATCCCACGTGGACCATCTACAAGTAGGGTTCTCTAGAACTCTAACGTAATAAAAAGCCTTAACCGTAGGATCAAACTCTGGGTCTTTCCAGATAGTTTTAAGTTCATTGGAGCCAACATTCTTAGAAATCTCACAGTTCTCAAAATTTACCTTAGCTCCGTTATTGGCACACCTGTTGGTTTTGGGATCAGGAGCAATTCCCCAAGAGCAAGCTACATCAAAAACTTTTTCATGAGTTCTTCCGCTTATCTCAGTCCAACCCTTTATTACCTGAACTCTATCTAATGGTGCCCTTTTGATATCTCTAAGCGCCCAAACTAAGAAACTTGGAGATTTTCCGTCAGACTCTAGAATATCTGAACCCATTGTTACCCCTTTTGAATAAGCAAAGGCTATAGGGTCTTCTTCATTAAGCGCACTATCTATCTCGTAGCCAGCAAAAAACCTTACTTTAATTCTGCTTCCTGTCGTAGCAAAAGTTTCTTTCCTTCTAAAGGCATCATAAATTGACTGTCTAGTGTTATTCTCGGCCCAAACTCCAGCTAAGCCAGAGGCCCCCCATTCAGTGAATCCTGATTGTATAAACTCCTTATCTTCAACTTCTTTAAAACCAGCTATTACAACACTTAAGTCTGTGCTTTCTATTTGTTCTTTTAGTTTGCTGTCTACTGGAACTACTCCTCTCAGCACTGGTGTTCCATCAATAATCCCTGCCTTCGAATGGAAATCAGACTCTTTATCAGAAATGGCACCTGTGTGAGTATCACTAGCTCCAACTAATCCAAATTTATAAGGGTTTAAATTGTATTCTGATTCAAGAGTAAGTCCCCTTAAATAAGCATCCCTTACGTAGCTTCCTTGAGGCCTCGAGTAAAAGGGTGAAGCGATTCTAAAATTCATAATCTCAAAATCTGCCCATTCATCATTTGGAGAAAGAAGTGGATGGCTGTCCGATGTTCCTTTTACTTGAGTTATCTCAACTAAAGGTTCATTTCTCATTCTTTTAGAAGCGTACTCATCAGACATGGGGTTACCTGCCCAATCAACTAATTTAAACATTTGTCCATTAGAGCCATTTGAATTATGAGGAATGGCTAAACTCTCAACCCCAGCTTCTCTCAAATTATCCATCCAGTCCCATAAGTCTTCTGGATTCCTTGAATCAACAAGAGAGAAAGGTTGAACAGGTCCTTTGCTATCTTTAAATACAACGTTTCTATGAAGATTGCTCTGCCCTATTCCACTGGAAGTAAATTCATAAGCTAAAAAAGTAGTGAATTTTCCTGGATCATTGTGTCTCTCTGCAGCTTCAGCGGTATCCCTCCAGGCTGAGTGATGGGTTTCTCTATCAAAAGCTCTAGTTCCGTAAATGGTATCTTCTTGCAGGTAAGCTTTTAAAATTTTTATAGGGTTTTTAGTAGGAGTAACTAACTCACTTGTTATGAGACTTTGAAAAAGGCCCATTCTTTTTACTAAAGAATCAGTATTCAAGTTTTTGTCATCATTTAAGCCATGTAAATCTTTCGCAAAACCCATGGATCCAGGAACAGTGTTTGGGTCCGCATAAGCCTGCAACATTCCAAGCCATGCCCCATGATCAGTTACAGCATAAAAATCTAATGGATCTTCTAGTTGCATATCAAATCCTAAAGGATGTTTAATAGAGTCTCCTTTAGCGTATCTATAAGCATCATCAGGTGTGGCCTTAGTTCCAAAAATATATGCATCAAAAGAGTACTTTGTGTGAACGTGTAAATCTCCAAAATAAGCATTCATGTTTTGGTTTGAATCAAGAGTGATTTCTGAAGCATTTTCGTTTAATGAAAAGTCAGTAACATCATCTTTTAAAGTGAATACTTTATTTATACCTAGCAGCCATATCCCTAAAGATGCTATTAATAGAAATAAGATTGTTCTTAAAGCGATGACCATAATTTAACTCCTTTAATTATAAAAAGATTATACAGATATAAAGTTTTTAGAGGATATATTGACTAATTTTATAAATACTGTATATTTATACAGTATGAATGATATATATAAGAAAAATAGGCCTTCTGGACAGCCCATGGCTATTAGGCATTTAAATACGCTACAAATTGAAAGTCCGTTGAATTATATGTGGGTAGATAGACTAGTAACATCCATGTACGTAGTTTTATCAGCTGCCTTGATTACTATTTCTTTAGCATTAATGCTGGGTCTCTCAATATAAAATTAAAATTCCTAATAAGATAGGTTAGTCTAGATCTTAAATTTTAAGATCTATGGAAACATACACTAATACTCTCTTTGCTTGGACCGGTATTTCGATAATTGCCTTTATGGCCTTAATCTTTAAAAGTGCCCCTTATGGGAGACACTTTATACCTTCATTGAGATCATCAATGCCTTCAAGGTTAGGTTGGATTCTTATGGAATCCCCTACTGTCTCTTTAATGCTTCTTTTCATAATTTTTTTTATTGGCTCATTAGGAATTGTTGAAATGACATTAGCTCTAATCTGGATGGTCCATTATATTCATAGAGGTTTTATATGGCCGCTTAGGGCAAAGTTAAAAGGGAAAAGAATGTCTTTCGTTGTTGTTCTCCTAGGTTCGATATTTAATCTAGTTAATGTTTATATTCAAGGGTCGTGGATATTCATATTTGGAAGTTATGAAAAGGAGTGGTTGTGGTCACCCTTTTTTATTACTGGACTTTCTGTTTTTTTAATAGGCCTTTATATCAACATTAAGTCAGATAATATTTTGATTAATCTTAGAAAGGAACACGGAAGTGGTTATCATATTCCTAAGGGCTTTTTGTATAACAAAATTAGTAACCCAAATTATTTTGGTGAAATATTAGAATGGTTAGGTTGGTTTATTATGACCCTTAGTCCAGCAGGGCTAGTGTTCTTTATATGGACAATGGCTAATTTAATTCCAAGAGCCAAGTCAAATCACGAATGGTGTTTAGAGAATATTCAGAACTATCCTAAAGATAGGAAAAAGGTTATTCCTTACCTGTATTAAATGGTACTAAGAGACTTTCGTTTCAATATTAAGCTGCCCTTCTAGACCTGCAATTCGATGTATTGCGCTTTCCAAGTAGGCCGGATCACTGGTCATTTCCACCATCGCCTTGAGGCCAGGATACCTGACGATCGCGATCTTGTCCCAAAGATCTTCTACCTCTCCCAACATTAAACGGCTCACCTCACCCTGGAATATCAGTTGCCCACCAACTCTTTCTATATGCGCCCGAACCTCAGTGCTATAGATCTCGTAGGCTTGCTCACCGGTCAGGTCTGTTTCACGACCATCTTCATATTCAGCTTTGTCTTTAAATTTAAGCAGGTTCACCATGTGAATCGGTGTGTCGGCATCACCTCCCAAAAAACCCTTAATCTGTTCTTCGTTAGGCGTTACTTTGTTTTCTACTTTCATCAATCTGAGATCATTATCCTGTGAATCGCTTTCACTATAAACTATTAGCATAATCAGTGTTATATTAATTAGCATGATCGATTATCCAAACAGGATGTAAATTCCGTAGGAAAGACAAATGACAAATGACAAAGCTCTACCTGTACTCCATGGCGCCAACATTTCTCCATACGTCCGTAAGGTTCGGGTGGCTCTCGCCTACAAGGGCATCGAGTACAGCAATACTCAACAGAGCCCGTTTAACGCGCCTGAGGAGTTCGTAGCAAAAAGTCCTTTATCAAAGATTCCTTGTTGGGAAGAAGGAGAACTCATTCTGCCTGACTCTTCCGTGATCCTGAGCTACCTGGAGTACCGTTATCCGGACCCGCCGCTCCTACCTGCCGCAGCCAGCCCAAGGGCACGTGCACTCTGGTTAGAGGAGTACGCCGACACCAAGGTGGGAGAAACCGTGGCCGGCGTCTTTTTTCAGCGGGTAATAATGCCGACTGCTTTCAAACAGGAAACCGACGAGCAATTGGTAGGGCATTTGCTGGATTCAGCCCTGCCCAAGGTCTTCGATTACCTCACTGATTGTCTAGGGGACGAAGAGTTTATGGTCGGAGGTGAATTTTCACTCGCCGACATCGCCATTACGAGCGCCTTCGTTAACTTCGCACTGGCGGGAGAGACAGTAGACACGGACCAATGGCCTGAGTTAGCCAGTTATATCCAACGCGTTCATGCCCTGCCCTGTTACGCACCAATCGTCAAGGCTGATCTGGAGGGTGAGTTTGCTAAATTTAGACCGAAGGAAAGTCGCAAAGTCTGATGCAATCTAGGCTCTCTAGAATCTAACTGTGATTGCAAATTCTTTTCTCTTTAAACTTGTTTATCAAGGCATCTAACTTTATTCTATGCGACCATTTTAAAATATTAGGAGAGATTCATGGATCTTGAATACGGACCCGAATACGATGATTTTAGATCAGATGTAATAAACTTCATTAAGGAAAATGAAGGTGTGAAACTAAGCGGACCAATGCGAGACGAGAGTCGAGTAAATTGGCAACAAAAGTTAATTGATAATGGTTATTTTGCGCGCTCCGTTCCTAAAGAGTATGGAGGCTACGGTGGCGACATGGATATTATCAAACTAAGAATAATTGCTGAAGAATTTGCTAAATCGCCCATTCCTAAAGCCATGGGGGGCCAAGGCATACAAATGCTTGTGCCAACTTTACTATCGTTGGGAACTGAAGAACAAAAACAGCAATACATCCGACCTACCCTAAGAGGAGAAATGATTTGGTGCCAAGGTTATTCTGAGCCCAATTCAGGAAGTGATTTAGCAAGTTTACAAACTAAAGGTGAACTGGATGGAGATGAGTGGGTAATTAATGGTCAAAAAATATGGACCAGTACAGCTCAACTTGCCCAAATGTGTTTTATTTTAGTTAGGACAGAACCTGATGCGCCTAAACACCAAGGGATAAGTTATCTATTAATGCCTATGGACTCAGAAGGCATAGATAGAAGACCTATTAAGCAGATGACTGGGGATTCGGATTTCAATGAATTATTTCTTACGGACGTTCGAATACCTGCTGAAAATATAGTTGGTAAAAGAGGTGAAGGATGGCAAGTGGCTAATGCAACCTTAGGGCATGAAAGAGGTTCTCTAGCAGATCCTAACGTAACACAAAATAGACTTAACTCTTTAATTGATTTAATGAAAACAGAAACCATTGATGGTCAAAGGGTAATCGACAAACCGATCTTTAGAGATAGATTGCTTTCTATACAAGGTCGCCTAATGGCCCAACAGTCTAATGCTTTAAGAATTTTGTCCTCTCAAATCAATGAAGGTCAAGATGCGACGTTAGCTAAATTTATTGTAAAACTACAAGGCACAGAATTGCGCCATGAATTGGAAGGTCTAGCAATAGATGCTATGGGAGAATTAGGCACTTTATATGAAGACAGTCCTCACCTTAGAGATCATGGAGCCTGGCAACAAACATATATGTATTATCTAGGCTTAATAATTGGCGGGGGAACCAATCAGATTCAAAAAAATATCATTAGTGAAAGAGCACTAGGCATGCCTAAAGAGCCTAAAGTACAAGGAGCGTAATTATGTATTTTGGATTATCAGAAGAACAAAAAAGTCTTGAAGAAA
>Ga0066851_10000333_pt1 | contig 23377 bp, 14 predicted proteins | sample ETNtaG_7_FD_65493 | JGI IMG/M metagenome (GOLD analysis project Ga0066851, IMG submission 65493) | Marine microbial and viral communities from oxygen minimum zone, Eastern Pacific Ocean - ETNP201406SV65 | ecosystem: Environmental > Aquatic > Marine > Oceanic | place: Pacific Ocean: Eastern... | reverse complement strand
GTGTCAGACGCCTGTCCAGATCCTATAATTTTTATTGCCTTATCAGTAAATTTTCTTGCTTTATCAGAGGCACATAATACAACTGCGGCAGCCCCATCGCTGTTAGGTGCACAATCTAGCATTCTCAAAGGTGTAGACACCATTCCAGATTTGCTTATAGCAGCAGCATCTAGTGCAAAGGGAAATTGAGCCATTGGATTCAATGAGGCATGATAATGATTTTTTGCAGCCACAGATGATAATTGTTCTCTAGTGGTTCCATATTCAAGTATGTGATTTTGGGCAATCATTGCATGAAGCGAAGTAAATGTAGCTCCAGCCTGTGCTTCCCATTGTTCATCAGATCCCATACTGACTGTATATGATGATTCTGAATCACTCACGTCTGTCATTTTTTCAGCACCCCCAACAACGGCTATATCGATAAATCCTCCAGCAATTGCCATGTATGCTTGTCTGATAGCAAGGCCTCCAGATGCAGAAGCAGCTTCAACTCTTGTTGCAGGTATATTTTGATTAGCTAATCCACAATAGTCTGCGATTAATGCGCTAACATGTTCTTGTTGAAGAGTAGAACCAGCTGCCATATTTCCAATATATAATGCATCAATATCATTACTTGTTATCCCAGCATCATTTATTGCTGCAAGTCCAGTTTCAAGTCCTAATTCCCTTAATGATTTATCCCACAACTCACCAAATTTGGTGATTCCAACTCCAATAATACTAACATCTCTCATTTTGAATCTCCCATATTCAATTTTCCACGATATTTAGCATATGTGGCGTAGTTAATAATTTCCATTCTGGAAATCATATCTTCTACAGTTTCACTTCGATCCATTTTTGCTATCTTGTCAGTGACAGTTATGTCAAAACCATCACTTCCAGCTCCAGAACCATATGCAATAGCAAGTATTCTATCTCCAGGTTTTGCGATATCCAAAATTGCAGACAATCCAAGGAAAACTGCGCCAGAGTATGTGTTGCCAATTCTTGGTGTTAATAATCCTGTTTTATATTGTTCTTCTTTGAATCCTAGACTTTTAGCTGCACGAATTGGAAACTTACCATTAGGCTGATGTGTGACTACATAATCATAATCTTCAGGCCTGCTCCCAGCCATATCCATAATCATTTTCCCACACATCAAAACGTGTTTAAAGAATGCAGGCTTTCCTGTAAATCTTCCCCCATGCCTAGGATATTTTTGCCCTTCTCTTCTCCAGAAATCAGGCGTATCTGTAGTGTAAGATGTAGTGTGATTTATTGTGGCAATGACATTCTTATTTCCGATAATCATGGCTCCACCTCCGGCTGAGGCACTGTATTCCAAAGCATCTCCAGGTGCACCTTGTGACGTGTCAACGCCTATTGCAATACCATTTTCTACTTGATTATTTCCTACAATACCTAAGCAAGTTTGTATTGCTGCAGTTCCAGCTTTACAAGCAAATTCAAAATCAGCAGCCGTCAAATTTGGAGTTGCTCTAATAGCTTCAGCAACTATTGTTGATGTTGGTTTTACAGCATATGGATGAGATTCAGATCCAGTATATATTGCACCAATATTTGTTCCATCGATTTTAGCCCTTTTCATTGCTAACCTTGTGGCTTCTACTGCAATAGTGATAACATCTTCATCAGGTCCAGGGACTGATTTAGAATAAACATTTAAATTCTTAGCCCATGCACTACCGTCTGCACCCCAAACAGATGCAATTTCTCCAGTCTCTATTTTGTGACTAGGTATATACGCTCCATAACTAACGATTCCACTCATATTTTTTTCCTTAATTAAATTTTTTTAGTACTGTAACTATTTCCTCTTCATCAAATTCCGTTTTAACTAGAACTATTCTTTCCATTTCTGCTAATTTAGTAGCAAGTTTGTCAATTGTTTTTGGTTTTACATAAATCACAACTCTTGGTTTAACGGGATGTGCCCTAATTGCAATCATTGGAGATCGGCCATAATGTACGCCAGAAAAGAAAATGGCCCTTTCATTTGACCATCCATATAAATCTCCAAAAACATTAAACGTAGTTATTGCCTTCAGTGAATCTACAATGGTATAACCATAGATGGGCCTCTCTAAGATGTCTTCATTTCCTGAAAGAATTTCTCCTCCAATTTCCTGAATTAAGTTAGTTATAGGCGTTCCAGTGTTAAATTCTCTGATATCGTAAACAGCACTGTTATTATCTTTCGCAAACATACTACTTACAATTTTACCACCGTGAGCTTTATCATATTCTACCATTGCCTCTACAAATTTCCTGACAGTACCGATTCCAGGTGACGCTCGCCTTCCTTTTTCAAAATCACAAACAACAGATGGCTTTACATTTAGGAGAGAGGCAAGATTTTTTTGTGAAAGTTTGAATATATTTCTCCATTTTTTCAGGGTGTCTCCTGGCTTCTCAGAGATTACAATTTCTCCGGCCATTCTTCTGGTAAGTTGTTTTTGCACATGCTTTGATTTAAGGGCAGTATATAATTATTGTGTATTAGAGTTCGGCAATATACTAATTATAATTAAATATTAAATAGAACGAAGGGAAATGAATATTGTGACATCTCAAGATTGGGTTCCGAAAAAAATATTCCTGACAAAAGGTAAAGGAGTTAGTAAAGAACGTTTAACTTCCTTTGAGCTTGCTTTAAGAGAAGCAGGAATAGCTTCACTTAATTTAATCACAGTTTCGAGTATTTTACCTCCAGGTTGTGATTTTGTGAGTCAAGAAGAAGGGACAAAATTATTGAGTCCAGGCCAAGTGGTTCCAGTTGTTCTAGCACGCTCAGATAGCAAGGTACTTGGAGATATGGTTAGCTCTGGAGTTGGAGTTGCTATTCCTAAGAATAGGGAACACTATGGATATCTTTCTGAGCATCATTGTATTGGAATGGATAACTATGCAATGGAAGAATATGTAGAGGATTTAGCTGCTGAAATGTTGGCTACTACATATGGGGTGAATTTTGATCCAGATGCTTCTTGGGATGAAAAGAGAGAATTATGGAAAATAGATAATCGTATTGTAAAAACAAAATCTATAATTGAAACTACAAAGGTTGATTCAGAAGACTATTGGTGTACTACAGTTTCTGCAGCAGTTCTGATACTTTAAGATTAAGAAAGATTTAAATGCTCTAATACTTTGGTATAATTAGTATATGCGCCCAGCCTCTGCAACTTGGTCATTTCGAGAAAATATTTCACCTTCAGCATTATCTGTAACTTTAGATGGTAAGAATACGGCATTGGGAACACAGAATGGGCTTATTTTTTTAAATTCAAGGGGAAGACCAGTATGGTTTAACAAGAAAATTCGTAGAATAAAGGATGTGTCTATATCTACACGTAGTGGTAAAATTGCAGTGGGTAGCTCTCAAAAAGTACTATATTTGTTAAATACAAAAGGTGAATCTCTTTGGCATAGAGAATTAGATAGTTCTGTAATTGCTGTAAGTATTTCATCAAGAGGGAATTTGATTGCAATAGGAACTGATGAGGGGAAATTGATGTTATTCGATGGTAAGGGAAAGAAAAAGTGGGAAGTTCATCTTAGTAATTCAGATTTTTCTGTAAATTCAGTAGATATCACTTCAGATGGTGAATTTATAGTTGCAGGAACAGATTATTCACATTTGTATTTGTACGATTCAGGAGGTAATGTTTTGTGGTCAAAAGAAACGGGCTCTGAAGTACTTAAAACATGTATTAGCTCTAATGGAGATTATTTAGGGTATTTGACCAGCGATCGCAAATTTTCCTTTTGTGTTAAAAATTCTAGGGTTCTTTGGGAGAATACTTTTGATTCACAACCGCTGTGGATTGATATGGCTCAAACGGCAGATTTTGTATCAGTAGGTGAATCGTCAAACAAGATTAATTTGTATAATAAATCAGGTAGAAAGGTTTGGGGCTTTAGAAGTGAAATTTCTAAAATGGGAGTCATGGCCAGTGGCGGTGGAAATATTATTTTAGGTAATAAAGGAGGTATTTTCAATTATAGTTTAGAACCGTATCTAAAGAGATTATTGAATAGTTGCCAGAAAAGTATAGTTGAAGCAACAGGTCAGAATCTTGACACAACTACAGCTAGAAAAACATATGATATTGCCTCTAAGCATTTTTCAAATTCCAATTATTTAGATTTTTTAATTAATATTCAGAAGGCCCGAAATTCCGCAAGAGAAGCGCGAGTTATTGAGAGTAATGAAACTCCAAGTGAAAGACGTTTAGAAAGAAATGAAGTAGAAGAATCTCATAGTTTACCTCAAGAAAATGTTGAAGACGAAATGATGGCAAAATTAGTTCAATTAGCTGAAATGAGAGAAAACGGGATACTATCGGAGGAAGAATTTATAATGGCTAAATCCAAACTTTTACGTATTTAAAAAATAAATAATTAACTTAATATAATATCATTATTATTTGATAATTATGACGACTCCTACGACATCAGATATTTTGCTAGAAAATGCAACAAAATATACAAACATGCCTGCGCTATCATCAAAAGATAAATCAGGTAATTGGGATACAACTACATGGGCCGAATTTGCTGGGGAAACTATGGATGTTGCAAAGTCGCTAACAGCTTTAGGTTTTCAGAAAGGTGACAAATTAAGTATATATTCATATAATAGAAAAGAATGGTATCTTGCATATGCTGCAGCTAATTTTTGTAATGGTGCTGGAGTAGGTGTTTATCATACATGCTCACCAGAAGAAGTAGAATGGGTTGTTGGTAATTCAGATTCTAAATTTGTCTTTGTGGGTCATAATCCTATGGACGGAGGAGACAATGAGAAGAAGTGTTCACATAGACTTCACCAAATAATGAACAAGCTTGATAAAGTAGAAAAAGTAGTTGTAATGGATGGGGTTGACATGCCTTCTCATGAAAAGATAGTTTCTTGGTCAGATTTCATTGCAGAAGGAAAGAATGTAAAAGATTCTAAGATCCATAATTCCATTAAATCTATAAAGCCAGAAGATACTGCTACTTTGATTTATACCTCAGGAACAACTGGAAATCCTAAAGGTGTAGAATTAACTTATGATAATTTTGAATATGAAGTATCAAAAGTTCTTGAAATTCAAAGTTACAATCAGGGGGATGGCTATGTATCCTGGTTACCATGTGCACATGTTTTTGGTCAACTGGTAGATAATCATGCATGGATCCGGGAAGCATTGCATATGCGTGTTGTTGATAATCCATTACATGCAATAGATTATTGTAAAGAAGTTCAACCACATTTATTTATTGGAGTTCCAAGAATTTATGAAAAAGTTTATTCTAATTTGATGGCAGCTTTAGGGAGTAAACTTGGCCTTCTGAGAATACCAATACTTGGAGGCATAATTAAGAAAAAAGCAAAGGCTAAGATTGGTATGTCTAATTGTGTTTATGCAATTACAGGTGCGGCACCAATTAATCCAGATATTCTAGAGTTGTTTCACAAATTAGGTATTCCTTTGTTCGAAGGTTATGGCATGACTGAAACGTCGGCTGGAGCAACAATAGGTCATAAAGGTGCAAACAAGTTTGGTTCAGTTGGAAAACCATTTGCAGGTGAAATTAGAATACATAATCCTAATGAGAAAGGGGACGGTGAAATTCAATTTAAAGGTCGCCATGTCATGAAAGGTTACTATAATAATCCTGAAGCAACAGCTAAAACAATGGATGGAGATTGGTTAAAATCTGGAGATTTAGGTAGAAAAGATTCAGATGGTTTTGTATATGTTACAGGAAGATTAAAGGAAATATATGTTAGTTCTGCAGGTAAAAATATCGCTCCATTAGTTATAGAAGAGACTATGAAATCAATGCCTTTGATTTCACAATGCATGCTTGTAGGTGATAATAGGAATTATTGTACTGCATTATTTACATTAGATGTAGGGGCTGTACTTAGAGACAAGCATGGGCTTGATGGTGCAACAGAAGTTCCTAAAGATCCTAATGAGCAAATTGCTAAATTAGAGGAATTAGGTTCAAAATTATCAGATTATACAGATAGTCCTGAAATACATGCTGAAATAGATGCGCAGGTTCAGATATTAAATAAGAAATTTAATAATCCCGAACAAGTTAAGAAGTTTACAATTTTACCAAGAGACCTAAATGTTGATGAAGGTGAGTTAACACCAACACTTAAGATTCGTCGAAAACAGATTAATGATAATTGGGCTAAAGAAATAAACGCAATGTATACTGAATAAAATGTTAAGGCAAACATTTTTCTTGGCTTCATTCTTAGGAGCTTTAAATTTATATTTTGCAGAAGATGTTACTTTACAAATTCTTTCAGGGATATTATTCTTATTCAGTTTAGGAATATCAATAGCCTGGCCTGAACCACTACCTCCACCTCCAGCACCTGATTTGTGGTCAGATGCCCCAGAGAAGAAAGATCGTGAAATGAAAAATTGCTCTAATTGCGGTAAGGCAGTTGATCAGAAGTGGTCGATGTGCCCTTATTGTTCTAAAAAAGTATGAGCAAATGGTTTTTTGCAATAGATAAAGGTGGCACTTTCACAGATATAATAGGAATAGATCCTCATAATAAAATTCACACAAATAAAATTCTTTCTCAGTCACCAGCATATACAGATTCTGTAGTTGAGGGGATTAGGCAAGTTTTAGGTTTAAAGGATAACGAGATAATTCCTTCTGAAAAAATAGAAAGAATACGTATAGGAACAACTATTGCAACAAATGCATTACTTGAAAGGAAGGGAGCTACCACAGCTTTGTTAATAACTTCTGGATTCAAAGATCTTCTTGAAATAGGTAATCAAGCACGCCCCTCATTATTCGATCTTTCTATAGTTAAACCTGAACAATTATATTCTTCAGTTATTGAGGTAGACGAAAGGTTAGATTCCAATGGAAAGGTAGTATTTGGATTAGATAGGGAAAGGTTAGAAAACGATCTTGATAGTTTATACAATGGTGGATATAGATCATTAGCTATTGTTTTAATGCATTCTTGGAAGAATCCAATTCACGAATCTATTTGTTTTGATATTGCCAAGAAAATTGGATTTACAAATATATCCATTTCAAGTCAGATAATGCCATTAATCAATATAGTAAGTAGGGGGCAAACTACAGTTGTAGATTCATATCTATTTCCTGTTCTTAGTGATTATATTTTATCTCTAAAAAAGGAATTAGGAGAGATACCTCTTGAATTCATGCAAAGTTCAGGAGGTTTAATTGATTCAGAATCTTTGACAGGTAAGGATTCAGTTTTATCCGGCCCTGCAGGCGGAGTCATAGGAAGTGCGATAGTTGGTGAGGCAAATAATTCATCATCAATAGTTGGTTTTGACATGGGAGGTACATCTACCGATGTGTCTAGGTTTGGAGGTTCATATGCCAAATCCTCAGAGATAGAAGCAGGAGGGATAAAATTTCAAACATCAAGTTTAGATATCGAAACAGTTGCTGCAGGTGGAGGTTCATTGCTGTGGTTTGATGGGCAAAGATTACAAGTTGGCCCAGAATCAGCCGGAGCAATTCCGGGACCTGTTTGCTATGGCCTCAATGGTAGATTAACTATAACAGATGCAAATCTAATTTTGGGAAGAATTCATCCAGATTTTTTCCCTAAAGTATTTGGACCTAACAGGAATGAAAAATTAGATATTGTAAAAACTCGTGCAGCCTTTGAGGAGCTAAGAGTTTTAATCAATGCCAAGACTAATTCTATTTTTTCTATTGAAGAATTAGCAATAGGCTTTGTTACTATAGCCAACGAAAGAATGTCAAGTGCTATCAAAAAAGTTTCAGTTTCAAGAGGTTACGATGTACGAAAACATTCTTTAGTATGTTTTGGAGGTGCAGCCCCTCAGCACTGTTGTGGTATTGCACGTACTCTAGATATTGATGAAATAATAATTCATCCTCTTTCCAGTCTTCTTTCAGCTTATGGAATTGCAAATGCAGAACAATTTAGGTATGGAGTTAAATCCATTGTAAGTGATTATACAGATAAGTTTCATTCAGGGTCATTGTCTGAATTTGAAAAATTAGAATTACCATTAGTTGATGAAATGACTAAATTAGGAATGCCTTTAGAGGAAGTACACAGTCATAATTTTTTAGACTTAAGAGTTAAGGGTACCGATAAATTTCTAACAATACCTTTTGCAGAATATAGTTCAGTAATCAAAGAATTTAGAATAAGACACAAGGAATTATTTGGTTTTTTACCTTCAGATGAATTAGAGGTTGCAAATTTAAGAGTTGAAGTCAATGGGAAGATGACAAGAATTACAGAATATAATAGCATAAAGACAGACAGAACGTTAACTCCTATATCACAAACTGAAGTATTTTTTGGTAGGGATTTTTTTGAAACAAAAATTTATGCAAGAGAGGATTTGCCGATTAATATGGAATTAAACGGTCCGGTTATCGTCACTGATTTGATATCAAATATAGTTGTTGAACCTGGATTTAAGTTGCAAGTAAGTGATAAGGGCCTGCTAAAGATAAGTCAGAAAGTAAAGGAAGAGTTTGTAGTATCATCAGAAAGAGATGCAATATCTCTTGAGATTTTTAATAATTTATTTATGGGTATTGCAGAAGAAATGGGATTTACTTTACAAAATACTTCACATTCAGTCAATATAAAGGAAAGGCTTGATTTTTCATGTGCTCTGTTTGATGGTGATGGTAACTTAGTTGCAAATGCTCCTCATGTTCCAGTTCACTTAGGGGCGATGAGTGAATCTGTCAAATCTATAATTGATTCTAACAAGAATCGAATGAAAAAGGGAGATTGTTATCTTATTAATAATCCTCATAAGGGAGGTTCCCATTTACCCGATCTTACTGTGATTTCTCCCGTCTTCTCAGATGAAAACCACCCTATTTTCTATGTCGCAAGCAGAGGTCATCATGCAGATATTGGAGGAATAACTCCAGGTTCGATACCTCCTTTTTCCAAAACAATTCATGATGAAGGAATAATTATTGACAACTTTTTATTATTGAAAGATGGTGAATTAAGAGAAAAGGAGTTTGTCGAATTATTAACGAATTCTGATAACCCAGCTAGAAACATAAAGGAAAGAAAGCACGATATTAATGCACAAATTGCTGCAGTCGTGAAGGGAATAAAAGAACTTGATAATTTAGTTGCTAGGTATGGTTTGAAAACAGTCAAGGCTTACATGCTTCATATTAGAAAAAATTCAGCAGAGGCTATGAGTGATGCCTTAGGAAGATATCTTGATGGTAGTAAGTCTAAAGAAAAAAGTTTTGATGATTATCTTGATGATGGATCACGTATATCGGTTAAGATAAAAATTATGAAAAGAGAAGAAGAACTATCTCCTTTTTATGCGATTGTTGATTTTAGTGGTACCAGTTCACAAACTGCAAATAATCTGAATGCACCAGTTGCAGTAACAAAAGCAGCAGTTTTGTATGTTTTTAGATTATTAATTGATAAAAATATTCCCTTAAATTCAGGATGCTTAGACCAAATAAAAATAATAATTCCTAAAGCTTCAATATTGAATCCAAATGATGAAGCTGCAGTGGTTGGAGGCAATGTTGAAACTTCACAAAGAATAACTGATGTATTGCTCGGAGCATTAGGGCTTGCAGGAGCATCACAGGGTACAATGAACAACTTTGTTTTTGGTTCGGAGGATGGTTTTGGGAAGCAATATTATGAGACTATAGCGGGTGGTTCTGGGGCTACAAGTCAGAGTGATGGTGCATCTGCAGTCCAAGTTCATATGACTAATACACGTTCAACAGATCCTGAAATTCTGGAACATAGATTTAAAGAAATTAGGCTTGAAAAGTTTGAAATCAGAGAAAAATCAGGTGGAGATGGTGAATTTAGAGGAGGTGACGGTGTTATTCGTGAAGTTAAATTTTTAGAATCTCGAAAGGTTTCCATTCTTTCTGAAAGACGGGTATTTCCTCCTTATGGCATGTCTGGTGGGGACGAAGGTTTATGCGGTTCAAATTATTTACGAACTGCATTTGGTGAAGAAATTAAGTTAGGGGGAAAGGTTGAACGAATCGTAAAACCTAATGAAACAGTGGTTATCAAAACACCTGGCGGGGGTGGATTCGGTTCTAAAAGTTGACCTCAAAACTTTTATGACAACCATTACATAGGAATTCGTGGATAAATTAAGAATACTGGTAGTAGTTGCAATTTTGGCCTTTACTTCCTTGCCAGCTTCTGGGATTCCAAATCCAGATGTAAATGAAAATGTATTATCAGAAATCCCCTCAGTTAAAGTGAATACTTGGGAAGAGTTATTGTGGTGGGAAACCACTTCCAGAGATTTAAACAGAAACAATATAGTTGATTGGTTAGAAGAAGTTGAAGATGAATATCCAATAGGTGTCATTTATGATCATCAGCTTACTGAGCAAGATTTTATTTTATTGGGCAATATTGGCGTAGATGTTAAAGTAAATGTTGATTTAGTTAATGGACTGTTATTGGGTACCGTTAAAGCTGAACTTTTTGAGACAATAAGTAATCTTCCTGGAGTTATTATGGTTGAGCCATATGGTAAAGTTGTATTCTATGGAGATGTACAAACACCAGCAATTAAAGCTAGTAATTCCTCAGTGTATTCAGTAGGGGCTTGGGACTTAGGATTTACAGGTAAGGGAGTGAACATAGCAATAGTAGATACAGGAATTGATAATGAGCATCCCGGTTTGGATGGTAAATACATTGCAGGATATGATGCAGTATGTAGTGATGATGCATTGTGTTTGGCTTCTTTGCAAGAAGATGACGGGTCCTTTGATCCGGATGATCAAAATCAGCATGGAACAGCATGCGCAGGTATGGCCACAAGTACAGGAATTCTGCCAAGTGGTGAATCTTCTAATTTTACAGGTTCGGCTCCTGATGCAGATTTAGTCGATGTAAGAATTGGAACTGCTGTTGGTGCAGGTCCATTTGAAAATTATGTTCTTGAACAAGAATTTTATGAATCTGCAATGGATGGCCTTAATTGGGTAATTGATAACAAAGATACAGCCTGGCCTGGAGTTGCTAACGAAAGTTCAGGAATAGATATTATTTCTTTATCCTGGGGAATTACGTCGCACGAAAATGGAGGTTCAGATGGCTCAGATATGTTTTCTCAAGTACTAGATGAAGCTACACTAGCAGGCGTCACAGTTTCAGTAGCTGCAGGTAATGATGGGTCGAATAATGATGGTTTATCTGGTATGGGCTCCTCAAGTCTTTCAATAACTGTAGGCGCTTTAGATGACAAAAATACAGTTGATAGAGTAGATGATGGTATTGCATCATATTCGAGTAGAGGTCCTCGTCGTGATAACAATGACGGCAATCCATATAACGAAATGAAGCCAGATATTTCAGCACCTGGAACTAATATAATTCAGGCAGAGGCTTGCCATGCAAGTAGTAGTTGTTACAACAGAATTCCAGGGCAAGATGCAGCAGATAATGGATATAGTGGTAGAGGCAGTGGTACATCTTATGCAACGCCAGCAGTTTCTGGAGTAATAGCTTTGATAATTGAGGCAAATTCAGAATTAGATCCTTTAGAAATAAGAGAAATCCTACGTTTAACAGCAGAAAGAAAAGAAACATTGTCCTCAGCAGATGGGGAAGGTGTTGAAGATGGACCTTGGGCGACTTCTCCAGAATTGGATCCATATTGGAATCGTCATTTTGGATGGGGTATGGCCGACGCTTATGAGGCTGTTCAATCAGCTTTGATAAATACCGATTTGGAAGATGTAAATGTGGATTTACAAGCCCACATAACTGAAAGCTCTTTTGGATGGCAAACTGGAAGTAATGTTAATGTTTTTACAGGAATTTCTTGGGGACGGGGACTAGAATTATCTAAAGTAGAATATAGCTTAGACGGTAATTCGTGGAAAGAAGTAGCTTATGAGGAAAGTAGCAATGAATCAATATATGTTGATTGGAAAATATCATTGGATGCTAATGACGTAGCATTTACAGGAGATCACACCTTATTGGTTAGAGCAGTTGGGGAATCAGGTCCACATTCACTATCAGATCATATTAATTTTTATGCATATGGAGAAGCTGAAATTTCTACCGATAATTTTATGGCAATTTCAGTTGTTCTTGGTATTGTAGTAGTAGGGATAGCTGTAGTTACAGCCTACCGAAACAAATTATTTAATAATTAAATTACAGGTAAGCCTTAAATCTAACATGTAAAGTGTTAGAATGTGCGTATCAATACATTTATTGCAATAGGGGTCGTATTTGCCGTTGTAGGACTTTTGGGATTAACATATATTTTCCCCAAGGTAATGTGTATCTCAGGCCAAGATTTTGTAGATCAAATTGATACCTCTTCAGGACTAGAAAAATATAGTGATTATTCACTTGGAGACACAGTTACCATTTCAGATAGTATTGCAAGGATGGAGCTTTCTGATGGCCAGACCCTTGTTTGGTTAGAAACAATAGGTAAATCTGAGAGTGATCCACCTTTCCGTTTTGGTTCAAATATAATGGGAGATTTTGGAGTTGGAAACAGTATAACAATTAAATTTGAAGTTGTGCAAGATAGTACCGGAGATTTTACATTAAAGGGATATGAGAACGGAGGTTCTGGCTTAAGTTCAGATACCATATCCTCAAGGTATTCTACTGTAAATGAATATGTATTTATGATTCTTATTTTAGGAGGTGTTTGCTCGATTTTCTATGGAGGATATAAATCATTCATAGGGAAAGATGATGAACCTCAAGATGATTGGGGTTTTCCAGCACAAGCACCACCTCAGCCACCTATGGCAGCTCCGCCAATGGCTGCACCACCTGTGCAACAACCTATCTCTCCAGTAGCGCCACCTAGTTCAGCAGCAGCACCTTCTATGGCAGCCCCACCTATGCCGTCCTCAATTCCTACACCTATGGCTCCTGAGCCTACAAGTATGACAATTACAGTTCCTCCCGGTGTAGTTTCAGGTCAAGTACTCACAGTTACTCTACCTGATGGTAGGTCAGTTAACGTTCAAGTTCCTGCAGGATGCAATGCAGGTTCTCAATTCACAATAACGGTGAACTAAATGAAAACAAAAATTAATAGAATCAGCTCGGTGGCCATTGTTGGCCTGCTTATATTCTCAGGTTGTTTGGGAATTGGTAATGATGCAGCAATAGGTAATAATTTGAATCCACAAGCTGTAGTTAGCATTCCATCTGATCAAAAGGTACTTGATTTAGGCGATTCAGTTCAGTTCGACGCTTCTTCATCCTCAGATGAGGATGGTTCTGTTTCTTCATATTCCTGGGATTTTGGTGATGGAACTAAGAGCACTAATATGCTTGCAAGTCACAAATATTTGAATCCCGGAGAGTATATTATTTCATTATCAGTAACTGACAATAAAGGAGCTGTTGGTAACAATGACAAGAAATTAAGTTATGTTACAGTTCTTCACCCTGAGGTATCTTCAACATCAGATTTACCATATGCATTGATTAGTGTTAAGTCATCAGTAATTGCAGCAGGTTCTGAAATAGAATTCATTGGGGCAGGTTCTTGGGCCTGGTCAGAAGGTTCACCTTCTACAGATGAAATCACTTCTTGGGCTTGGGATTTTGGGGATGGCAACACAGCAACAGGTAGCGTAGTTACGCATACATTTGGTTCCTCAGGTGGTCTATCAAGTTATTCATCAGTAGGTAGTTATCCTGTAAAATTAACAGTACAATCTTCGGGCGGATCATTTGATACAGTTTACCAAACGATTAGAGTTTTACCAGTAGAAGTATCCTCAACAGGTTCTCCAAATCCAGATGTTTTAACCTCAGTTTCTATAGGTGATCCCGTTACATTAGATCCTGCAGAAGCATATGATTCAGCTAGTGGTGCTATTTTGGCTAATACTTATGAAACGTTAGTGTTTTATGATAGAGAAAGGACAGATAAATTAATACCAATTCTTGCAGAGGAAGTACCTACGGTAGCTAATGGTGGAATTTCGCAAGATGGATTAACATATACTTTCAAGATTAGACAAGGTGTAACTTTCCATGATGGTAGTTCAATGGATGCAGATGATGTTGTATTTTCTCTCAATAGGATGTTGGTAATCGATCATCCTTCAGGTCCTGCCTGGATGTACACTGAGATTTTAGATAAAACTGATGAAGATGGCGATGGAATTGCTGATAGTATAGTCAAAATAGATCAATATACTGTTCAATTTCAGCTTAATCAGTCAGCACCTAGATTTTTGCCTATAATGGCTTATAATGGAGCCTCGATTTTATCAAAAGATTGGTTAACAAGCTTAGGCTGTGGTGTACCAATCCAAGGTCAGGAATGTGTTCCAATTACAGATAAGGTGATGGGAACTGGTCCATATATGATGAATGAAGATTATGGTGGCAAATGGGTAAGAGAACAATATGTTTTGATGGAATATTATCCTGATTACTGGAGAGGATGGAGCGATTCACAAAGACAAGCAAATGGTGTAACAGCTAGTGGATTTATTAAGACAGTTTATTTGAAAAAGAATAATGATCAGCCTTCTAGAGTTTTAGAGTTGTTATCAGGTAAAACAGATTTTGCTTATGTTGAACCTAGTTATAGAGAACAAGTAGTAGGTCAACCTGGAATAGATTATGATGAAGGTTTAAAATCGTTATCAATGGGTTTCATTGGCTTTAATCATGATATTGCAAACCATGAGGGCACCGCACCATCTAGTGATTTCTTTACAAATGTAGATATAAGGAAAGGTTTCTGTTATTCATTTGATTATGATTCATATATAAATAATGTGTTAGATGGATTCGGTTTTCAGCCAAAAGGCCCGATACCGGATGGTCTTCTTGGTTATGATTCCAACGGTCCTTCATACAGTTATAATTTAGACATGGCAAAATCACATTTTAAAGAAGCCGGAGTTTGGGATAGTGGTTTCACATTTACAGCCTACTATAATTCAGGTAATGATGTAAGATTAAATGCATTATTACTTTTAGAAAATGCAATAGAAGGTATGAATGATAACTTCAATATGGAAGTACAGGGATTAGAATGGCCTGATTATTTAGACAAGTTGAGAGCTTCAGAATTGCCTTTGTTTTTCTTAGGCTGGGCCCCAGATTATGCAGACCCTCACAATTATGCACATCCATTTTTACACAGTGATGGACATTTCCCACATTATCTTAATTTTGCATATGATGACATGGACGATATCATAATGGAGGCTGCAGCTGAGCCTAGTGAATCACAAAGAGTAATGTTGTACAAGGATTTAGCAGATGTAGAGCATGACAAAGCATTGTACATTTGGGCAAGTCAGGGTATAGGTTATCACTTTGAGAGAGATTGGGTGAATGGTTGGTATCACAATATGATGCACAGTACTCTTTATTATCAATTAAGTAAAGATTAGTGATTTACATACTATATGCCTTAAGTAAAACATCCTTTAGGAAACAGTGAAACTTTGGATATATGTAGCAAGACGCTTGGCCTTGACAGTTCCAGTTTTACTAGGTGTCACAATTATTACGTTTTCTTTATCTCATATGATGGGAGATCCACTTGCCCCATACATAAGTGAGAAAACTACAGAAGAACAAGCTCAAGAATTAAGAGAGAAACATAATCTTGATGATCCGATTCATGTACAATATGTAACATATTTGCAAAATATAATAACTTTTGATTGGGGTTATTCAAAGACTATTAATCAACCAGTCTCAGAAGCTTTAAGGGAGAAATTTGCAGCAACCTTAGAGCTTTCGATATTGGCATTTATAGTGGCAGTGGGAACTGCTATTCCGTTAGGTATATTTTCCTCAATAAGGCATAATAGATGGGAAGACCATGTAATACGTTTATTCGCACTTTTTGGGTCAGCTATTCCAATTTTTTGGTTTGCATTAGTTTTGAAGTACGTGATTTCTTTCCAATTAGGTTGGTTGCCATTAGGAGATAGATATGATGCTATACTTTGGAATGTCACAGATCCAATTGAAATAAAAACAAATTTTTTGCTTATTGATGCATTAGCTGCAGGTTCGTATACGCATTTTATTGATGCATTGAAGCATATGATATTGCCAGCTACAGTTTTGGCCTACGGTTCCATGGCTACAATAATAAGACTAATGCGTGGAAACATGCTGGATGTTCTTGGTCAGGATTATGTTAGGACTGCTAAATCAAAGGGCCTATCTGAAAGAGAAGTTACGCTAAAGCATGGAGCTTCCAATGCTATGATTCCTACAGTTACATTGCTTGGAATGGGTTTTGCAGGATTAATTAACGGTTCAGTTTTAACTGAAACTGTATTTACTTGGCCAGGTTTAGGATACTGGGCGATTACAGCCATGAAAAATTTGGATGTGTCTGCTATTTTAGCCTACACTCTTTTTTCTGCAATTCTTTATATTTTTGCAAACTTAGTAGTAGATATTCTTTATGCTTTTTTAGACCCTAGAGTCGAATTAGAAGTTAGCAGTAATAGAGGAGAAATAGCGGTTATTTCATTATCATTATTGATGTTATTTTTCACATTCATAAGTATCCCTGTTGCAGTAATATTTGCAGTAATCTCGCTTCTTGTTTGTGGAATATATATTGCCTTTAGTTCAGTAAGCTGGCTTTCAAAAAATCCAGATGATATTTGGTTACCCATTATTTTTGTATTTACATTATTTGTTGTTTGGACTATTTTGACAGGCTGGTTTACTAAAATAGTCATATTGTTGTTAATATTGTATTCAATATACATCTTCCAAAATTGGGATGAAATCAAACCAGAAGTATATCCTAGACTTGAAGAAATGAAGAGAGCTGCTTACCAAGTCAGGAGAAATCCTCTCACAATGCTTGGCTTAATTATTGTGATTTCTTTGTTGTCAATTGCACTTTTTGCACCATTTTTGGCACCACCATCTGAAACACAAAGAGACCCTATGGAGATGGAAGAGCATTTTGATTATAATTTAGATTTACAACCCCCCTGCTATTTTTCTTGTACAGGTGATTCAGGTGAGGAGGATGGATATGTTCTGGGAAGTACAACAAAAGGTTATGACATATATTATGGAATAGTTTGGGGAAGTAGAACTTCCTTAGATGTCGCATTAAAGGTTGTAACAACAGGCACCTTCATTGCAGCCGTAATTGGAGTTATTTCAGGTTATTACGGCGGTAGAACAGATGATTTCATTATGAGGATAACTGATGTATTCATTGCTATACCTGGCCTAGTTTTAGCCTTAGCATTGATGGCAGTTACAGGTAATACTTCTATTGAATATTTGATGTATGCATTGATAATAGTCTGGTGGCCGGGTTTTACGAGGGTAGTTCGTGCAGAAGCATTACGAATCAGGAAATTACCCTATATTGAGGCTGCTAAAGCTGCAGGAGCCACAGATTTCCGTATAATTTTTAAACATGTTTTACCTAATTGTGTAACCTCCATAGTAGTGATTGCAACCATGGATATGGGGGGCATTGTGCTTTCTTTAGCAGGTCTAGGTTTCTTAGGATTTGGAGGAGGACCTTCATTAGCAGAATGGGGTAAGTTAGTTTCATTTGGTCAGGCATATCTACTGGCAGGGTATTGGTGGGCTTTCTTTTTCCCAGGATTAGTCATAGCATTATGGGCTTTGGGATTTTACTTATTAGGTGATGGAATTAGGGATATTTTGGACCCTAAGCAGAGGAACTGATGTTAGAAATCGAAAATTTAAAGACAAATTTCAATACTTACGATGGCGTCGTCAAAGCATTGGATGGAGTTAATCTTAAAATTAAAGATGGAGAGATTTTTGGTCTGGTTGGAGAAACAGGAAGTGGAAAATCAGTTACTTGTTATTCAGCTTTGAAATTACTGCCTAAGGCAGGAGAAATAGTTGACGGGACGGTTAAGTTAAATGGTGAAATAATTGCTTCTTCAGATAAGGTAACTGATGGGACCAATTATGCAAGTTTTAGTTCACGCTTTGTAGCGCAGATTATAGATAGTTTGATTATATTTTTATTTGTGCTCCCAATTTTAATTTATGGAACAGAGATGCTATTTTTTACGGTAATTTTGCCAGTACTGAACCTTTTGTATTATGTTTATTTTGATAGTTCTAAATACAAAGCTACACCAGGTAAAATGTTCAAAGGTTTAGTAATTATTGGACCCAATGGTCGTTTAACGCCTTATGAGGCTCTGCTTAGGTCTCTTTTGAAGATATTATCGGGAATCTTTACTCTTGGAATTATTTTTTCCTTGATATTTTTTTCCGATAAAAGGGAAGGATTTCACGATAGGTTTTGCAAGTCTCATGTTACCTCACAATCGAAACAAGTAAAAGATGATAGAAGAATTAGAGAAATTAGAGGTGGGGAAGTTGGAATAATTTTCCAAGATCCTTTGTCTGCATTGAACCCAGTAATGAAAGTAAATGAGCAAATAGGTGAAGTTTTACGTTTACACCGTGAAGAAGAGTTAAGGTCTCTTTCAGAAATAGAAAAGATTTCGTTGTATTCAAGCAAAAAGTTCACATTATCACCAGGCGTTGAATTTACCATTTGGGCATTTTGTCTTTCTTTTTTCTCATTGTTTACTATGATAGGTCAGTTCTCGTTTGGTCTTCCTTTCTTAACGATAATCTTCTTATTCTTAATTAGGGATTTTCTGCAAAAAGATAATCCAGAATCAGCCTTAGATATTATGGTTCTAGATTCACTATCCAAGGTAAAACTCCCTAATCCAAAACAAATAGCAGAATCATATCCGCATGAATTGAGCGGAGGAATGCAGCAGAGAGTTATGATTGCGATGGCCTTAGCTGGGAATGCAAAAATGTTGATTGCAGATGAACCTACAACTGCATTAGATGTCACAATACAGGCACAAATTTTACAATTAATAAAAGATATTCAGAAAGAGAATGGGATGTCAGTATTACTTATTACACATGATTTAGGAGTTGTTGCTGAGACATGTGATAGAGTAGCTGTGATGCAATCAGGTAAGATTGTTGAAGAATCAACAGTAGACAAGATATTTAGTAATCCAGATCATCCATATACAAAATCATTACTGGATGCAATACCTAAGGGTGGGAAGAAACGCTTGATAACGAAGGAATCGAATATGGAGGTAGTTTCTTGAGCTATAATATTTTAGAAATTAATGGTTTAAGGAAGCATTTCCCCGTCAAAAATTCATGGGGTTCTGAGATTGGTTCAGTTAAGGCTCTTGATGGTGTCAATTTGAAAATAGAACAAGGAAAGACTTTTGGAATTGTTGGTGAAAGTGGTTGTGGTAAGACTACTTTAATGAGAAGTCTTCTTAGATTAGTTGAGCCGACTTCAGGATCTATTTCTTTTAACGATGAATCCGGTTTTACGGATTTGTTGGGTTTGAAATCACGAGAGTTACGTAAATTTAGGAAGAGTATCGGAGTCGTTTTTCAGGACCCTATGGGTGCTCTCAATCCCCGTATGCTTATCAAAGATATTATCGGAGAACCACTGGTTATTCATGGTCAAACCAAGAATATTATTGATAGAGTAGTCGAATTATTAGAAAACGTAGGTTTAGGTAAGGAACATTTGTATAGATATCCACATGAATTCTCAGGGGGACAACGCCAAAGAATAGTAATTGCTAGAGCATTAGCTTTGGAGCCAAGATTGTTAATTTTAGATGAACCTACGTCTGCATTGGATGTTTCGGTACAAGCACAAATTCTTAATCTTTTGAATGATTTGCAAAAGAAATATGATTTAACTTATATTTTCATTTCACATGATTTATCAGTAATTGAATATATGTGTGATCGTTTAGTAGTTATGTATTTGGGTAGGGTTGTTGAAAAAGCAGATACTGAAGAATTATTTTCTAATCCTCAGCATCCATATACCAAAGCACTTTTGTCGGCAACACCAAGTTTTGATAAGAAGAAAGAGAAAATAATGATTTTGGGTGATGTCCCTAGTCCTATTTCTTACCATGATAAAGAAGGAAATGAGTTAGCCACAGAGTTAACAGAACAAGAGAAATTAGAAATTAAATCAATTGAAGGAAAAGGGATTGATTATATTGTTCGTTCAAGTTTAAATGAAGTATTACCATTAATCAGGATATCAGATACACATTATGCGAGGATAAGAATTTTAAATGACTGAGCAGGCACCAATCAACAGATTATTAGCCCATACAAAAAATCACAGATCTACAATGTGGTTAGCTACTTTATTCTCGATATTGAACAAAATATTTGACCTTGCACCACCTTTACTGATAGGTGCAGCAGTTGATGTAGTAGTTAAACGGGATGAGTCGGTTTTAGCGGATTTTGGTTATTCAGATCCTAAAGAGCAATTAATCGTATTATCAATTTTAACGATTATTATTTGGGTTTTTGAGTCCTTATTTGAATATATTTATGGAGTTCTTTGGAGAAATCTTGCTCAGACAGTTCAACACGAGTTACGGTTAGATGCTTATTCACATATTCAAAATTTAGAAATGGAATGGTTCAGTGATCAATCGAAGGGTGAGTTGATGTCAATCTTGAATGACGATATCAATCAGCTTGAAAGATTCTTGGATAAAGGGGCAAATGAGTTGCTACAAGTTGGCACGACAGTCTTGATAATTGGAGCCATTTTCTTTTACATATCTCCTACAGTTGCACTTTATTCTATTGGAGCGATTCCTGTAATTATCTGGGGTTCGTTTAGATTTCAGTCTAGAATAGCACCGAGATATTCTAAAGTAAGAAAAGAAGTGGGTTTACTTAATGCACTTTTATCAAATAATTTGAGTGGAATAAGTACAATTAAAAGTTTTACAAGTGAAGATCTTGAAGTTGAAAGAGTAAGACTAGCATCTCAGGCTTATAGAGAGGCAAATAGGGATGCAATAAAACTTAGCGCAGCATTTGTTCCACTTATCAGAATGGCCATACTGATTGGATTCACGGGAACATTACTTCATGGAGGTTTGCTAACTTTAGAGGACAAAATGGCGGTTGCATCCTATAGTGTTATGATATTTATGATGCAAAGATTGCTTTGGCCTCTGACAAGGTTAGGAGAAACTTTTGATTTATACCAAAGAGCTATGGTTTCTACAGTTAGAGTTCTTAATTTACTAGAAACAGAAATTAGGATTGAAGAAGGGGCAACCCCATTAGATAAATCTAAAGTTAAGGGGGAGATTCATTTTGAAAATATTAGTTTTTCTTATCCTGGCAGAGAGCTTGTAGTAGATAATTTTGACTTTAACATTAAGGCAGGTACTACACAGGCAATAGTAGGCCCTACAGGCAGTGGAAAAACAACACTTATTAGATTATTATTACGCTTTCATGTTCCTAATTCTGGGAATATTTCCTTAGATGGTGATGAAATATCAAAATTAAATTTGAAAGATTTGAGATCATCTATATCTTTAGTCACCCAAACAATTACTTTGTTTCCAGGTTCAGTGTTTCAAAATATAGCATATGGCAGTACTAATTCATCAGAGGCAGAAATAATTAAAGCTGCTAAGGTGGCTGAAATACATGATTTTGTAGCAAGTCTTCCAGATGGTTATGATACTCAAATAGGAGAAGGAGGTCATAAATTATCAGGAGGGCAGCGTCAAAGAATTTCAATTGCTAGGGCAGTGTTGAAAGATGCACCTATTTTGGTACTCGATGAAGCTACTTCCTCGGTAGATAATGAAACAGAAGAAGCACTACAGAAATCATTAGATCTTATTTCAAAAGATAGAACAACGATTGTTATTGCTCATAGACTTTCTACAATAAGGCACAGTGATTCCATTATAGTTTTAGATGAAGGGAAAGTTGTAGAATCAGGCAAACATGAAGAATTAATTGAAAATAAATCGCACTACTATCGCCTTTGGAATGTTCAAACAGGCGTTAGAAAATAACGATAGTTGTCCTTATGTTCCCCTTTCTCCATTAAACTACATCGGGCCCGTAGATCAGCCTGGAAGATCGCCTGCTTTGCAAGCAGGAGGCCTCGGGTTCAAATCCCGACGGGTCCACCATTTTTTCTGCAATATTTTTTTATCCTAGACTCCTTGGCTAAATTATGCGTGCATTAGTAGCAGTTATGCTTGCCATTATGGTTAGTTTTCAGCCATCATTGTCTTTTGGAGATGATTCAGAAGATAAATTCAAGATTGTTTCATACTCTTCTTTAGTAGAAAATAAAGATGCTGAATGGTGGGATGATACTAGAATGGATATGAATAAAAATCGTATGCATGATATGCTAGACATTGCACTTGAGCAAGGTAAATATGTTTTTGAAGGTAAAATTTCAGTTTTAGTAGATTTTGATCATATGCCTACACAATATGACGAACAGTTATTGATTGATGAAGTAGGGTTTGAACCTTCATGGCGCTTTCATCATATTCCAATAATTTCTGGTACAGTAGATACTGATCTTTTGGATGAGTTATTGGAAGTTGAAGGTGTAGTTTTCTTGACATTAAATGGAGAATTACAAATTGCTTTAGATAATGCAATAGGTATACACCATGTAGATACAGTTTGGGATTTTGGTTATACAGGTGAAGGAATTACAGTTGCAATTATTGATACAGGAATTGATCCTCTGCATGTGGGTCTTAATGACTTTGATGATGACCCAACTACCTCAGATCCAAAAGTAATAGCCTTTTATGACGCATTAGATGAAAGTGGAGACGATGGAAGTGGTGAAACAGAACCTTATGATGATCAAGGACACGGTTCACATTGTGCAGGTATTTCAGCAGGTACAGGTTCAGTTGATGAAGGGCCACTGAGTGATGGTTCTACTCCCTATAGAGGAGTGGCCCCTGGTGCCTCACTTGTAGGTGTCAAAGTTTTGGATAGTGGAGGTTCAGGCAGTTTTGCTGAGGTAATGAAAGGAATGGAATGGACTATTGACAATCAAATTAAGTACAATATACGTGCAGCATCAATGTCACTTGGTGGAGTCTGGTTGGTTGAATTAACTCAAGAACAAGAAGAACGGATAACACACTTAGCAAATGAAATGGTTGCTGCAGGAATTTCATTGATGATTGCAGCAGGTAACAGTGGAGGTTATGGAACAATAGGCACACCAGGGGCTGCAAAGGATGTGATTACAGTAGGAGCTACTGAGGATAGTAAAGACTTAGCAGTTTATTCCAGTAAAGGACCTACTCATGAAGGTCAAATAAAGCCAAATGTAGCTGCAATTGGCTCTGCAGTAATGTCTGTAGAAGCAAATAGCGGAAATGGATATGCTTCTTATTCTGGAACTAGTATGGCTACACCTATGGTTGCTGGAATGGC
>Ga0066851_10000300_pt1 | contig 24476 bp, 20 predicted proteins | sample ETNtaG_7_FD_65493 | JGI IMG/M metagenome (GOLD analysis project Ga0066851, IMG submission 65493) | Marine microbial and viral communities from oxygen minimum zone, Eastern Pacific Ocean - ETNP201406SV65 | ecosystem: Environmental > Aquatic > Marine > Oceanic | place: Pacific Ocean: Eastern... | reverse complement strand
TGTTCTTTGTTTCGTTCGTGCTGATTGGAACCATGGTTATCATGAACCTGTTCATTGGTGTGATCATGACCAGTATGGAAGAGGCGAAACAAGAGGCTAATCAGGATACGGCACTAGGCAGGATTCAGAAGCGTGTGGAAGCATTGCAAACTGGGACTGGTGGGAAATCCAAAGCTGAAGAAATTAAAGAAATTAAAGAACTACTGGATTCAGGTGCCATAGACGACGACGAGTTCAAGCAGATGAAGAAGGAAATCCTCGGAAAGTAAGACAAGCCAGATGAGGAAGCCTGAAGTCTTAACAACAGTCATCATCACAGCAGTCATCTTTTACAGGGGTAGTAGTGTCTAAACTCAATCTAATAATTTTGATTCCACCATGACACACAATAATTGCGATAGCAGTACCTATTACAACATCGGGCCAAATATCTCCCGTAAACATTACCAATAAACCAGCAAGGATAATTCCAGCTGAAGCAATAGCATCGTTCCTACAGCAGATGAAAGCACTCATGAAGTTTATGTCTTTGTGTTGGTGTTTATACATCATGAATGCAACGCTTGCATTACCAACTAATGAAATCACCCCTACAATAGAAATAATACCCCCAGACAACACTGATTCGCCCATCAAACCTAGATATACATGATAGAATGCCAATAAACCAAATACTGTCATTATTATTCCTTTAAATAATGCCAATCTGTTTTTGACGGCGGTGGTTGATGACAATACAAGGATACTTGATCCAAGAATAAACACATCTCCTGAATTATTGGCAGCATCACCTAATAATGAAGCAGACTTCATCGTAAAACCATACCATAAATCTATACCCATCATTATCAAATTGATAATGAAAGCTATGACCAATGCCCTTCTTCCAAGTACGTCGGTGTGTGCACCCATCTTATTCCCTAATTATAGTCTCATCTCGACCAGGACCAAGTGAAACGATACTTATCGGAATATTCAAACTTTCAGAGACAAAATCAAGAAAATTCTTCATTTCTTCTGGTATAATTTCTTTGGAGATATCAATACCGGATGATGACCATCCTGGAAAAGTCTTGTACACTGGTGTACACTTGGCAAGATGGGAAAGTGAAGATGGAAAATGGTTGATTTCTGAACCATCTTCGCCTTTATATGCCACACATACTTTAATTTCATCCATGTCTGATAAAATATCTAATTTCATAATTGCTAAAGATGAAAAACCACAGATCCTATTGGACAACTCTAACATAACTAAGTCTAACCAACCACATCGTCTTGGCCGTCCAGTAGTTGTACCAAACTCTTGACCCTTATCTCTTATCATTTCACCTACGTCATCTTCTAATTCTGTAGGGAATGGACCTGAGCCAACTCTTGTAAGATATGCTTTGGTAACACCCACAACATTTGATATTTTAGAAGGTGCTATTCCAGAACCTAAGGCTGCACCTGCTGTAGTCGGACTTGATGAAGTAACAAATGGATAAGTTCCATATTCAATATCTATGTGTACTCCTTGAGCACCCTCAAGAAGAACATTATCGCCATTATCAATATGTTTGTTAACCAACAAGGATGCATCCGTAATATATTCGCCTAATTGCTTACGCCACAGCTTACAAACATCAAACAAACTATCTATGGTTAAATCATTTTTTATTCCATAATGAGACAGTAAAGCTTGATTACGAGGCAAAGCTTTCTCTAATCTTTCTAGAATAATATCATCATACAAAAGGTCTCCCATTCTAATTCCAATTCGTGAAGCTTTATCAGAATAACAAGGGCCAATACCATTCTTGGTAGTACCAATCATTGATTTACCTTTAGAACTCTCTTCACCACCATCAAGTAGTTTGTGATAAGGCATGATAACGTGGGCTCTATCAGAAATGAATAATTGCCCTCTTTCACCTTCAAGATTATTTAATTCTTTGAGTAAAACATCGGGATTAACAACAACTCCATTACCTATTATATTAACAATATTCTTCCGAAGAATACCTGAAGGGAGAAGGTGTAACTTATGTTTTTTACCATCAATAACTATCGTATGGCCTGCATTGTTACCTCCTTGTGATCTTGCTACAACTTTTGAGGATTCAGCTAAATAATCTGTAACTTTACCCTTACCTTCATCACCCCATTGAGCCCCGATTATCGTAGTTACACTCATTCTAAAGTACCGCCAGACTTCACAACCTGTGCGTAGATTGCTGGCAATAGGAACATTGCAGATATCATTGATGCAATTAAGAGAACTACAATAATGAAAACAAACCACCACAATGCACTTATGTTGATAGCAAAGGCTGCCGTTAAACCCACTAGAGTAACTGCAGTTGCTTCTGCTAACGTTTGTGCTGTCTTTGCTGTTGCATTATAGACGCTTGGCAAATTCACACCCTTTTCCATAACTCTTTGAGTAATATGGATGGAAAAATCAATACCGACGCCAATTACAATAGAACCAATCATAACTGTAACTAAACTTAACGGTTGACCAAGAGCTACAAAAGTTAAAGGTTCTAATGAGACAACCCATATGACTGGCAAAGTAGTTATGAGGCCAATTTTCCAATTTCGACCAAAAGTAAGACTCAAAACAATGAAAACCAAAACAATACAAATTACTAATGTATTAATTTGTGAACTAATTAATTGTGCATTAACACTTGTACCTATTGCTGCCACGCCAGTTAATTGGGACATCTTTACAGGAGCATATTCATAATCGTCACGAACCTCATTGACTCCAATCACTGCAGCTTCCATTCCTTTAATATCTTTAAGAGGCATATCAACATAAATCAGAGTCTTAGAAAAAAGGCATTCAACACTACCAGACTCATCAGGTGAACAGTTCATAATCATACTGAGCGCCTCAGGTGTTATACTATCATAAAAAACATTTAAAAGAAATTTCTGGAATCCGCGTCCAACAGTAGGAATTGAAGATTGAGCAACTTCTTCTTCATGAAGAATTTGCCAAAAAGAACGTTCGGCACCTTCATCCCGACCTATGATGTTTAAAAATGAATCTAATAATTTCGATTGATTTGTTGATATGGTGACGGCCTTCATAACCTCTGTTAAAGAAATTGCAGTCACATCCTCAACATCATTAAGACCAGGTCTTTCATCTTTTGGATTTCCGGCCACAAGTAAATCTACTTGATCTAAATGATCGACTGCATCCGAATTTTCTTCATCGTAATCATTCTGAAAATCACCTCTAGCAATCATCATACCAAAGGCTCCTGCATTAAACTCAGTAGAATATTTTACAATACCTTCTAAAGTTGGTTCATCATCTGGAACCATATCCAGATAATCTATATTTGTTTGTAAGAGTGGTAAAACTCCAACGGAAAGAAGTGTTGTAGCTAGTAAAATTGCTAAAATAGGTTTATTATGTTCAGTAACAATTTGTGCTAATTTGTGCCATTCTCCCTCTTCTTTTCTATAATTATATTCAGTCAAAACTGCAATAGCTGGTGACATAATAAATGTACATAAAAGGCAAATGAAGATACCAAGAGTCAAACTCAGACCTACTGTAAAAACTGGCCCTAAATTAGTATACATTAAACTTCCAAAACCAATCATTGTTGTCATCGCCGATAATGCAATAGCTCGACCTGTCGTCGAAAGAGCTTTCATCATTTTAATTTGAGCATTTTCCCCTTCTTCCTCGGTAAAACGATTAGATAAGTGAAGCCCATAGGCCACCCCTAAAGCCATCAATATCGGCCCCAAAGCAATAATTGTGGGAGTTGCTTCAATTTGAAACCAACCGATAAAACCATAAGTTATGAAAATTGAATAAAGAGTAGGTACTCCTGAAATCATAACTGCCCTTATTCTTCTTTGAATCATGAATATAGCAATTGAGCAAAGAACAACTCCTATAGGAAAAACTCTCCAAAATTCTGAAAAAGATCTCTCGGTAATTGCTTGTGTTACAGGTACTGGGCCAGTTAGCATCATTCTGCTAAAAGTTTGACCGTCTGGACGGCCTAATCCATTACCTCTATCATTCATTGCAAAATCAACTTCATCAATAATTATAGGAGGAGGTACATCACTAGTTATACCAAACAAAATTACTGCTGTATCCCAAATGCCATCTCCATTTGTATCCCTAATAACTTTTTCTAATACAGAAGGAGGTAAGTCTTGAACAATATCATCTATTTCTGACTGACTAGGAATTTCATAATGATTTAATTGACCTGCTCCAACGGCTGCATCTTTAGCTGATTGAGCTGCAACACCAAAGAATTCAATAGCCTCTTTTACAAAATTATCAGTTTCAGCAGCAGCCCATTCTCCTGAATTATCTATAAGTGCGTCATAAACTCTACTGTTAGTGCTATGCAATTCCTTGATTAGCGTAGAAACACTAAAAGACCAAACTACATTATCATACACTCCACCATCTGAAGGAACAATACCTGCACCCCCTTCTTCAGTTTGGCCTTGAGGATCAACCGTACGTTCAATATAATCCATTTCAAGTAGAACTTGTCTACTAGTTATGTTCGCTTTATTTGACATATCATATACATTATCAGTTTCAACATATATGACAATAATATCTGTAGACCAATCTTCTCTTACCTCAAGAAGAAGTTCCTCTTCAACTGAACCTTTTGGCAAGTAAACTTCCATTGCTCCATTAATATTTGTCTTCCCAATGCCTATTAGCATCAGAAGCATAATTGCAGTCATAATTCCTATTGTAATAGGCGGGTAATCTGTCGTAAGCCTAACGAAACTACGAGCTATAGGACTAATTTCTACTTCGGCCTCTTCTTTCTTAATTGGTTCCGGAGCCTTGTTAGAAGTTTTAACTTTATGGATTTTTTTAGATTTTTTAGTTTGAGTCGATTTAGATGGTTTAGTAACTTTCTCGTCGACAACCTCGCCTCCAAGAGCAGTACTAATCAAATCTTGTTGCTCTTTAGCCCTCTTATCAAAGAAACGATCGATACGACCTCTTATGCCTGAATTTTCGTCGCCGGATGACACAGTAATACGCCGTTACTAAAGTGGGAAATAAAAGGGGTTCCTGCATATTATACTTTAAAATACTGGATGATTATCGTATAACCAATGAGATATAAATTAGGGATTCTTGCTCTACATGTGGCCCTAATTGGAGCTGTCATTCTTGCAAGCTCCACTGTGACTGGAGAAACTGACCCTTACATAGATGAAGTTTTGTATTCTAAAGATAGTACAGAAAGTAAAACATTAGTTCAAAGCGGTAGAGATAATGCTACCTTTTACAAATATTTAATAATTGATGATTATTCAGAAGCACCAACAAATTGGTCTCAATCTAATTACAATGACTCAGCTTGGACCTTAGGTGCTGCACCTTTTGGCGATCGGTCATCTGGTGGTGTTGAACCGAATATAATATGGGATACTTCGGGAAGTTCTCCCTATAATGATGATATTATACTCATAAGACACAAATTCCAAGTTTACGGAATCGTAACCTCTGCTGAAATTGATGTAGCAGTTGCAAACTTTTGCACACCTTACTTAAATGGAAATATGATTTATGATGATAGGGGTGGAGATAGTCGAGCACAGGAGTATTGGAATGATGATGCTGCAGGAACAATAGCTCCTTCTTCATTCAAACAAGGAGAAAATGTACTTGCTGTATATGCTCGTGATTATGTTGGAGGGTGGGGGAGTAGCAATAGACAATGGATTGATTTACAAATAACAGCTCAAGTATTTGAACCTACAAATGAATCAATAATATTTGGAGATACTGTTACAGTAGGAATAACTGGGGGCAACCAAGGAAACAGTAGTCTAAATGATTTCAATATCAATATTACTTCAAATGGTACTATAGTAAAAAATATTTTTTATGAAACTATCCCTGCAGAAGGATATGGCCTTTCCTGGTTGGAATGGACTCCTGAAAAAATTGGACTTAATCAATTAAATGTTAAAGTTACATGTAATTGTACCGATTCAAATCTAACTAACAACGAATACACCCTAAATTTAACGGCTGTTATATACTCTTTAGAAACTACATTAGATGAAAATATTTTAACTATAAATCAAAGTAGAATCGTAACTAAAATAATCCAAATAGAGAATACGGGAGATTTAATTGATAACATAACTCTTTCAACTGATGAGGACATGTTCAACAACTGGAATGTTCAATTTACACCAAATAATTTCCTTATTGAACCAAACGAAATCCAAACAGTTATTGTAACTGCAATTATACCAGATTCATACGAAAGTGGATATTACAATTTATCAATAAAAACTGAAAGTCAATATAGCAACGTAAAAACACAAGCATTGTTGCAAAGAGGAACATACGGAAATGTTGATTGGAGATGGATTAATTCTACTGGAGATGAAGAATTATATGATGATACTAATTGGACAAAACTAAATTTTAATGATTCGGCATGGAAAGATGGCAATACTCCTTTTGGTGACGATGATTTAGGTGGAATAGACTACAATACTTTTTGGGATGGAAACAATTATGGTTATTTCAGACATATAGTGAATATTCCTGACATGGAACTCTACGAAGGAGGGTTTATGACTATTAACGTTGCAACTAATAATTATGGAGATCATTACATTAATGGAATTTACGTCTTTGGAGATATAGATGGAGGAAATGGTCATGGTGCAGAATATTGGAATGAAGAATATCAAGTTTACATAAACTATCTAAATGAAGGATCCAACGTAATTGCTAGCATTGTATCTAATCCTACAAACACCCAATGGTTCGATCAAGAAATTATGATGACATTTCCACAAGCAAACCTATGGAAATACAAAACACAAACAAATAACATTCCACTGTACTTAGATGCCACTGCCCCTACCTCTAGAGTATTAGAAGAAGGATTTTACCGTAATAGTTCAACTTTTGAAGTAAAATGGAGAAGTATTTCTGACTTTGATGATTTAGAGGGATACTACATCTATTATTTGGAAAAAGATGGTAGCAATTTAGGAGATTGGACTTTACTAGGATTTTATGAAAATGAATCTCTAAATTTCACTGGTGAAGGAGGCCTTACCTATAGATTCAAATCAATTGCAATAGACACCAATGGAAATATAGAATACAAAGGAACTTATGATACTGAAATGAGAATTGATTTAGAACTACCTAAGTCAACTCTTTGGATAGTCGAAGGAAATTTAGAATACACTAACTTAGATGGAGTGACTCTTCAATGGAAAGCGAATGATACTATTGACATACAAGCCTATCTAATTGAGTACAAAATTATAGGGAATGATACTTGGAATGACTTTGGAGCATTTACCTCACCTGGAGAATATTGGTTCTCACCAGAAGGGGATGCCCAATATGAAATTCGTTCAAGGACTGTCGATTACGCAGGAAATATAGAACTCAAAGAAATTAGTGATGTAATAATAACATTCGATAGAATGAAACCTCAACTTATATTAAATTCTGTGGAGAAATTAACTGGTTCGAGTGAACTGATTATAAGTATTAAATCCACAAGTGAAAATTTAAGCAATATAGAACTAGAATATGCAAGACTCTCAGAAGGAACTGAGGACGTACTAAATTGGATACCTATAGAATCTGGATGGGTTAATGATGAAATATTAGTTAGCCCCTTAATTGATGGATATACTTACTATTTCAGAGCAAAACCTATTGATTTAGCTGGAAATGAATATTCAAGGGATCCTTATCAATATACGCTTTTCATTAACGCGAATTATACTGAAAAAATAGAACTGGATGTTTTACCTCTTAAACCAATTATGATTGGTAAAATTCGCAATATTGAAATAACTGTAGACGAAGATGGCGACGGTATATTCGAAAAAACACTTGAAGAATATACTGGTATTGACTTAAGTGCGATGAAAGCAAATCAATATTGGGTCGATTATGACGAAGGTGAGGTAATTCTTGGAGATGGGCAAGATGGTTATCAACCTCCTAAAAATTCAACTATAAATTTAATTTACAAAGCATTTGATTTAGAAACTACAATCGATGAAACTCCCCCTGAAGCAGTCCAAACTATAGAATATGCCATAGAAGAACGAAATAATGTCACAATTACTTGGGAGCGACCGACTGATGCAACCAGTTTCACAATAGAAAGTAAAGATAATTTCAGTATGCCATGGGAAGCTCTCGGTACAGTGTACACAAATAACACAAATACTTTGAATTATAAATTAACAAACTTGACTAGTGGATTTCATTATTACAGAATAGTTTCTGTAGATAGAATGGGATATTCCAATCCTAATATGAAGGATGAACATATCAGAATTATTATTGAAGCTGAAGTAAATGAAGTATTTGAAGCTGAAACGAAAACAAATGATTATTATTTAGAAGAGATTGCTATCGGCGTTGTTTTATGTTCAATCGCCATATACGGAACATCATATCTAATTAGAGGAAATAAAGAAGAAATTATTCCTGATGGGCCTATTCTGATTCCTGTAAATACTCCAGGTGAGGAAAATAGAAACTTAGACGCAGATGAAGAAGAAAACGCATTTAGCGTTGTTTCAGGAAGCCAATTTTCCAGACAACTATTATTTTTATGTGATAAAGGGTGTATGAAAGAATTTGAAGTAGATGAAGACGATGTTATGGGAACCAGTAAAGAAATCATGTGTCCATACTGTGGAACCCTTGGAGATTCACCACTTTAATCGCACAACTATCTTTAAGGAATACTTGCTTAGCCATTTATGACTTCGAGTTCAGAAGTACCTGGCTTTTACAAGAAAAAACCATCTGAAAGATTGGAATATGTTAAGAATTTTGCTAACCTTTCGGATGAAGAAACTGCTGCAATAGGGGGCTACGGCGCATTAGGTGAAGAAACGGCAAATAGAATGATAGAGAATGTTGTTGGAACATTCCCCTTACCTCTTGGGATTGCGGCTAATTTTATGGTAAATAAAAAAGAATATATGGTTCCAATGGCAGTTGAAGAACCGTCTGTTGTTGCTGCCGCTACACATATGGCTAAGGGTACAAGAAATACTGGAGGAATCGAAGCCGATTCTGATGAACCAGTTATGATTGGACAAATACAATTAGTAAATCTAGATGATCCCTTCGCTGCCAAAGAAAAAATAAATGCTAAAAGAGATGAAATTATTGATTTAGCAAATGAACAAGATCCAATCTTAGTTAAATTTGGTGGTGGATGCAAGGGCATAGAAGTCAGAGTTCTAGATTCGGATACAGGACCAATGGTAATCACCCACCTTCTGGTAGACTGTCGTGATGCTATGGGGGCTAACGCTGTTAACACCATGGCTGAAGCTGTAGCTCCAAGATTAGAAACTATAACTGGAGGAAGAGTTTACCTAAGAATCATTTCAAACTTAGCAATTTACAGGAAAACTAGAGCAAAGGCTGTTTGGCCTGCTGAATTTCTTGGAGGAGAAGAAGTAGTAGATGGTATAATTGAAGCATTTGCGTTTGCTTGTGCAGACCCTTTCAGAGTTGCAACACATAATAAAGGAATAATGAATGGAATTGATCCTGTGGTAATAGCCACTGGAAATGATTGGCGAGCTATCGAATCTGGAGCTCATACATATGGACAATGGAAAGAAGGACATGACTCATTTACTAATTGGAAGAAAACTAAAGATGGTAACCTTGAAGGAACTATAGAAATTCCAATGGCAGTAGGTTTAGTTGGTGGAGCCACGGCTACACATCCAACTGCAAAAGCCTGTGTAAAAATATTAGATGTTAAGATCCCAGGAGGGGCTTCCGAATTATCTCAAGTTATTTGTGCAGTAGGATTGTGCCAAAATTTAGGCGCCCTAAGAGCCTTAGCTTCAGAAGGTATTCAAAGAGGACACATGGGACTTCATGCTAGAAATCTAGCAGTACAAGCTGGTGCCAAAAATGAAGAAATTGATAAAGTGGCAGAAATGCTAAAACGTTCTGGAACAGTTAGAGCTGATGTTGCCGAAAAAATTCTTTCACAAATAAGAGAATAAAAATGACCGTTTTATCTGATGAAACCATACTTTCTGCACTAGATGTTGGTGAATTGGAAATTGAACCATTCAATAGCGAGAATCTGACGCCAAATGGTTATGATTTGACTATAGAGGAAATCGAAATACCTAATACTCAAGCCACCTCAAAGGGAGAGTTAACTATTCCACCTGGTAAAAGATTTGCAGTTTCTACAAAAGAACGCATAGCATGCGGACCTAATATATGTGCACAATTATGGCTAAGAACCAGTTGGGCTCGAAAAGGAATTGTTTGTAGTTTTGGGAAAATTGATTCAGGCTTTGACGGAACATTAACCTTGCTAGGATTTAACTCAGGAAGCGAAGATGTAAAACTCAGTACTGGAGAAACTTTTGCTCAAATGGTTTTTGAAATGATGAGTGGACCTGCAAATTCTTTGTACTCTGAAAGAAGTGGAAATTACCAAAACCAAAGTGGAATAACTTGGTCTAAGAAATAAATTTAACTAATTCTATAAATCCAATGGCACCATCTTCCTCTGTGATGTACTCAGGAAGGTTGTCCATTAGATCCTTATAATTTTCAACAGATTTAACACCTACTGATAATGGGAAACAATCAAACATAGGTGAGTCGTTTGGAGAATCACCAATGTAAATACAACTATCCTTCATTATGCCAAGATTATCTAGAACTTTCAATGACATTGTTTCTTTATTATAATCGCCAAACCAAATGTTTACATGAATATTAGATATCGCAGCTTTAGCACCATTGTCGTGACAAATATCTACAATATCAATTGCTGTTTCCATTGGAATACTCATTTCCTCTGATATATCTATCGCAAGATCCCATTGCCTAAATGGCTGGTCCGAAGCTAATTTAAGATAATCATATTTTTTCAATAACTTATTAAATAAAGATTTTAACTTTTCTTGATAATTGAGATAGGAATCTGAAGGATGATATGTCTCTCTAACTATTTTATTATTCACTTTCCTGTAAAAAAAAGCCCCATTTTCTCCCACAATTGCATCAATTGGCCACCAACGAGCCATCAAATCGCACCAACCTGCAGGTCTACCAGTAACAGCTATAGTTTTAACACCAAAATTATGAAGGTTTTCTAAACTTCCATAGGCCTTACTTACAAGTTTATCATCACTAACAAAAGTACCGTCCAAATCAAATAGTAATGCCTTAACTTTTTTTACATTTTTTTCAGACATACTGTACAATGATTTCATTAGTCGACAATAAAAGCTACTTTTAAATATACTTCGTCAATTTACGTAGTCCGAATACGAGATAAATATGCCATCCCTGTACGGAGCCGTCAAAAGCAAAACTGGAGAAGTACTCCAAGAGAGCATGGATTATTGTAAAGGTGCTCTTCAGTCTGTATCTCGTTCTTTTGCCTTGACTATTCCCTTAGTAGAAGAAAATATTTTAGCTCCAATTATGGTCGGATATCTAGAAGCTCGAATCCTCGATACCTTTGAAGATGATATAGGAAGAAGAGAAATTAGTTTAGAAGAAAGAATACATTCTATGAACATGTTAATGGAAGTTCTAGAAAGTCCAAGTAGTCTCTCTGCAAAGGAAAAAGCCAAGGAATTAGTATCTTCTGCAGACGAAATGGTAGCTAATCCTCAATACCGTGATTTAGTTAAGAATATGGAAAGGGTACTAACTGTGCATGATAGCTTTGATGAAAAAACAAAGGAGTGTATGGTAAGATGGTTAAAAGAAATGAACTTTGGAATGCAAAAATTTTTGAAACAAGAAGTCTATTCTTTTGAAGACTTGAATGAATATTGTTACTATGTAGCAGGTACTCCATCTGGATTCCTGACTGAATTAATAAGAACACGATCAAAAAATCTTTCAGAAGAAGAATCACAAATATTAATAGAAAATGAGAGAGACTTTGGACTCTTCTTACAAAAAGTTAATATTATTCGAGACTTTCGCGAGGATATTTTAGATAATGAGAAAATATTCTGGCCAGCTTTCTTATTTGAAAAATATGATTTAACGCCTCCTGATCTTTTATTAGAAGAACATGAAGGAAAAACCATGAAAATACTAGATGCAATGTTGGATAATGCCTGCCAACATATAGAACCTGTCAAAGCTTATCTCAATGCAATTCCTGATGAATATGCTGGATTTAGGGCAGGAGCTGCAGTCAATTTTGCTATGGGTGTTGGCACTCTTGAAACGATGAGGAATAATAACGAAGTCTTCTTCGGTGAAAAACCTGTCAAAATTACACATGCGGCTAGAGATAATATTCTATCAGACCCTCTTGCTTTTGTATCTGGCTGAAGTTTAATATCGGTTGACGAATATGAGAATTTATGAGTAGAACACTACTAATTCTTGCTGGTATATTGTGCCTCAGTGTTTTATTCTTGCAAACTAGTGAGGCTTCACCCACTACGGGAACTATTGAAGTGGCATTTATTCTATCTGAATTTGAAGATCAAGAATATCAAACCGAACATGATCAAGACTATTTTGAGGATTTAGCTTTTGGAGAAACAAATTCTATGTGGGAATATTTTGATGAGGTATCAAGAAGCCAATTAAATATTCAAGGTGATATCTATGGACCATACACACTAGATGGAGATGCTGCTGATTATGGTGATGAAAATTTAGAATTTGTAAGGGACAGTGTAGAAATTGCTGATGATGATATTGATTATAGAAATTATGACGCCGTAATGGTTATTCATTCCGGACCTGGTGAAGAGTCAAGTGGAAATAGCGACGATGTTTGGTCAATACACTGGCCAAGTGCAAATATTGGAACCGATGATGGTGGATTTGTAATAAAAGAAATTACCCAAGCACCTGAATATGAAACAATAGTTGGTGAAAATAACCCCTTAGGAGTATGGTGTCATGAATTCGGACACGAATTAGGATTACCGGATTTGTATGATACAGATGGGTCCTCAGCAGGTATTGGAGACTGGGGTATCATGGCCTCAGGATCATGGGGAAATAATGGTGAAACACCAGTCTACATGAGTGCTTGGTCAAGATACTGGCTTGGATGGATAGAACCAATTGTGATCACAGATGATATTAATAATCTAGAGTTAAGACCAATTGAAAATGATGGTGATGTATATCTTCTACCTATACCTGGGAATTGGTCAAATTCTAAGGAATATTACTTACTAGAAAATCGGCAAAAAATAAAATATGATGCTTACTTGCCTAGCGAAGGATTGTTAATCTGGCATATCGATGAAGACATTCTTAATTCGAAGTGGAATTCGAATAGTGTAAATAATGATGAAGAGCACAAAGGCGTTGATTTAGAGGAAGCAGATGGGGATGATGATCTTGACTCGAAAACAAATTATGGAGATAGTGGAGACCCATACACTTCTGGAATATTCTCAAAAGACACATATCCTAATTCACTGGCATATAACGAAACAGAATCAGGTTGGAAAATTGAAAATATAGAAACAGATGGAGACAATATTATCATTGATGTTAGTTTTTTATCAAAACCACATGCTGTAGCTGATGCCGATGAAGCTGTTATAGCTGAAGGTTTAGAACTTCAATTTTATGGTAATGAATCATGGGACGAGGACGGGAACATTGTCAGTTATACCTGGGATTTTGGTGATGGAGACTTTGCTTACACAGATAATCCAACACATATTTTTACACAAAATGGGACATATGAAGTAAAACTAACTGTTTGTGATAACAATGATCTCTGTGACTCTATGATACTCAGTATTTTTATCAATAAACCTCCAATTGCTGTTGTAGAAATATCTAAATTAACAATTATGCTTGGCGAAACAATAACATTTGACGCCTCGGCTTCTTATGATATTGATGGAAATGTTGAATTCTTTTACTGGAATTTTGATGATGGATATACATCAAATCAAGCTTCAGCTGAACATGAATACAAAAATTCAGGATTTTATAATGTTTCATTAAAAATAATAGATGATCTAAATGATATCACCACAATATACTATACTATTGAAGTCAGAAATAAATTACCTATTGTAAATTTTGGAATGAGCCCCGATAGCGGGAATACACTGGTAATATTTGGATTTACGGATTTGTCTTATGATGATGATGGGGAAATTGAACAATGGAACTGGGACTTTGGTGATGGAATTACTTCGGATATGCAAAACCCTGACCACCAATTTGACTTACCTGGAATATATTACGTCACACTTTCAGTTACGGATGATCAGGATGGTACAAATTCAAGTACCCTTTCGATTGAGATAGAAAATGCACCACCTACCCCAAATATTAGAATTCCTGATGGGATTAACTTGGGCAATAATAATTGGAAAGTACCCTCTAATAGAATTATTGAGATAGATGGTACTGTTACCTTTGACAATGAAGGTGATGAACTTCAATTCTTCTGGAATATCAATGGTGAAGATTTAACTGGTGAAGTTATTGAAATTAATTTTGTAGAAGAAACCACATTAGAATTAAGGACTGTAGATATTAGAGGTGGTGAAACAACTGATACCTTTACAATTATTCCTGAATTTGTACCAAGTTTAACTATTGAAAATTGGGAGGAGTTAATCGAATTAGCAAGAAGTGGTAATGTAAATCTAAAAACAATTTCTGAAAATGGTGAATTTAACTTGTATATGTGGGATGTGAAAAGTTTAGGAATAGTAAACACCGAAATTTTACTGAATGATACGAACACTTATGACTTTTTAGAACCAAAATGGTCTGATTGGGTACAAGGTGAATATATACTAAAAGTAGCAGGAAGAGATGTTGAAACTAATTTATGGACTGAGAACTTCTCAATGACTATATTTGTCTATGACAATCCGTATGCTCATTTTGAATTTAACGAAACTATCAATGAAGGACAATGGCTTACTTTTGATTCTACAGAGTCAAGCGGTTCCTGGAACGGATCTAAATCACTAGATGAAACTGAACTTGAATTAAACTACAAATGGTCATTAAACGGTGAGGAACTTGCAGGAACTGATGAAATTATTACCACCCTTATAGGAACTGGTGGGACTCATATAATTAATCTTACTGTATTTCAAGACCCTGTAGGGAAAAGTTATCATGAAATAGAATTTTACGCAGATTACAAACCTTGGGGAATAATGAATACCTTTCCTGAAAACCCAAGATATGGTGAAGATTTTGAAATCTATCTGAATGCATATGATGAAGAAAGTGAAGCTGTTATAGACACTCTAAAAATAACAGTTTACGATATAGAAGGAACTGAAAGAGCTGTTTTGTTATACGAAGACCAAGGGGCTAATTTCAATATTATATTTGAAGTAGAATATACTGGAACCATGGTTCTAGAATACCAGTTAACTGATGAAATTGGTAATTACAGAACAAATATTAGTAATGTAGAGGTATTAGGTTGGGTTGATATTTACGTTGAATCTATAGAAGTCAAAGGCAAAAAAGAAACAGGTAAAATACAGAATATTGAATTCATTCTTACAAATTATAACGAAACCTATCAAACAAGTGTGTATAATGGACAAGAAGCTATTGGGTCTGTAGATTTACTGATCGAAGGAGATATTGTTAATACTTGGTCTTATAATATAAAACCTGACGAATCTCAGGTTTTTAACTTTGAGTGGTTATCGATAACTGGATTACGACATTTTGAAGTTATAGCATACGTGCCTGATGGAGAAATTATTATAGACAATAATAACCTGTCTGTTTCAGCTAGTTTTAAATCTGAAAAGAAAACTGGAATAATACCTTCACCAAATTTGCCAATAACCATCCTATCTATTGTAGTTATCTCATTGTTTATGCGTCGGAAGCCTAATTAACCACAACTAAATATTCAAACATGGCATCTAATCCAACACAGCTTAGAAGAATACCTACTGAGCAATTTTTTGATTTAAGAAATTGGAGTGCCGATAATGCGGAGGATTATGGCGGTAAAGCGTCTATGCAGGTCCATACTATGCTACTAAGCAAACCTGAACAAGTTAACCAGATAACTACAGAATTGCATGATGGAAATGCAATTCTTATTGATTTCACGCCATTAACATCTGATCAGGAAACCCTGCACAAAATTTTAGCTGAATTAGAAAGGGCTGTAGCAGACATAGATGGAGATTTAGTAGGTGTAAGTCAAAAATGGATTGTCGTGACTCCAAAAAGTGTACGTGTTTCAAGAAAGAAATTGAGTGACTAACCGAATATGAAGATAGCTGTCTTAGGGGGCGGTATGGTTGGCTCCCTTATTGCAACTGAATTATCAAAGAATTATGAAGTTACTGTATTTGATAATCATGAACTAGATTTGAGAAATGTAAATACTATTGTTAAAGATGTAACTACTACTGATTTTAAGAAAGAATTGCTAAAATACAACTTATCTGTTAATTGTCTGCCTGGATTTATGGGATTCCAAATGTTAGAAACTCTGATAGAATTACAATTATCTTGTGTTGACATCTCATTTATGCCTGAAGACTGTTTAACCTTGAATAAAAAAATGAATTGTACAATAATACCTGATGCTGGGGTTGCACCTGGTTTGAGTAACCTAATCGTTGGAAACATAATTTCAAAGAATAAAATTAAAGAAATAGAAATTATGGTTGGAGGATTACCAAAAGAGAAGAACCCTCCCTGGAATTATCGAGCACCTTTCTCTCCAATAGATGTTATTGAAGAGTATACACGTCCAGCAAGAGCTAGAATAAATGGTGAAATTGTAACGAAAAAAGCTCTATCTGATATTAGGAAATTTGAAGTTGAAGACATTGGTGAATTAGAAGCATTTCTAACTGATGGCCTAAGAACACTGTTGAACTCGGATGAAAAAATAGCAAATATTCCAAATCTAGGGGAATATACAATTAGATATCCTGGACATGCTGATTTGATAAAAAAATTGATTAAAGAAGGAGCTTTCACAAATGAGATTATTGAGCATAATAATAATAAAATTACAATGAAAGAAAAAACCTGCGCAGACTTATTCAGTCAATGGAAACTAGAGGATGAAGATGAATTCACATTTATGATTATTCTGGCTAAGACTAAGGATGGAAAAGAAATAAGTTATACAATATACGATGAAAGAAAAAATGGGTGGAGCAGTATGTCAAGGACTACCGGATTAACTGCCTGTGCTTTTGCTGAACTTCTTATTAACAATAGAATTGATAAAAAAGGTATACAATGCCCTGAAGTTTTAGGTCAAAATGAGGAGATTTATACTTTCGTCTTAAACTATCTTACCAGAAAAGGCATTGTAATAAATGAAAATTAGATTTTTTTCCAGCCGGTTAATAAGGCAACTATAGAAATAAATGCTCCAATTCGAAAAACACTTTGATAATCAAAATGAAGAAGTAACTCCCCCACAAAAATGCTACCAACTCCACTACCTAAAAGACTAAAAGAAGATAATAAGCCCATAGTTCGAGCTCTTAATTGGTATGGGACTGTATCTGCAACTATTGAACGAGCACCCAGGAAATAAGTCATGTATATTGGTAATACAAAAGCTAGAGTCACCAAATACACATTCTGAGTTATAGAATATGTAACCATAGATAAGAAAACTAAACCACAAGCTACTCTGATTGTTAATTCTCTAGGATATTTATCGACCAGCTTTCCTGCATAAGGTGCTACTATTGCATGTATTATACCACTAAGCAACACGATTATCCCCATACCGAAACTAGAACCTGCAATCTCTGTAAGATATACTGGCGAAAAACTTAGAAAGAACATATATCCCATAAAAAGAAAGAAAGTTGTTATGAACAAACGTGCTAACTTCCAAAAGTACGGTTGGAATTCTAACTCTTGATTTTCTCTTACAACTGAACGCTCAGTTATACCCATATATCCAACTACTGCAAAAACACCTATAGATGCCGTCAAAAAGAAGGATAAAATAACTGAAGGTGCAGCCAAACCATAATCTGTTGATATTATCAAGATTCCTCCAAAAAATGCTCCAGAACCCCACCCAAGACCCAATGCAGATTCTAACCTACCCATTAAGGTAGCTCGTGCCTTTGGATTTAGTTCGGAAAAAAGAGTAGCTATCTGAACCATACCCCCCAAGAAAAACGATTGAATTGTTCTCAAAATTATCAAATTGACTGGATTTGCCCAAGGTAAGGGTAAATACAAAAGAGCTGAAATAATTGCACAGAGAACAACTACCTCTCTCCGATTCTTCCATTTATCTGCAACAATACCCCAAAAAGTTGACCCTGCGACTAATGCAAAATTTGGAAGACCAACGACTAAACCCAATGTTCTAAAATCGCCTAAAGTATTAGCTTGCAATCGAACTATAGTAAAAGCAAGACCTTGGGTTATATTGTAACATAAAGCTCCAATGAGAGCAAGTGTTATTTTATTCTGCACATAGTCCCAAAGAACTGACTATTTAGCAGGACACCGCATCTTTTAGACTGCCCAGCTATAGACATTAGAGGATATATGGAAAAAGAACTTATCATTATTAAATTCGGAGGTTCATTAATAACTGATAAATCAAGTGATACTCCCAAAATAAACAATAACAATTTAGAATCCATTAGTAATATCCTGAACCAATCAAAATATGATTTAATTATTGTACATGGTGCGGGATCATTTGGACATCCTATTGCTAAAAAATTTAATATTGCAAAAGGATTAAATGATGACATTGCCCAAAAAAATGCAATAAAAGAAACTAGAGAACAGGTTCGTGAACTAAATAGAATATTTTGTAATTCTCTACATAAAGTCGGAATGAAAACCAAAAAAATTGTTCCCTCATCTTCAATGACTACAAATGGACCAAAAGAAATTGTGGATTTCCCATATAACCTATTTAGCAAAGCCTTGTCTGAAAATAAGGTTCCTGTTACTTTTGGGGATGTAACTGATGACAAACTCCAAGGAATAAGCATACTTAGTGGGGATATTTTAATGATGAAATTAGCTGAATATTACAAACCATCTTACTCTATATTTGTTATGGATTACCCCGGAGTATTTGATGGAAATCCAGATAATCCAAATTCAAAAATTATTCCTATTGTTAATCAAGAAACTATAAAAATACTCAAAAATCAAAAAGATAATGAAAATATTGCTGATGTTACAGGAGGATTAATCGGTAAAATTGAATGCGGAATTGAAATGGCAGAATATGGAGATACATGGATAACAAATTTAGATTCATTGAATGATTTTTTCAATAATAAACCTAGTGGAAGCAAGGTGATTATCTGAAGGATCCTGGCTCAGGAGATTTAGCCAAATTATTTCTATCAATTATCGGAGGTAAATTCACAATTGAAGAGGCAAAAGAACGATCGAAATTAAAAGTTGAACAAATTGCTGAATTAATTTCGCTGCCAAATTCAGAAGTCTTTTTTTGTAAAGAAACGAACAAAGAACTAAAGATATATTGTAACTACAATTGGATTCCAATTAATATAATTGAAAAAGTAAAACTAAGAGAAAAAGAAGCCAAAGATCTTACAAAAACAATTGAAGGGAGATTAGAAAAACATATGATGAAATATTGGTCTCAGGATGAAATTGTAGCAAGAGATTTGGAATCAAGAACCGTAAATGAATGGATCTGCAATGAAATAAGCTTCTTAGCTGGATTTGCTCTCTGGTTTAGAGAAAAAGAAAACGATGGAGAAATAGATTTATCTTCTTTAATTTCCAATGCAGTAGGTGAAGATGTATCTGCATCTGGGGAAATAGATTTTGATAAAGAAAGATTTCAAATGCTAAAAGAACTGACAAGTAACACCTTAACTCTTTTGAAAGAAATGAGTCCTGCAGGGAAAATAGCTTACAGAAGCATGGATGTAGCAATAATCAAAGGATTATCTGAAGGTGATGGAGGATATGCAACAAAAATGAAAGAACGAACGCTTCCGAATCAGAAACCATGGTGGAAATTTTGGTAAATTATTATTAATTAATTCTTTTCAACTTGTGTTCCTGGTTTGTATAGTTTATTAGTCTCAGCATCTCTTTGTTGAGGATTAATTTTTTTTGCTAAATCACCATTAAGATCAATAAAATACAAATAACCTTCTTCCCTTTTTATATTAGATTTTGAAATAATTGTTTTCTGACCACCTTGATGCTTCCAAACAGTGCCATCCTCTTCAACAAAATAAAGAAAACCATCCTGTTGTGGTAAACCTAATTTTTTAACGACTTCAGCCATCTATTATTGATTCACCTTAATCGTACAAGGTGTTGGAAGTTTATGTGATGACTTTCTCAAAGCCTCTTTAGCTTCAAGAAGAAATTCTTTGGATGTACTCAAAGTAATTAATTTTTGACCGGATTTAACTCTTGCCGCTGTTCCAACAGTTCTTCCAAAGGATTTACGCATTCCCATTGATACACGGTCAGCTCCTGCCCCCTGTGCAATTTTGTTATGTCTTAAAACATGATGAGGGTATATTCTTATCTTCAAATGATAACCCTCACGTCCTGCATGAGTTTGAATGTATCTATTAGCTGTAACTCTAGCAGATTCTAGAGCATTATGTCTTACTAAACATTCTTCCTCTGCAGATAATGTAACATTAACTGCAAAATCTGTTTTAGTTGCTCCAACATCAAACTGAGTTATACGGCTAGCTGGAACTCCTCCTATGTACTTCTTACGAGTATAGGCTTTTTTCTTGCCTCTAAACATATGTGCTGGGTTTTTCTTTGCCATGTGCTAACCTGCTTTTGGCGCCAGATTGTGTTCTATTTAAATCTTTACATAACTACACCTGAACTTAGCATATTAAACCCCAATCTATCTGCAATAATACATGAATATACATGAATACCAAGCAAAAGACCTCTTTAGGCAATATGGAGTAAAGACATTAAATGGCGTTATTGCCTCAAATCCTGATGAAGCTGCAAAAGCTTGCAAAGATTTAGGAGGGAAAATTTGGGTTGTTAAAGCCCAGGTTCATGCTGGAGGTAGGGGTAAAGGAGGAGGTATTGTTCTTTGTCGTTCAGCTGATGAAGTATTTGAAGCTGCAAGTAATTTAATAGGAAAGAATTTAGTCACTCCTCAAACTACAAGCGAAGGTGTAGAAGTTAGAAAAATATATGTAGAAGAAGGATGTAATATTTCTAGAGAACTATACTTAGGAATTATATTAGATCGTGAAAAAGAATTACCTGTAATTATGGCGTCAACGGAAGGAGGTGTTGAAATTGAAGAAGTCGCTCATAAAAATCCTGAAAAAATATTGAAGGTTTATGCTAATCCTATAACTGGCATAGGTGATTGGCAAGCTAGAGAAATTGCATTTGGTCTTGGATTAGAAGGAAAACAAATTAAGAATTGCATCAGTTTTATAAAAAAATTATACCAACTATTTGTTAATTTAGATTGCTCAATAGTTGAAATTAACCCTTTAGTCGTTAATACGGATAATGAAATTATTGCGTTAGATGCAAAAATAAATTTTGATAGCTCTGGATTATTTAGGCATAACGAAATTGAAGAATTAAGAGATACAAATGAAGAAGAACCCTTAGAAACGCGGGCAAATGAAGTTGGACTAAATTACATAAAATTAGACGGGGAAATTGGGTGTATGGTTAATGGTGCAGGATTAGCAATGGCCACAATGGACATAATTAAATTACATGGTGGAGAACCTGCAAACTTCTTAGATGTTGGTGGAGGTGCTAATGCAAAACAGGTAACTGAAGGATTCAAAGTTATACTTTCAGATCCTGAAGTAAAAGCCATTTTTGTTAATATTTTTGGGGGAATAATGAGATGTGATTTTATTGCAGAAGGAATAATAGAAGCTGCAAAAGAAATAGATATGAAAATTCCACTAATTGTTAGACTTGCGGGAACAAATGTAAAACTTGGGAAAAAAATGTTATCTGAGTCTGGTTTAGATTTAATCACCGCGGACGACATGGATGATGGCGCAAAAAAAGCTATAAGATCTATCGGAGGAAATGCATGAGTATTTGGCTAGATTCTAATAGCAAAATAGTTGTACAAGGTATAACTGGAAAAAATGGACAATTTCATAGTGAACAAATGTTGAACTATGGGAGTAAATTAATTGGAGGTGTGACCCCTGGAAAAGGAGGTCAAGAAACGTTAGATTTACCTATATGGGACACAATGAATGAAGCTGTAGATGCTGGGGCTAATGTATCCTGTATATTCGTACCACCGCCATTTGCAGCTGATGCAATAATGGAAGCTGCAGACTCAGGAATAGAGTTAGTTGTAGCTATCACTGAAGGTATTCCTGCATTAGATATGGTAAAAGTAAAAAAATATATAAGTTCAAAAGATACGCGACTTATTGGTCCTAATTGTCCCGGAATAATTACACCTGGAGAAAGCAAAGTAGGTATTATGCCTGGACACATACACAGAAGAGGGGATGTTGGAGTTATATCCCGATCTGGAACCTTAACATATGAAGCTGTAAATCAAGTAACAGAGAAGGGACTTGGTCAGTCTACCTGTATTGGAATTGGAGGAGACCCTGTAAATGGAACTAATTTCATTGATTGTCTAGAAGCATTCGAAAATGATAAAGACACTAAATCAATTATAATGATTGGAGAAATAGGTGGAAATGCTGAAGAAACAGCATCTGAATATGTAAAAGAATATGTTTCAAAACCTGTTGTAGGATTTGTTGCAGGGAAAACTGCACCGCCTGGAAAAAGAATGGGACATGCAGGAGCAATAATATCTGGCGGTAAAGGAACTGCTAGTGAAAAAATGAAAGCCATGGAAAGAGCTGGAATACATGTTACTGAAAATCCTGCAGAATTAGGAAAGACTCTGGGAAATATACTGTAAAATAACAAACTTTAAATAGAAGTTTTTACGAGATGAAGTATGGAGTGTCTAGGAAAAGTAGCACATCTCGACTCCAAAAATCGAGCAATTGTAATAACCAAAAACAAAGTAGCAAAAAACACAAAAGTTTTTGATTCAGAAAGTAATCTTGTTGGTAGAGTGATTAATATTTTCGGACCAGTTAGTGAACCTTACTTGACAATATCTGCAAAGAAAGGAATCAGAATTACTAAACTTGTGGGAAGAGAGGTTTACAGAAAATGAAATTAAATTGTCCTGAGTGTTCTACAAAAGAAATTAAGAATGAAGGTGATGGCATTATGTCATGCCATAAATGTGACTTAATTTTTGACTCTGGTCCTCAATGGACAAGATACAATCCTAATGATCAAGCTACTCAAACGGTAAAAAATGAAAGCGAAGGTATTAGTTCAAAAACAATACTAAAATGGCAAAAAGAAACTAGAACCGGAAATTTAGCAAGTAGAAGTATCTTATTAGCCTCTGAAGAGATTGAGAGAATATCAAATGAAATAAAAGTTAATGATTCTATTAAAGAATCTGCGCTAGAAATATTCTCAAGCGCATCAAAAGCAGGTTTAGTTAGAGGAAGGAGTAGTGAAAAGGTAGCGGCCGCCTCAATCTACACTGCATGTAGAATGGGTAATGTACCAAGAACTTTAGATGAAATTGCAGAAACCAGTAATTTAAATCGAAATGAATTAAGTAGACTTCACAAACTCATAAGTAGAAAATTGAAGTTAAAAATAGGATTTACTAGTCTCAAAGATTTACTACCTCGATTTTCAAACAAATTAGCATTGAATAATATTGTTCAAGCAGATGCGCAGAAAATAATTGAACGGGTAGAAGATAGTGATTATAGACAAGGAATTTCTCCTGCAGCATTATTAGGTGCAGCATTGTACATATCATGTAAAAACAATAAAGTAAGAAGAAGTCAATTAGAAATTGCAAAAGCAGTTGGTACTTCTGAGGTCACTCTAAGAAATCGAGCCAAAGAAATTACAAATACAATAGATACTAAATAAAATAAAAGTAAGTATCTGGTAATTCTAATTCTATTGCAAACATAGGATCTGTGTTAGGATCCGTACTGTCGTGATAAGCAACTACAACACCCCCATCAGGCAAAATTGCCATAGATGAAAAATCAAATCTAACATCATTACCTGCCCCTGAAGTTGCATCTAAGTCTCCTAATCCAATTATAGTAACTGAATCCGCCACCATACTTTCCCTGTAATCACGTATATGATAAACTAAATCTACATCACTAGAAGTTCCATTCACTTCAGTTTGAACTCTCATTGTAATAACTGCCAAATCTAAATTGCCATCTGATTGGAAATCCCATTCAAAAGTATTATCAGAAACTGATAATGCTAAAGGCCATTGGTGTGTTTGGTTCGCCCAAGTATATCCTCCATCATAGCTAACTTGATGATTCAAAGTAAATGTACCATCACATCCCTTAGCTCCAGGATCTGCTGCATTACAAGAAACACTGTGTAG
>Ga0066851_10000293_pt1 | contig 24682 bp, 48 predicted proteins | sample ETNtaG_7_FD_65493 | JGI IMG/M metagenome (GOLD analysis project Ga0066851, IMG submission 65493) | Marine microbial and viral communities from oxygen minimum zone, Eastern Pacific Ocean - ETNP201406SV65 | ecosystem: Environmental > Aquatic > Marine > Oceanic | place: Pacific Ocean: Eastern... | reverse complement strand
AGTTTGAGCTATGTAGCATAAAGATTTTATATCTCCTTCCTTTATTTCACTTGGGTCACAAGTATATTGGCCCATTCCGGACACATCGCAAAAAGTATTCACGAGTAGAGCCACCTCAGATGCGGTGTTGTAAGTTATTTCCACGTTCTGGTTCATTTGGCCCAATTTTCTTTTAAGCAGCCAAATTGGAGATCCATCAGCTTCACCTTCGGCCAGCATTTCCGCGTTGACCATATCCTTAAGGGAAGCCGCAATCACGGCCTTGTCCTTCTCCTCCTCTAGCGAAATTGGGAAAGCGGCCTTAAAGTCGGACTTTATGGAGAAAGAGTCCTTTTCTTTGAACCATTCGAAAAGAGTCAAGCTTGCGTCAAATACAGTCACCCTGCAAGTTACCGGATAAACCAAAAAAATCAAAAAAAAGCTTGTAATTAAAATCTTTTCTAATAGGGTTGAGGCGGATGAAAGATAACATACCTAACAAAACAATAGCCAAAAAACGAGGACGCCCATCTATTGATGTCTCTTGGCCGAATCAAGAATTCACCGCGAGAGACGTACTTGCAGAATTGAAAAGTAGAACAGGAAAAGAAATAACCCCTACTGCCGTCCGAGTAAAGATGAGGAAAGCCGTCAAAGAGGGAGTAATCTTCAGGACTGGCAAAAAAGCAGACTCAGTCGGGAGACCCCTGTATACTTACAAAAAGTGCCTAGCCACAGTTGATGACGCTGGGGTGAATCTGGAAACGGGAAAATTTAGTGGCTGACAAAAGACAATATCGAGCCTAGCTCATGCTGGGTTATGTTTTTCACAGTAGAAAAACTGTCTGAGCGAGCCATTGATCCCGTCAGGGCTGATGGTAATATTTTTCATTTAATTTCGCCTAAGAGGATCAAAATAGATCCGTGCGAAAGAAAAGTCATGTCTTTTGACATCTCCTTCGGTATGCCGAGCGGCTTTGCGGCTCAAGTGTTGCCGCTACCGGAATTACTCTATAAGAATGGGATTTCCTTCCCTGCGAGTTATTTTTTTAATAATCAAAATATAGAGGTGGTACTCATTAACAATTCCTTGCCTGATTTTTTATTCATAAAGAACAAAAGCGCCTTGGCTACGTCTCATTTTTTCGGTGATACTAATTCCTTTTTTATCGAAAGGGGGGACGAGGTAGCTAAGTTAGTTTTTACTAAGGCGGAGAAAGCGGAGCTAAAATATGACTGAGAGCTTTTTACTTTGTTGCGGTTGGATAGTTTTGATTATGTTGATATGGTTTGAGAGTGACGCTTTCGAATATTACGTTAGGTATTTTAATCTCCATTCTTGGTTCGGGGTCCATGTTTACGATAAAGAAGACCCCGATCATGTTTTAGATTATCTATCTTTTTTAAGGGTCAAATATAAGGGGGGCTCTTTTGTTGTCGCTCTTGTGACTTGTCAGACCTGCTTATCTGTATGGTTGAGTGTTATTTTTTGTTTAGCGTTTGACCTTCTTTATTTTTTTCCATTAGTTAATCTGTTTTCCCTTTTAGTGTACTTATTAATAGGGAAGATTTTTTATGCCAACGGAAATTGACTATAGAAACTTTATGGATTTTGCCTTAGCAAGCGAGACTTTGAAGAGCATTTCGTTTTTTAAAAGTGCTGATTTACTGAGAAAGGCTTTTTTATCCTGCTGCAAATGCCATAAACAACAAAAAGCCCAAGAATTTAAAAATTTTGTTTCTGCTATTGACGAAAAACTATCCGAGGAAGACAAGGCTCTAATTCTTTCCACATACGGCTCAGAAAATATTACCGTTAAGATGGATGAGAGAGAAATTTTAAAGATATGATAGTTGGCGTTGGTACTGATATACAGGACATACTAAGAATAGAGGCGGTCTTATCTTCTAAGGGGGAAGCCTTTTTGGATAAGTTTTTATCCGAGAAAGAAAAAGAATATTGCCTTAATAAAGGCTATAGCTCTCATTCCATAGCTGGTAGGTGGGCGGCAAAAGAGGCGACTCACAAAGCGTTAACTGGGAGCGTAAAGAAAATGATCCCCTTCATAGAAATGGAGATTATGAGAGACGAAAACGGAAAGCCAGTGATCTATTTTCCTAATGGTAATTTCCCTGAAGATCTTAATTGCTTTTTGAGCATAAGCCATTCCAGAGATTACGCAACGGCTGTTTGCATCATAGAAAAAAAGTGATTTACAGGCATACAATAAACTCCTTATCTCAAGACGAGTTGGATGTTTTAATGTTTCTATTGGTTAGTTTGTCTAAAAGTAAAATAGAAGTTGACACAGAGTTCCTTCCATCCTATAAACTTGGGTTTATTCATCACGCACTAAAGATCGGGAGCGAAAACATAAAAGACGAGCACAAAGAGTTTTACAGAGCCTTATGCTCGAAGTTTGAACTGGAGATATAGAATGGAAGACTCAAAGGAAAAAATTTACGAAATAGTCCTTCAAGAAATAAGTGACGCCACCACCGTTGGAGACATAGAAGTGACTCTCGATACCCCGATGGAGCAAGTAGAAATAGACTCCTTAGACTCTATAGATATGATCATGGCTATGGAGGACATTCACTCTATTCAAATAGACAATACTGGCTTAGACTTCAATAACATAAAAACCGTTAGGGACTTAGCAGACTTTATTTTCGAAAATACCACTTTCCTTAAAAAATAAACTTGACTTTTGTTATTTATCGCCCTAAAGATAAAAAATCTATGCCAGCTAAGAAAACAGCAAAGAAAACAGCCCCTAAAAAGGCCTCAACGAAGAAAGCAGCCCCTGAAAAGAAAGAGTGCGAGATTCATGCAGACGATTGCGGTCAAGACAAAGGACTTCTCCGCCAGAGAATCGTAATCATGTTACTTGCATTTAATTTTCTTTTTACGGGTTATTTGGTACATTCAGTTATCAAATTGCAAGATGCTATTCTATCCACTGATGAAGGACAGGTAATAAAAAAGGACGTATTAGATAAAGTCCCTGAAGTTCCCTCTCTTCCAAACGGACAATAAATCACACCCCCCATGCGAATGGGGGTTTTTTAATTATAGATTAAAATGGATAAAAAATACATAAGCTTTAGCCAAATAAAAAACATTAGGATTGGCATAGTTGGAAATGGCTACGTAGGTAAAGCAACTTCTTTGTTTGGATCTAAGAGGACAGAGGTGGTAATTTACGATACCGACCCAAGCAAGTGCTCGCCTGAAGGATGTGATTTTGAGTCTCTAAAATATTGCAATGTAGTATTTGTTTGTGTGCCTACCCCTATGAAGCATAATGGAGAGTGCCACACTGAGATAGTTGAAAAAGTAATCACAGATCTAAAAGGGTTTGATGATGGCCCTTACATAGTAGTCAGGTCTACTGTCCCCGTTGGTTTTTGTGCGGAGAAGGGCGTAAACTTCATGCCTGAATTTTTAACCGAGCAAAATTGGAAGAAAGATTTTTACGAGCAGAAGGATTGGATAATAGGGTCTTTTGATACCAATGACACTAATTTACCTCAAATAATGAAGTTCATTATCAAGTTCGCGAAGGAAGACGGAAAGATTAAAAACGCGCCAAGCATTCATTGTACTTCTAACTCTATGGCTGAATTAGTTAAACTCACAAGAAATTGTTTTTTAGCTACGAAAGTTTCTTTCTTTAACGAAATAGAAAAGTTTTCTCAGGCTTGTGGGGTGGAGTACGACGAGCTTAGAGAATTAGTGATTCTCGACAAGAGAGTTGGAGAGAGTCATACCGCTGTTCCGGGGCCAGACGGTAAAGGGGGTTTCGGTGGGACTTGCTTCCCAAAAGACATGAACTCCCTCGTCCATCAAATGGCAGAAAAAGATGTGCCTCCATTCTTAATCCAAGCCGCTATACGCAGAAATAATGGTATAGACAGGTCAGAGCTTGACTGGATGCAGGACAAGGGTCGCGCAGTAGTTTAAAATTGTGCGCCCATAGCTCAGTTGGATAGAGCACGAGTTTTCTAAACTTGGGGTCGTGGGTTCGAATCCCTCTGGGTGTGCCATTATGGATTTAAAGTCTAAAATTCTAGAGTTCAGAAGGAAAGGCTACACCTACAATCAGATAGTCGCAGAGCTAGGATGCTCTAAATCCACGGTTGCTTATCACTGTAATTCAACTACCAAAAAGAAAATAGTATCAAGAAATAAAATAAACAGAAAAAGCGCTACTGGGATCATAGGCAGAAAGATAGAATCATTTTTTCATTCGAGAAGCTCTTCTCCGGCTTATAAGTTAAAAAGGGAGAAGAGAAACCAAAACAAACACTCCCCCCAGCAGAGGAAGGTCCAGATGTACAAGTCGAGGGCCAACGACGGGATCAGAAGGAATAGATGCAAAAATAATTTTGGAGTCAAAGAGTTCATAGAAAAAGTCGGAGAAGCCCCAAAATGCTATTTAACTGGCAGACAATTAGACCTTTCAAAGAAGGCTGAGTATCAACTAGACCACATTCACCCTGTTTCTAAGGGGGGCTCTAATGAGCTAGGTAATCTTGGAGTGACCTGTAAGGAAGCAAATATGGCGAAGGGAGATATGACAACGGGAGAATTCATAGATTTATGTATTGAAGTCCTAAGCCATCATGGATATAAAATTGACTAGCGATGGAACATCTACAACAAGTAAAAATAAAAAAAATATCAGACAACGCGATCATACCTACGCAAGCCAATGAATCTGATGCTGGTTATGATCTTTATTCCGTGGAAGATCACCACATAAAACCTGCCGAAAGAAGGATAGTCAAAACTGGGATATGCATTTCTATACCTGACGGTTGTTATGGTAGAATCGCGCCAAGGAGCGGCTTGGCCGTTAAGAAGGGGTTGGACGTTCTAGCTGGCGTTATCGACAGCGGGTATAGAGATGAGGTTGGGGTCGTTTTAATTAATCTGGGCTCTAGCCCAATCGACATAGGAGAGGGAGATAGAATTGCTCAGATAATCTTTGAACTTTGTTTGTCGTTGGAGTTCGTCGAAGTGGAAGACCTTAGCGATAGCGAGAGAGGCCAAGGAGGCTTTGGAAGCTCTGGGGATTAAGCTTGACTAATTATTTTCTTTTTGGTTCCATAGATGGCGAAGAAGTCCAATAGAGCAGGGAAGGGCGACAAGCCTCGAAACTGCTTTTCTAGAAAATACAAGGACAACTACGATAAAATAGACTGGAAAAAACGAAACAGAAAAGGCAAAAAAAATGAAAATGATCAGACTTAATAAATATAGCTTCACTAAGCTCGGAACGCCAAGATCTGCGACTCAAGAGTTTTCCATTAATCCTAAAAATATTGCCAGCATTGAGTCCTTCAGAATTAAAGGCAAGGGGGGAACCATGATCACTACCGATGGTGGGAGCGAACATTATGTGAGTGACGAATATACCTCCGTTTCCAAAAAGATTACAAAGTCAGTTCTTTAAATGAAGACCGACATAGACTTCAAGCCTCTCCGCATAGGTAAAATTGTTGCCGCCAGTGGATATTTTGACCCTATTCACGTAGGACATATAGAATATCTAGAAAAAGCAAGGGCTCTTGGCGACAAGCTAATAGTAATAGTGAATAACGACAGGCAAGCCTCCCTCAAGAAAGGGGAGTCTTTTATGCCCCTTGAAGACAGGCTTAAAATAGTTAGCTCCTTAAGGGTGGTAGATGAAGTTTTCACATCCATAGACATAGACCCAACGGTCACTCTTAGCTTGGCCTTTTTAAAGCCAGATATTTTCGCGAAAGGAGGGGACAGAACATCTCACGAGATACCTGAAAATGCAGTTTGCTCCAATCTTGGCATTCAAATAATAGACGGATTAGGACAAAAAATAAGATCCTCCTCTGAATTTACTGGTCTGAAGTAGTTTTCCTCCTTCTACGTCGTTAAAACGGTGTAAATTGTTAAGAGGAAAATTATAATGAAAAATACTTTACTTGCCTTACTTCTTACCTCCTTTGTCGCCTTCGCGGCAGAAAAACCCAAAAAACCAACCACAGCAGAGCATCTTCAGAATGTGTCTGTAACCATTCGTTCCGAAGGGTCATATTCCAACGGGGAAGGATCAGGTGTAGTATTTACCCGCAAGGACGCAAAAGGCAATTTAGTAAATTTCGTTTGGACGGCGGCGCATGTCGTAGATAATCTAAGAAAAGAGAGAAAAGCGTTAGTGGGTGGCGTTTCTAAAACCATCGTAGAATTCAAAGACCCTATAGTGGTCAAAGAAATAAGACAAGAGGGGCGCACGGTTGGACGGTTACAAATGGACGCAGAAGTTCTAAAGTATAGCGACTCTAAAGATGGTCATGATTTGGCCCTTCTCAGAATCAGAAAATTTAATTTTGTTAAAGACACTGTATCGTTTTACCTTGAAGAAAAGATTCCACCTTTAGGGGCAGACCTACTTCACGTTGGGTCGCTACTTGGGCAACAAGGCGCGAATTCAATGACTGATGGAATTTATTCTCAACATGGAAGGATCTTGAAAGAAATAAATAAAAGAATTTTTGACCAAACAACTTGCACGGCTTTTCCGGGATCTTCGGGTGGGGGCGTCTACAGGAAAGAAGATGCAAGATATGTAGGGATGCTTGTTCGTGGAGCGGGGGAGGGGTTTAACCTTATCGTTCCCGTTCGAAGGATGGTTGAGTATTGCGAAAAACATAAAATCATGTGGGCGCTAGACGCTAAGATGCCGATGCCAACAGAAGATGAGCTAAAGAAAATGCCAGTTGAAAACACGCCCAAGGAAAAAGAAAAAGCCGATGAGGCAGACGAGGCAGGTGCTAAAAAAATGTTTCCCTTTATGCTTCGCGTGACTTACCCCAAAATATTGATCTTAAAAGAAAGAATATCTAAGTGAAATACTTACTAATTGCTACAGCCTCTATTTTTGTTATTGGATGCGTGTGTTTGCCATGCCAAAGCTCGTGTCCTTGCGTGGAAAAATGTTCTTGCAAAACTCCATGTACTTGCGCTAAATAAGCCTTAGTGCTGCATGATTTTTCTCAAATAGCAGAATTCCTCTGGGTATGCGACGACATACTATCCAAGGAGGAATGCTCTCTTCTTACTAAGGAGGCCTGTCCACACTTGGAGGACGTAGCGGTGTTGGATTATGATGAGGGGGTGATAAAAGATCGTAAGTCTAGAGACGCGAAGGAAAGGCTTCTCGTAAAATCCCATTACAATCCCCAGCAAAAGATTTACGGCACGATAGAAAAAATAGAAAAGATAACCTCACTAATCACCCGATTACCGATAGAGAATCAAGAGCACTTAAACATAATAAACTATCGCAAAGATGGACATTACGTTCCACATTATGATTTCTTTTTAGAGGGGGCTGAAAACTACGAGGCAGACATGGAGAGAGGAGGCCAAAGAGCCTACAGTGTTTTGTTTTATCTGAATAGCTCTTACGATGGCGGTGAAACTGGATTTCCTAAATTAGATAATTTTAAAATAGAGCCAAGGATAGGTAGGGTTTTATTTTGGTCGAATTTTTCAGAAAATAAACCCATAGAAGAAAGCTTGCATTCTTCATTACCCGTTGAAAAAGGGACTAAATGGATTGGAGTAAAATGGGTAAGGTACTCAAAGTACCTAAGCAGAAAAAGCTAGACATATGGAAAAATTTATATAAAAGTTCCTCATGGAAAGGATCGAACAAGCTATAGACTTATTGGATCAAGTAATAGAAAAATCATCCATCGACGACAAAATAGAGTCTGATAAGGATTCCGATGTTGCTCAAGATGGGGACGGGTGGATCACGCACAACCTAAAATTGATTAAAGAGTTATTGTATCAAGAACTGGAAGACAAAAACGATGCCTAAAATAAAAGACAAAAAAAGTTACTATGTCATAACAAACGAAAAGAACTTTACGTTTGGCGCATTTAACTACAACGACGAAGGGCTTAAAAAAGCTAAAAAATATTTAAAAGATCTTAAGAAAAAGAATAGTGATACTTTCGTTATAAAGGAGGTGAAGTAATTTTTGTATAATAGGCCTTTGCGCTGACCTCTATAAGTAGTGTAAAATAAAACATGATAGAGGTTAAGGTTTTAAGGCCGTACAAGTGCGCCAAAGAAGTATCTTGTGGTAATTGCGGTATTGACTACCCAAAGCCTCATTACAAAATACTTTTTGAAAGAAAAAAAATAGCTTATTTTGACGTCAGCAAGGGAAAGAAAACCACCACTATTTGCCACGGATGCTTGTTTAAATTTATAAATAAAATTTCAAGAACCAAGAAGAGCACTTATAAAATATCATTTATTAACGGCAGAAAGAAATCCCTAATGGAAATACAACCCTTTAAAGATGACGAAGCCTTTGACCTATGAGCGAAATATCCTCCATACAAAAACGATTGCAAGGCTCAGATAATGTTCTTAGGTGGTGGGGAACGGAGAGCAGAAAAGTCATAGAAGAAGTTTATTTTTTCGACGAATTACTGAAGACAGAGGAAGATGAAGACGGGTCAATTACTGCCTGTTTGGAATATTCGAAAAAAAATCTAATTTACCTAGCAAATAGGGGCGAATACGAATTAAGGAAAAGAAAAGAATGCCAAGACCAATTATCCAAAGAGCTAATACAGGCTGTTTTCGAATGAGAAAAATACGATCCAGAGACGGCGATCACATACTTATTCCCACCCCTCCCAAAAAGGCCAACGCCTTTAAATTAATAGTAAAAGGTACAAAAAGGACGCAAATAGCCCGTGTCGCAATCAACGATATTGACACATTACTGGGAGTTTCTGGTGAATTGCGCTTCATCGAGAAAAAAGGTGTAAAAGTAGTTAGAGAATACGACCCCCCTTATACTTGGACAGGCTCCGATATTCTCGAATTGCGGGATCGCCATGAAGGGAAGAAAAGAAAAGAATAAGACTTTTACTTTTAAAAACTACGACGGAGTAGAATATACCCTCTTTTTTCGCAAACCTCATAAATGCTACGGTGATGCAGATGGTCTTTGTATAGATCCAGAGGAGCAGGATCCTAAAATATACGTTAATCCGACTCTTACCCAGCAATCGGAGCTAAATACTTGCATTCACGAGGTGTGTCATGCATACTTTTGGGATGCTCCAGAAGCAAAAGTAACTCAATTTGCCAATAGCATGAGTAGACTACTTTTCAACAAATGCGGCTGGCGTAAGACAAAATGACAGCCTTTCTTTTCGATATAGACAATACGTTAACCCCGCCTCGTCAGGAAATTGACCCAAGTTTTTCGACTTTTTTTTTGGATTGGATGAGAAATAGGGGCGTTTATTTAGTCACTGGCAGCAACGAGCAAAAAATAAGCGAGCAATTGCCCCATAGCGTCTTGAGTAGGTGCGTGGGTATTTTTTCCAACATGGGCAATAAACTTACTATTGGCGATAAATTGATTTACGAAAACTTATGGAGGCCAAAATTAGAACTTTTAAAACACTTATCCGAACAGAGAGAAAATTCGCCTTATTCGAACAAGAAGGCTGATTGGTGGGAGGCCAGAACAGGGATGATGAATTACACTACCGCCGGAAGGTCGTCAACTGCCCACGAAAGAGACCTTTATGAAGAATGGGATGCTAAAAACGGAGAAAGACGAAGGATAGCTTCTAAGTTAATGGGAAAATTTCCAGAGCTAGAGGCAAAGCTGGGGGGCCAAATAAGTATAGACGTACAGCCCAAAGGGCACAATAAGTCTCTAGCTAGTAGATGGATAAGAAAAAATAAAACGAAGGACATGGTGTTTTTTGGAGATAAGTGTTTTGAGGGTGGAAATGATTATGATGTAAAAGTAGACGTTTTAGAAAATGGAGGTAAAGTGTTTGAAGTGGGGGATTATAAAAACACTTTCTCTATTTTGCAAAATGCAGACTTATGACGTAATAAATAGTTCGTTTATCTTCATAGCGGGTTTCTTTTATATTTTAAATCTTTTTAAATTATGGAAAGACAAAGACGTAAAGGGGATTAGCAAGCTTAGTATTGTTTTTTTCTCCTGCTGGAATTTTTGGACTTTCTATTTTTTCATTGCAACTACTAATTTTGTTTGGACTCAATTCTCTTATGGATTCGTTTCCATAATAAACCTTTTATACTTGACTTTATTATTGTATTTCATTAAAAAACATCCCGAATGAGTCGTCTTTCTTGGGAAGAGTACGTGATAGAACTTGCCCATACTGCGTCCTTGAGGAGTGAAGACCCGCACAAAAAGGTTGGTGCGTGTGCTCTTGACTACGACAATAGGGTACTTGGGGTAGGTTACAATGGATTAGCGTGTGGTTTATCCGCCTCAAATACTTTTTGGGAGGATAGAGATGCGCGTCGTCCGTTTATGATTCATGCCGAAGCAAATTGCTTGTCTTTATTTAAAGCGGGTCAATGTAGATTATTAGCGGTTACATTACTCCCGTGTTCTGCTTGTGCAACGACCATAGCTGCATATAAAATTCCCAAAGTTATATATTCAGAAGAATACCATAGAGACACTAAGGCTAAAGATATTTTTAATTTTTACGACATTGAATTAATTAACATAGGGTCAAAGGGGGTGATTTGAAATCAGAGTATAAGTTTTACGGGAAACAGAAACTGCCAGACCTTCTTACGATACAAGAAGAAAAAGATCTTTATCTAGAGATGAGGGACGGCAAGCCGAAAGAGAAACTAGACGCTAAAAATAAATTCATAGCTTGCAACTTAAGGCTGGTTATTAAGATAGCTAGGTCTTACGAGAGGTTGGGAATGGACCTAGAAGATTTAGTGAGCGAAGGGAACCTCGGCTTAATTCAAGCGGTTGAAAGATTCAATCCAGAGAAAGGGGCAAAATTTTCTACTTACGCAGGGTTTTGGATAAGGCAAAAGATAATGAGGGCATTAAGCAATCATGGCTCTATGATAAGGATGCCATGCTACCTTAAGCAAATTTATTTAAATTATTTAAAATATGCCGAAGCCTTTCAAGAAGAGCACGATAGAAAGCCCACCCCCAAAGAAGTATCTAAAAAATTAAATATCTCGGTCAGGAAAGTTAATGAGATGATAGAGGCTGGTTCTGCGGTTATCTCTCTAGATTGTAAAGTCGGAGAAGATGAAAACGGCGACAGCTATAACGAAGTGATAAAAGATAGCAGGACTCAAGACCCTTCTGAGAAAGCGGAAGAGAAAAGTCACGTTAACGTAATACATAAAATCTTACATGAGTTGTCTACGAGAGAAAGAAGGATACTAGAAAGAAGATTCGGTATTGACGGTGACGAACCTCAAACCTTAGAGGAGATAGGAAAGATTTTTAGTGTTACCAGAGAAAGAATAAGACAAATAGAAAGAATAGCCCTACTAAAAGTCAAAGGGCTATACAGTAAAAAAGGGAAATTACACGTAGACGGAAAACTATGAATAACGAAAATGTTTTTATGATGAGTGCAAGTCGTACAGGATCTACTTTAGTATGGCAATGCCTCAAAAAAATCCTGAAAAATGACGATATAAAAAAGCTTCACGCTACAGGAGTCGATCCAAGGCTTCGCTTGGACTCAATACTGGAAAGCGAAGCCCCATGCGTTATTACCGAACGAGACGCTATGGAATCTTTATTGTCTTACACTAGAGTCACCAGATTCAAAGGAGACACGAAAGCGTTTGTACACCATTTTGAGAATCCAGATCATGAATTTGCCCTTGCGATGCCAGACGGCTCCCAGCTTAACTTGAAACATGAAGCCCTCTTATGGACGGATAGCTACCATTACAAGAAGCAACTTATCCACATGGATGAATTTAAGAAGAGATTTAGGGGGCCGCAATTAGTTTTGAGCTATGAGAAGTTCGCTCACGATTATGATTATATTTTTTCTGAGTTGGAAAGTTTTTTAGATGTCAAAATAGACAAAGATACTAAGTTAGATATAATTTCTTCCACCAATAGAGAGGCCAATAAAAAGATCCAAGAGGATTTTGAGAACTTTAAGGAAATGGATAAAAAATCAAATATTCACGGAGGACACATAGCCCTTGAAGAGACTCAGAAGGTTAAAGAATTGATAAAAACGTATGGTTATAAGGCGGAAGGGTGGACGGATCGGGGAAATTATTACGAGGAGATAGCTGATTTCTTGGATAACCCTGACCCATCACAATGGCTGGAGGTAGACAAAACCTTAAAAAATGCGGGAGCCTCAAGATAAGCCCATCGGAAAATTCTTGACTTAATTAATTTTCATAAATAACATCTGGAGCACATGAAGAATTTGTTTTCGATTTGTTTACTTGTGGCTCTCTTAGGCTGCTCTTCTACCCCCTCTTCAAATGGAGGCATAATGTTCGACCAAGGTATTTCAGTGTCAAAGAAAGAAGCTAGAGAAAAATGGATGAACCATATTGGGGAAAACAACCCGCAACTTTACGCAGCGATTATCAAGGGGGTGATGTTGAGTCAAAAGTTTGACGCTGAAGTTTTTATATCAAAAATAAAAGCGGAAGATAAAGCTTACTATCAATTAGATAGAGATAATCAAGGGGCCTCGAATGTTTTATCCGTTATATGGAAGACGAGGGAAATTAAATTTGACCATTATAATGATTCAGATGGCCCAACCATGTTAGATTTCGTTGAGGAAATCTACCTTGATAAAAAGACTCAGAAGTTATACGACTCCCTTAATATCGGAGAGTTTAACTGACATGACAGAGTATACGGCATATTATAACAGTAAACAGATTAAGAAGGTTTCTTGCGAAAGCAGAGAAGAAGCCGTAAAGAAAATCAAAAGGTGGTACTACGGAAGAGTAAAAAAGGGGGATCTTTCAGGGAAGGCAAGGCTTGTTCTGACTGTCTCAGATCCAAAAAAAGAATGTAAATATTCCCCGTCTTTTGATACCATGACAGACGGGAACAATTACCTTTTGAAAAAGGATCTTAAAAGGCTTGTATCGGAATCAAATGGGCATTTAAAACTTATATCTGAAGAGGAACTTGGAAAGAGAAAAAACAAGATGGGCCAACTAAAACAATTAGATCGAGTGAAAAGAGACAGGACTGACGATCTTACTAGGGCGTTAAATATCGTTCCTCATTTATTCACCAATAATAAAGGCAAGCTTTTTTATAGAGTCACCACCCAAGCCCAAAAGACAGTGGGGACTAAATGGAGAAAAGGAAAAAGGAAAAGCTCCCCGTGCGCCCCCTTGAAGCCACGCTCGGAGATAATCAGCGGTAGTAAAGTTTGGCATAGCGATGCCATTTTGGAAAACCCGCCTCGCGAAAAAAAAGGACGGGTTACTCAGGAGCATAAAAGTAAACTAATAGCACTTAACTCCAAGAGTATCCAAGGGGCAGCCAAGGAAATAATGGAGAGGAAGCTATTCAAGAAAGACGAGATTAAAAACGCAAAACAGAGAGCATCCGAGGTAGACTTTGCTTTCAGGGCGGTGATGAAATTCCGAAAGGTTGTGGAAATTTTTGCAGGATCGTGGATATCTAGAGTGAAAATGGTTCATGATTTGAAAATTGAGGGCATAGATTATGATTTCCAGAAGAATATAATGAAGTATAATCCAATTTGGGTGATGAAATCAGACGAAAATTACATCATAAGGAAAGTAAGAAGCTTGATCAAATGATAAAGGGTAAAGTCATATTTGGTCAGGGGAAATACAAGAACTGGAGGCTTCTACCCACCGCAAATATCCTACAATCCACCCCAAGGCTTCAGATTGGGGTTTATACGGGCGAGTGTTTTTCAGAGGGGGGCATTCTTGGGATATGCATGATTTCAGTTTACGCGACTTCCCCCGAAGTAATTGAAGTTTATATTTGTGACTTTGATGGTGATTTATACGGTAAGGAGATAGAGCTAAAATCTATCCGCGAAATAAAATATGAAGATTTTAAAACGCTCACGGATAAAGCCTTGATTGAACTACACGATAGATATGAACCGAAACAATAAAGAAAAACTATGACAGAGGTAAATGTAAAAAACGGCCAACTAGAAGTAGCCCTAAAAGTCTTAAGAAGAAGAGGGGTCAAGGAAGGAACCCTGATGGAAGTAAGAGACAGAAGATTCTATACAAAGCCGAGTCGAATAAACTACGAGAGAAAAAAGAAAGCCAAATATTCCGCCAAGATGCAAGCGGCAGAAGATAGGCTCTGGAGATAATGAACTTACTAGAAAAAACCAGAACCTATTTGGTTGGCCATATGCAATACGCCGATGGTAGAGATTGGCGTGAATCCGCTGAAGAGGAGCTTGCGAAATTAAACATCATTACGTTCAACCCCTATCGCAAGCCTTTCGTTAAGGACGTAGAGGAAGATGAAGCTTCTCGCATCAGAATGGCTGAAGATATGGCTAATGGCCATTATAGCGATGTAGCGGAAAGAATGAGTATCGTTCGCAGTTATGATTTGAACCTTGTCGATAGATCAGACTTTATTATAGCTCACCTTTTGCCAGACGTAGCTAGTTGGGGAAGCGCAGAAGAGATTGTGACAGCGGTGAGAATGAAAAAGCCGATCTTTATCTCGATGGAGGGAGGCAAAGCTCTAACACCCCTTTGGATGATGGGCATGAAAATAGATAAATATATCTATGACAGCATAGATGAAGTCTTAGATATGATTAAGAAAATTGACTCCGGGGAAAAGAAGATCGATAGTGACCGCTGGAGACTACTAAGGAAAGAATTGAGATGAATGAAAATAGCGAGACGAAATTTTGTGTGGAAATTTTTGGGAGACTGTACACGCGCCCAATTGGATTTAGAAGTTGCTGGTGCTTAAAAACGGATGAATTCATAGGGGAAGATCATATAATGGATGAGCTTATTACTCTTTCTCTATATGAGTATAGTAAGGCTCATAAAATCACCACTGAAGATATAAATGAGAGCTCTTGTTCTGAATTATTTAATTGTGACATCTATAGATGGAAGAAAGGAAAAAAAGAAGCAATTGGCGGTGGTTATTTTACATCATGGGAATGGGAAAAAATACCTACCCACAGGATAGAGGGCAAGCATTTAGCTGATATAGGCAATCACGGAGAAGCCACTAAATCTGTTCGTGATGATCTTTTACATTGGTACGATATGACAGATGGAAGTGAAGATTACCATGAAGATCAGCTTAAAAAAATAGATGAAGCATGGAAGAAGTCATTCCCTTGGGAGGAAAAAAAATGAGTTGGAAAGAAGATTATGTATCGCTAGAGGAGGCATTTAAAATTGCTGAAGAAGTTGAAAAGAACCCGCCAAAAACTCCTTGGGATCTTACTATCAGGCAGAGAATAGGCCTTAATAGACTAGAAGAATTCATGCAGAGCATCGAAGCTGCCCTTTGGATTCAATAATGCCCATGTCAGATGAAATCCAGCCAGATGTAGGTTACTACGTTCAGCAAGCCGAGCAATGGGGGTTGACTCAAGAAGTCATTATTTCTGCAATAAGAATAGCACAAGCTAATCCAGATTATTCACCTGAAGTTATTATGGATATGGCTTGCGATGATTGGGATATATAGTTATGGCCGATTTTTGTTGGGATTGCGTACACGAGAAGCTTGGCGTAGATGCGGAATTAAATGATCTCAAAGGTCTTTGCAAAGATGATGAGGTCATTATAGTTTTGTGCGAGGGATGTGGGGAAATGCTGGCAGACAGCAAAGGGAAAAGGGTAGATGGACCTTATGGAGTGAAGGGGCCAAGGGGGCCAGAAGCCGAAAGCTGAGAGAGATGATATACGTTTTATACGGACAGCCAGCTTCAGGCAAGACGACTCTAGGGGAAATGTTAGCAGATCATCTTGAAACCCCTTTCATCATTGACGGTGATGAGTTTCGAGAAATGTTCACGAATGAGAATTACGGCAAGGAAGGTCGAGAGGAGAACATAAGAAACGCCAATGCCGTAGCGACTTACCTAAATAAAAAGGGGGCTCGCGACGAGTGGTCGTGTGTTTACTTCAAAAAGACAGAAAATTTTATACAAGGTCGGCCAGTAAAAGACGGCACGGACGTAGTATTATGCCTTGTCAATCCTTACGAAGAATTGAGAGAAGAACTTACGAAAAATAATGCTGGACAAGTGTTTAGCATCTTGTTAATCTCCGGAAGACAGTTGAGGCGGGAGTATCATGTCGAAGACTTTGAAAAGGGAAGCCCCACAATAACACTAAATACGGACAGAGACCCAAAAAAGACCTTTGAAAGTTTAATTAATCATATAAAAGAACTTGAGTGACAGAAGAAGAGCGACAAAAAACGATCAAAGATCTTGAGGATCAAACCCTCAAAAATAAAAATACGAAAAAGTGCGAAATCTGCGGGTACGAATTAATTGACGGAGATTGCCCCGATCACCCCTCTCACATAAGGATGCATCATCATTATCTGATGAGAATGAGAAAAAAGTACGAATGATAACAAAACATAGAAATAGAAGAACTGCTTACGAGCAACTTTCCTCAATGCAATTTTGCGTTAGAAGCATTATTGAATCCAAAGGGCAGAACCACAAAGGGCAATTCGAGCGCATGGACAAGAAGCTCCAAAATTATTTCTTATCCCTTGATAAGCTACTTGGGCCAATTAATTCTGAATACATATGTTTCCTGTACGACCAAGCAATAAAAAATGAGAAGGTGGCTAGAAAATGGCTACCCGAAGAGTTAAAGGAAAGATTAGACTTAGTTAAAAGGGCAGGGACAAACACTCTGGATTTAGATGAGAATTGAGTCAGACACAAAGCTAGATTTCAAAGACGTTCTTTTACGCCCCAAGCGTTCTGAACTTACGTCTCGCAGCGAAGTAGACTTGATGCGCGAGTTCGTTTTCAAGAATGCTGGAGGCGAAGGTGCTGATCGTAAAGCTTATGGCTGGAAAGGCATTCCCATTGTCGCTTCAAACATGGATAGCGTAGGAACTTTCGAGACAGCTAAAGTTCTCGCTCGATACCACGGTTTAACTTGTATCAGTAAGCATTATGATGGCCCCGTTTGGGCGCACAAGCTAAATGGTTACGGAGCCTTCAAAAATAAAGAGCAGAAAGAAGCAAATTCGGGGGAAGGGGCTTGGAAACATGATCCAGATTCAAAATGCTGGCAGAACAGAATTTACAAACATCTTTGCCCGTCTATAGGTATAAAGTACAGCGAGAAAGACACTGACGATTTAGATTACCTCAGAAACATTCAATGGAACTTTTACCATAATCAGTTTGTTTGCATTGATGCAGCCAACGGATATACGTCAAGGTTTTGCGATTTTATCAAAAAGGTCAGAGAAGAATTTCCAGCACTTATTATTATTGCTGGCAATGTTGTCACTGGCGAAATGACAGAGGAGATATTATTAAGTGGAGCAGATATTGTTAAAGTGGGTGTTGGCTCTGGGTCTGTCTGTACTACTCGTATTCAAACTGGTGTTGGTTATCCTCAACTCAGCGCAATCATTGAATGCGCGGATGCTGCTCATGGGATTGGTGGGCATATTATGGCTGACGGCGGGTGCGTATGTGCTGGCGATGTGGCCAAAGCCTTTTGTGCTGGTGCTGATTTTGTTATGCTGGGCGGGATGTTGGCTGGCCATACTGAATCAGCAGGGGAAGAAGAAATAATAGACGGCGAAAAACATAAAGTATTTTACGGAATGAGTTCCGACACAGCTATGAAAAAGTATCATGGTGGAGTTGCGAGTTATCGTTCCCCAGAAGGAAAAACCGTAAAAATAAAAGATCGTGGATTACTTAAACACACCATAGAGAGTATTCTGGGTGGATTACGGTCTACCTGCACCTATATTGGAGCAAAAAGGCTAAAGGATATGCCTAAATGTGCAACTTTTGTTAAAGTAAGCCAGCAATCAAACGAGGTATTTGGGAGAAACTTGTGATACGTATTCTTCATGATGTCTTAGATGGCGATTTGAGGGAGGAGATCCTAAATCATAATTATGACGATGCAGAAACAAATGGCTTGGGCGACTTTTGGTATAATCAAAATCTTTTAAATTTAAAATTCGATTCTGTAAAGGCGATCCTCAAAATAGTAAATGATTATGTAGATTTGTCGGATATGGCTGGTTTTGAGATGCATCATAATTACACTGATTATGTTTCTCACCATGTGGACAAAGACGAAATACTTTTCTCTCAGACGGGGGAAACAAGGCTTCCCATAGTAGGCATTGTATATTACCCTTTGATCAAAGAATTAAACGGTGGTACTTTCTACACGGATCATTTAACTGTTGAGCCAAAAGCAAATAGCATGATAATATTTCCCAGCGTCTTACTTCACGGAGTTTCACCAGTTATTAGAGGGGAAAGAGTTTCGGTGGGCATAAACCCTTGGCCAAATCCACCATTTGGCTATGAAAGAGACAAATAATGAACAGAAGAGACTTCATAAAAACTGTCCCAGCAATTAGCCTCACCCCATCCCTGATCGCCGCTCAAGATTGTGATTTTGGCCCTCATAAATTAGCACCGATTAGATCAAGACGGATAAATAAATATCCTTATTTTGTTAATTGCTATATCCAGAATCAAAAATATTGGCCGTTAGAAGAATATAAAGAGGGGAGTTTCGGAGGGTCTACCGCTGGTTTGGACTCGGAGGGCTACATGGGAGATAAGTGGATTAACGGTCAATTACGTTTCTACGGTTTTGGAAGAGCGGTTGACTTCATAGAAGTGCATAGTCGAGTAGTCCAATTTGAGCATGAAATTTCTTACGAGATCTTTCACGAAAGATCGCAAGACCCCCTTGTACCACCGAAGCATATTTTTAATTACTGGGCTAAAATATCCCCCCTTAAAGAGATTAGGTGGATTCACCCCGACTACATCGCCTATGAAGAAGATGGGGCATTAATAGAATATATTTAAATTGATGAAATATATTAGGTATGACAGCCCTGTCGAAATGTGTGATTTTGGGATTGATTTTTCTAATGAGGAATATATTCCTCATGGATTAACAAAGAATAGAAAAGAAATTCATTTTGATATAAATCAAATTACTAATGGTTCTATATTATTCATAAAATGGGATTTAACACATGAGTTGATTAAAATATTACCTCAAATTCAAGAAAAAGGAATCAATATTGTACTTATTACTGGAAGGGGTGATAATTATATCGATCAAAACCATGTTGATTATATTATGAAGTTTTCGTGTGTCGATTCTTGGTATAGGTGCAATCCCGCACGATTGGATCCCCGGATTGATTTTTTGCCCATAGGATTTTCTGAAGAGGAGCGGGAATTTGGCTCTCAGACAATAATAGAAAATATTTACAATAAAAAAATAAATCCAGATGATAAAATTGATATGGTTTATGTTCCATATTTTTCAAAAACTAACAATAGACGATATAGTTTATTGAATAGTTTTGTCGAAAAGCATAAAGATAGATGTGTCATAGAAAAGGATAGATTGAAGTTTGATGATTATTTGGAAACTCTTTCTAATTTTAAATATTGTTTAGTGTTGTGTGGGAACGGGCAAGATGTTCATAGAAATTATGAATGCCTGTTAACGTCAACTGTTCCGGTGATGGAAAGTAGTGCAGTTAGGGATTATTATCAACAATATTTGAAGGTTCCAATTGAATTATATGAAAATTTTACAGGAAATGTTGAATTTGATTCTACACATAAAAATAAAATAACATATAATTATTGGTTTAATATGATAAAGAAAAAATCTGATAAAATAAAAGCATTATGTTTAAAGGACTCACCATAAACCAAAGGTTTTTAGGTTTAATTTCATTATGGGTAATTATTCTTTATTGCTATCAACTTTATTATCATTACAACGTCGATAGGGTCTTGAAGAATAACAATAAGTCGGTTAGGATTTATACGAAGATGCTTAATGAAGCTGACTCCGACAATTCAAAAATAAATGAACAGTTGTGGAAAGTGGCTCAAGCCAGAGATTACTGGAGGGGTAAGTATTACGCTTCAGAGGTGATAAACGACCAGCTAGAGACCAAAATAGATACCGTTAGCGAATACTGGAAAGACCAGTTCCTTAAAGTCAGCGATGAGCTTTTTGACTTGAAGAATACAAAAGATCCTAAAAAATAGTGGAAGATTTTACCAAGTATATATCTCCCCCTGCGCTGAAAGGGGAATGGGATCTCGTTTTAGACGAGATTTTTTATGGTTGCTATGGGTTTCAATTATTCAACGAGGAAATCTGCGAGAAAATAATAAAAGCGGCGGAAGAAAAAAATCTTTGGGATAGCGGCCAGAGAGAAACGAATACTGACTACCCAACCTATGATATGCTTTTAAGTGACATAGGTAATTTAGACGTATTATATAATCATGTTTTATTTAAAATAGTCTACCCAGCGATAATTCACGCTTACCACCTTGATGACATTCTAGGGGATCAGAAATTAGATCAGAGATTTACTCCCGAAAGCTTTATCGCCAAATATGACCCAGATGAACAAGCTCATTTGGGCCTACATCATGATTTTAGCAGCGTTACTACTATATTGACCCTTAATAACAACTTTGAGGGGGGAGGGACTTGGTTTTTAGATGCTAAAAAACTGGTCAAAGCCAAGGTTGGCTACATGATGTTTCATCAAGGTATGTTTACCCACTATCATGGAGCGAGGCCAGTTACAAAAGGCTCTAGGTATATAGTGATAACTTTCAATAATTGGATTACTTAAACGTGTAATATAATATATGGAACTTCTTTACACCATGATCCCTTTTGTTTTTTCGCTTTTGTTCATTTTTCGTTGGGATGCAGTAAAAATAGAAGAATTCCCGAAGGAAATTTCATTTAAAGAGACTCTCCGTAGAGTATTTTTTATGCCGAAGAAATAAAATTGTGTAATCTAAAACAGGAAACATTATGCCATTACCAACACCAAAAAAAGGGCAGGACAAAAAAGATTTCGTAAATATCTGCATGGATAATCTTAAAATGGTGAAGGAGTTTCCAGACGACGAACAAAGAGCGGCGGTATGCTACTCTCAATGGGAGAAATCTAATGCTAATGTTGAAATACAAGACGGTAGCTATGTAATTGACTTCTCTAATCAAATAAAATCAGAAGAAAAACAAGATGGATGTGGCTGCGATAAAGATTGCGGCTGCAAGAACGGGGGAAAAGATGATACTACCTCATGACGGTAAAAGAGGGAAAACGCCTCCTGACGGCAAGCTCTTTGCGATTTTTACATTAGCTTGTATCGCGCTCATCGTATTTTTTATTATTAAATAATTTTCTTTCTTATTTACATTTAAAATCGACGACTGTATATTGGAGGATTGATGTTTTCGACAGTCAGAGTTTTTTTGTTTAAGATTTTATTTCGGATAACATGGTGGGTAGCTCCCGACAAGCCTCGCGTAAATAAGATATTTGATATGTACCTTGAGTATGTAGAAGCGGAGGAAGAACGTGAAAGATGCCAAGCAAGACAAGCCCATATGGACAAATACGTTCAGCCTCGCACTGAGACTTACGAGCATCTTACTTGCTCCAAGCAGAGAAAAGTCTTTGAGCCTAATATGCCTTATAGAGTTATAGACCGTCAGCCAAGATCTCATTACTCAGATTACGAGGAAGCTCAAAAATATCATGACTCAAAATAAAAGCCAAATAAAACATTTCTATCAAGTTCTCCATAGGGGGAAGCCCGTGGGTTTTTTCCTAAATAAGAAATACGCTGAAATATATGCGAAGTCTTTTTCTCCTCTCATAGAGGGTCAAGATTACCGCATAGAAATAAAAAAAATGCACTTTTTAGACGAGCAAGTAAGACAAGAAGAAGCCGAAGGAGATAGCTTTAATTGGGGTGCTTGGGACAAAGAGGACTGAATCGAAATAAATCAAATTTAAAATGAACTTAATCGAGGCAAATATATCTAACGTAAAAAAGGTAGAGAAAGATTGGGGCTACGAGAAATGGATGGCAAATGATGAGCTTTACGACTACTGCGGAAAAATTCTTTTCATAAAGAAGGGGTTTGAATCCTCACTTCATTTTCATTATGAAAAAGCAGAAACCCTATACATACTGAGCGGGTTATTGAAAGTAAAACTAATTGACACTGAAAAAGGAGAGACTCACGAAGGAACACTAGAGGCGGGGCAATCCTTGGAAGTCCATCCTCCGCTTCCGCATAAGTTAATAGCTTTAGAGGACACCACCATAATAGAGTCTAGTACGTTTCATAGAGATTTAGACAGTAAAAGAATTAATAGATAATGAATTCGTATATTAATCCAGAAAGATTTATTTACAGTAAAAAAGTTGCAAGCAAAGCCGATGTCTTTTTAGATGAGTATAAAAATATTTTCAATTTTTTAGATTACCCAAGAGACATACACAACCAAAAATGGAAAGTGTCTCCATTTTTATACAAGGGCGAATGGTACAACCAACATCCGTCACGAAAATCATTAGAATTTCTTAAAACGCTCGATCACATTTTTATTGCGAGTTATAGCCTGTTGCAGCCCCATGCAAAAATTTACCCCCATATAGGTTACGACCTTGAAGAACCTGTTTACAGAGTTCACCTGCCAATTATAGTCCCGAATGATTCACAAAATTGCTGGATTAAAGTTGATGGAGAGAAAAGATCGTGGAAATTAGGTGAGCTACTGGTTTTTGACGATAGAATAAAGCATGAAGTAGAAAACAACACAGAAGAAAATCGCGTTGTCGTCATAATGGATTTCAAAAAAGAAGCATTTACGAAATAAATTCTTGCTATATAGATTATTAAAGAGTATAACTAAAAATTCAGATGCAAAAGCACCAAATTTGGACAGAAGAAGAAACTCAAATACTGCTTGGGGTTTGGGAGAACCATAACCAAAGACAGATTAGCGAGTTATATATACCGAATAAAACCCCCATCCAAGTAAATCAGAAAAAGATGCAGATGGGACTTAAAAAGCCTCCAGTGTGGACTGAAGAAGAACGAGGCTTATTGCTTGAGCATGGGGCGAATTATACTCATTTTGACCTTCAACAAAAATTTTTCCCAAATAAAAGATTAGAACAAATCACGGGAATGAGGAAGCATTTAGGAATCAGAAGGAGGGTGGAGAAAAAATAGTTGACCCCGAACTTAACTAATGGTAAAACGACAGCGTAATGATTGATACGTCAAATAAAAAGAAACGGAGTCCAAAGACTGTCTTACACTTTATGTTTAAGAGAGGCAGTAATGGCTGTTATGAAAAGAGAGAAGCCCTGAGAGAAGAAGGGAAAGAAATCCCAACTCATCGGTTTGTTTCGGATGCACCGAAGGTTCAAGTGGCAGAAATAGGATACGACGAAGCATTAACCATGTTGAGTTATCATAACGTGGGAAATAGAAAGCCCTTAATGAGCGTTGTGAAGAAATATGCTTCTGATATTCTTGACGGCGAGTGGCCCTTAACCGGAGAGAGCGTCTCTATTGATAGAGACGGGACGCTTTTCAATGGACAGCATCGCTTTGCCGCTTTAGTGAGGGCAAATGAGATGATTGCAGAAAGACTTGGAGTCACAGTAGATCAACTTGGAGAACATGAATTCAAGATGCCCATTGTGGTCGCTTACGGATTAAATAAAGAGTCCATTCAAAAAGCTGACATGGGCAAGTCTCGCACTAATGAAAACATTAGCAAACTTCTTGGTCAGGATACGCAAGTTCGCTCGACTACGAAAAAGTTGGTGAAAACCTTGGGACTACAAAGATATAAGGGGGTTGTTAACGATGTTGACATGAAAAACCTTCAAGACACACATGGAGATAAATATATTCCCGTGATTGACGAGTTGAGGAATGGAGTTAATGGACATAAGTTCGCGCCTGTAAAAGATGCTTGTTGCGAATTTGCTTATCACTTCCCAGAGAAGTCATTGACGTTTACCAAGAGCTTGGTTTCGGGAACCAACCTTCAAGAAGGCGATCCTATCCTCATGTTGAGAAATATGATCCTTACCGTTGGGCGGCAAGGAGGTTATCGTGGGGGTTCCATGAACTATAAAACGCTCTACAAGAAAACGATCAACGCCATCTTCAAATGGATGGAGGGTCAAACCTTGAAGCGGCTTGATGAGTATAAGGTATCTCCAGTAGATTGGAGTTCTCTTTCATCCTCCCAATAGAGAAAGGGCAACTCAACCCAAGGGGGGGCGAAAGCTCCCCCTATTTTTATAATAAGAAAAACATATTCATGGACAACAACATTGATGAGGATTGGTTCGATAAAATGTGCCAGAAGCACGAAGCGAAAAATTATTGGAAAAAAGAAAAGCCAAAAAAGCAAATAAAGAAAAAAAAGCCCCGAAAATTAAAGAGGCCAAATAAAACGTAAACGAGATGTAAAGTATAATAGATTATGAACGATAGATTAATAGCAATTATAGTTTTTATAGGTGTTGTTGGGTGTTTTTGTCAGCACAAACTTGCCGCAGAGCCAAAAAAAGATACTGTCAAAAAAGGCAAAGAGCTTTTTATTAGCAAAAGCTGCGCCTTGTGTCACCAAACAGATGAGAGCATACCATGTCCAGCGGGAGAGGCGTTAAAGTCTCCGAAATTCATGGGTAAGTTTTGGGGGGGGAAAAGAGAAGTCCACATTGGCGTAGGTGGCCCCATTAAAGAAGTGGTTTTAG